>TARA_R110001592_G_scaffold40077_1_pt1 | contig 10131 bp, 8 predicted proteins | sample TARA_R110001592 | Tara Oceans TARA_R110001592 (sample SAMEA4398387) | marine metagenome | biome: Polar Biome; feature: [SRF] surface water layer (ENVO:00010504); material: water (ENVO:00002006), including particulate matter (ENVO:01000060) such as... | depth 5 m | reverse complement strand
ATATTTAGATTGTAGCTCTACGTCTTATATTTGCTAATTGGTTTTGAGAATTTGACATTTCGTCGGTAAGTACGAATGCCTTGATAGGCTCAGGTGCAGCTCCTCCAGTCATATCAAATGCTCCTGACATCATTTGTGGTGCAGGTGCAACTGCTGATGGTGCTGCTCCTCCTCCTCCACCACCTCCTCCAGAACCTCCTGCATCTGTAGAATAAATTTTCTTTACATTTGCAAGTCCAGATACTATTATTGCTGCTGCACCAACATATCCTAAAACACCCCCTTGAGCAAAAGCTTTATTTGCACCAACGTAAGTGTCTATAATTGCAGAACCTGCTGCTAGTTCTTTATTATCACCTGCTAAAGCACTAAGCCCACCGGCTAATTCTGCTCCTGCACTTAGTTGGTCATTTAATTCTCCTTGCGCAATTTGTTTCTTTTTTCCTCTAAATTCTTTAGCTATAGCAGCAGTATCTGCTCCAGTTTTTCGTGCTAATTCTAATTTAGCAAAATAAAGGTTTTGAGCTTCTTTAAGTTCTAGCTCGCCTGCTTTTAATCCTGTAGTAGATAATTCAATGGTAGCATCTCTTAACTCATTTTTTAATCCTATTTCATTTACTAATTGCTCAGACTTCTGACCTGCTATTCCTTCCTCTATTTGTGCAAGCTCTATTTCTTTTTGTTTTAATGCTAAAAAATTAATATCTGATTTATTATTATCAAAAGCTAATTGTAAAGCTTGTTTTTGCACTTCTATTGATTTTTTTTGTGCTTCTAAGTTTTTTGATAATATACTACCGAGTCTTTCATTAGCATTTATTCTTTCTGTAAATGTTTTATTTACATTATCTCTTATCTGCCTTTCTTCTTCAGCTAATTTTAGAGATTGGGCTTGTAAAAGTTGAGCTGATAATATTGACCTATCTGCTTTCTTATCTAATTCAGTTTGTTTTTCTGAGGCTTTTAGAGCAGCTTTAATATAATCTTTAAATGAACCACCTAAATTATTTATTTCATCTTTTAAGCTTCCTGCATTTATTTTGCTCTTTCCCATCTCATCACCAACAAGAGCTAAAGTTTCTTTAACTTTTCCTATTCCCTCTCCAGATATTAATTGCTTTCCTGCTGTTTTCACCAAGTCTATTGTTTTACCTAAACTTTTCATTTTTTCTGTAAGATAACCAGCACCCGCATCTGCTACTTTTTTTAAAGGCTTATCTATATTTGAAAAATTGTCTATTAATTTTCCTATATTTGTAAATAAATCGTTAAAAATAATACTAATAGTTCCCATAGTCGTTTTAAAGGTATCAAGAACAGTTTGATTTTTTCTTAAAGTTTCTAAAAATAAAGCAACTGCTGCTATAAGCACACCTATTCCTGCTCTTTTTATTGCAGTACCTAACGCCCTTACACCTATAGATAAAGATGCAAAAGCCCCAGTAGATGCATTAGCAGCCCTGCCAAGTTTATTTGTAGCTACAGCAGCACCATCTACTTCCTTAGTTACAGTTCCTATATTTGATTTTACTTCTAATTCTAATATTTCTGTTGCTGCCATAGTTTTATTTTTATAAAGTTACTCCTGTTTTTATTTGTGTAATACTTACATTCATACACCACTCTAGTATCATATTTGTTTGACCTCTGCAAGATAACTTTAAGATTGCTCCTGCTGCTCCTCCTGTTTCAGCTAATATTCTCCAATTAGTTACAGTTCCTGATGTCTTAATTGTATCTCGTTCTCTTTGTATAGTAGTCGTTCCTGACTTATTAATTATAACCCCTCTTTCTACATAAGAACCATAATCACCTACTGCACCTGCACCATTAGAGCCACCTGTTCTAACTACTACAGTTTCTGCGTGAAAATATATAATTGTATTATCAGGTATAACAAACCTTACTCCAGTTTCATTATTTAAAGAACTAGAAACTGAAGAATTACTTGTAGTTTGAGCAGCATAAATACATCTAATGAATTGCCTTTGACCTAATAAATCACCATCACTATTACCACCTAAGACTATAGAATTACTTGCTGTAGCTTCACCTAAAAACCCTGATACGTTTGCATTGTTTACTCCATTTGCTATTTGATTTTCACCACCTGTTATAATACTATTTTTAGAAAATCCCCTTACAGTATTGTTTTCACCCATTACTAAGGTATTATTAGTTCCTGTTTGTGTTGAATTTCCTACACCGAATGTTCTATTGTTTTCATTCGCAACCACTCTATTAAGTTTTGTATTGTATCTAAAAGCAGAACACGTACCTGATACTTTATTATAAATGTATCCGTAAGATTCACATTGCATTTGATTAGGACTTACTTGTATAGGAATACCGTTACTATCGTTACCTGAAGTAAAAGTTATTATTCCTAATGGTGATACAGACAAAGGTTTAACAGATGTACTAGTATTTAAGGTTATTGATGGTGTGGATTCAAAAACACTAATAGAATCTATCTTTATTGAATTAGAAATTCCTGTATATTCAGAATCTATTACTAAAGTATCAGCAGTAGAGCTTGCAGTAAATGATATTACTTGTTTTGTAGCTCCAGTTAAATTAAAGGTATTTCTAAGGCTAGTTCCTTCATAAAATAATAACCTTGCAGCACCTGCGAAAGTAGAAGAATTTATTTCTATATTATAAACATTGCCAATAGTAAGACCTGATAATTTTTGTAGAATACCATTATGAGGTGCTTCAGTAACTGAAATTATACTTAAAGCATCACCAGTTTCTGTAACTTTAGTACTTTGCTCATCATAATATCTATACCAAGTATTTACAGCCATTATAGGATTGTAAAAATTTACAGCCTGTTGTGGTAAAACTCCTGCAATTAGCGTATTAGTAGAAGCATTTACTGTTGCAAATACTGCTCCATCTGTTATGTAATTTGTAACTGCCATTATGGTATAAGGATAAATTCTACTGTTGCTAAGTCGTTGGGTTTATAGTCTATTTTATTTACTCTGAATGTTCGGTTCTTGATATATACAGTTGAGTTGAACTTAAATGTATTTACGTCTGCTGGACTTAGATTTACTTGTATAGTCATAATTCTAGTATCAGGATTGTATAGCTCATTAAAATAAGGTTTCCAATATATATTAAATAAATTATTAACAGTTGCACTACCTACTCCTGGAAATAATTGACAAATACCAAAATGAAAATCCCTTGTATCAGTATCAGTAGGAATTATTGATAAATGACTAAACTGTAACGCTGTATTTATATTAATTGAAGTTTCTCCATTCTGTGCAGGAATATGGTAATCAGTACCAACATTTACAACTCCATTATTATACATAATTCTAGGACTATTATCAAAGCCTTCTGTTGTTGAATCATCTGAATTATAAGAGTAAATCTGTGGCACTATAAATTCAGGAAATTGCTCCATTAAAGGTTTGACTACTGTAGCAGCAAAAGGCTCTGCAACTATTTCATCTTCTCCATCTAAGATATTAAATTCAATACCTGCATCACTTAAATAGCTTCCGTATAAATGACCTTCTACTAAATTCTTATATTGATTAAAAGCATAGTCTTCATCATCTTCAACAAACTTAAAAGTAGTAGATAAATTCAAATCAGTCAAAGGAGTTAGCTTCATTTGTGAAACATCTATCTTATCAGTCCAATCGTGAACTATCCCTCTATTTGCTAGAGTTGAACCTGCTGTTGCATCAGGAATAAAAACATCTTTATAGGGTTCTATAATAATGTTGTTAGGATTATCTTCATCAACTAAAGTAACTAAGTTAAACATAGTCATAAGTCCTTTTAAGAAATCCCATTGCTCTAGTTCTCCTCTTAGTGTTTGTAGTATAGTTTCAGTAGTAAGGCTTAAAATACTTTTATTTATAGTTAAAGAAGAAGTAACTAATGGTTGCGGTGATATGCTATCAAAATTTTGAAAAATACTATTCGTTTCTGTGCTGAAAAATTGAGGTTCTAAAGTATCATTAAAATTTAATATTACATTAGTATTTCCACTATATAAATCAACCTCTTGGTCAAGTAAAGTTGTTAAAGGTGTAAGGTTTATTTCTTCTTCTACCCCTGAAGCTCTAGTAATTAGCCATCTTGCTTTATATTGTGGATCAGCAGCTGAAACACTTGTAGCTTTTATTTGATACCAAAAATCAATAGAATAATATACATTATCTTGTGTTGCTGTTATTTTATTTGTAACGCTATTATAATCTACTTGTAGAAGCAATGAGTCAGGAACAGTAGTTGGAGGACTACTTATTATAGGAACAATTCTTAAATCCCCATAACTTGAGTTAGGAGCAAAATTTGTAGCAAAACTATCAGTTTTATATTCTTTATTTATTGTATTGGTTTCTGATAGACTTGGACTATTATCAGAACCCCAATTAAAATCCATATATAACTTTTTGAAATCAGTTGTATTAAAGAAATCTGAAGTGTAAGTAAAAGGAGTATTAGGTGCGTTAAATATTCTATCTATTAAATACTTTATATTTATAAAAGGTCTAAATGAACTTTCTAAGTTAATTAGTTGTGGATTACCTGTAGAACCTGTAGCGTATTGATGATTCCAATCTACAAAAGGATATTTTACTGTTGAATAAGCATTTCTAAATCCTGATGTACTTGGATTTGTATAAGTAATTCCTGTTCCTGAATCATTCCAACTGTATCCTATTTGTATTCTATTGTAATCGTGTTCTAACTCTGTGAAATCTAAGTCCCTAAATTTCCTATCTTTTAATACATCAGCTAGTGCTACTACTTCAGAATATAGATTAACATTATAACTTATCTCTCCTTCCTTATCTATAATTTCTATTAACCTTAAATAACCTTGAAATAAAATAAATCCATCTTGCTTTAAAATACATTCAGTCCTTCTATAAGGGTTAAATATCAAACCATCATAAGCTCTTGTTATTTCAAATATTGCATCAAATATTCTATTGTTTCTTTTCGTTGCAGGCAGCATAAAAGCCTTTGAATACGATTGTACCTTCTCAGCTACATTTTTAAATTCATCTACACTTAAAGTCAAAGGTAAATCTTCATCTTCATATAAGTCGCATATTACTTCACCATTACCACTAAGAATAGTTATTGATTCTGAAGCACCAACTACAGTAATATTAAAAACCGAAATAGTAGTAACAGAACTACCTGTACTAAAAGCAGAAAAAAAGATAGTAGGATTTTCCATTTGAGCTGTAAACTGACACGTTTGCGTAGTTCCAGTACCTGAGAAAATTTCTGTAGAAGCCATAATACCTGAAGTTTCTTCAGGTTGCAAGAAAAAAACATAATCTACAGGGGTTGCACTTAAATAAATAGTAACTGTATAAACTTGACCTACTATTAAATCAGTTAATTGTTGATATATACCTATAAGATTATCTTCAGGATCATTAGTGAAAACTAAATTATTACTAGTTGTTGTTGGAAATGATACTGAAGCTGTTTGTTTAAACTTATACCACGTATTAGGAATAGTTGCAGGAGCATTGTCTAAAACTTCTTGGACAACGCTACCTGAAGTTGCAGTATAACCTGTAGCACCATCTACACCGTTAAAAGTTTCTCCATTAACAACCATATTAGCAGAAATAAAGGAAATATCATTAGTGAATCCTTGAACATTTTGAGGTTTTAATATTAGTTGAACGCTCATTATACTGATTGAGTTCTAAGTGTCTTACTCTTTTCAACCTCAAAAGTATATTGCATAAGCTTATCGTTTGCAACTGTCTTTTTAGTGTAACTAGAAGTTGTAAGTCTTACAGGAGTTACATAGTTATTAAGAAGTGCTACAGATACAGTTTCTCCAAATCCTTTTAAAATATATACTTCAGGACTGTTTATAAGCTCCTCAAACCATTCTGATTCAGTTTCGCTAACAAAGTCTGTATTCATTGTTATCTTTTCAGTAGCATTAACTCTAAAGGCTTTTTTACCACCTCTAAAACCATCCAGTTTATAAGATGATTCGTTCCAAGTTCCTTCTAACTGCTGATATGTACTTCCTTTAGTAGATATATTTTTAATTGACTTCATATTGAAAGTATAGTAATCCCAAGCACCCCATTGATTAAGCCAAGTAAGTCTAATTGGTTCGTAACCTTTTAAAGTAGGACAGTTTATATTTACTGTATATAGTTTACTAGCAGGAGCTGCAACTGCACCAAGGTAACTTCTTACATCAAAAACATAAGATACAATATTATCAATATTTGCATTAAATACTGTACTCCATCCTCTTAAATTTGCAGGAAAAACTCCCGCATAAAGTATTTTATTATATGCTTCACCTTGTTGCGTATAATCAAAGCCCCCATCGGCAGTATCTACTATATCTATTCCATCATTAACTGTACTACCATCTTTTAATAAAAAAGTAAATACAATATATCTTACTCCAGGATTTAAACCTCCTGAAGGTGATTTGAAGACTGGTGCAATATTTAACATTGCTACAGTTCCATAATCCTCTATATTAGCATATTGAGTAGAAGGTGCATTCGTTAATAAACTCTTAGTAGTGTTATTATAAGTAAGATTAAATTGTGATAAATTGTAACCAAAAGAATCATTAGTTATTTGAAGTTCATCAGAATATTTTAAGTAAGCATTAAATAGCTTATAAGAATTGGAATTTGCTATACCTGTAGTAATTAAATCACCAAAAGTAGCACTACTGGAATCATTATCAATATACTCTACTTTAAATTTAACAAATAAATATCTGAATGAGTTATTGTTTCCTGAAAACTTATCTATTAAATGTAATGGAGTACGTAAATCTGTATTCAAAACTTCTTTGAATGAACTATTTGCTCTTGCTTTATTGTCAGTATTTAAGTAGCTTTCAACTATACTTCTAAAGTTAAAAATTCCAACCCCTGCATTATTTGGAGTAGTCTTAAAAGTACCTACTACATCAATATTACTTGCAGGATTCACAGCTGAACCATCACTTATATGAACTTCAGCAATATATTTAACATTAATAAAATCAGGAGTTGTAAGAATAGCAAGATTAGATGCTATAAAAATAATATCTTGACCAACAGGAACGTATGTAAATTTTGGAAATTGTGTTATTGTAGTTGCCATATTTTTATTTTACTTTTGTTAGTCCTTCTATTATATCTTCTGTTACATTACCAAGTAAGTCTTTACCGAACTGTTTTAAACCAAGACCTAAAGGTTTTTGAAAGAAACTTATTCCTTGTATTCCTTTACTAAAAATACTTCTTGCTATAATATAGCCCATACTCTTATGACTCATAAATCTTCCTGTCTTTTTATCTTTCCATTGAAAACCTTTACTCTTTACCCATCTAGACATAATACCTGACATCCCCCCTTTTGACTTTCCTACAAGTGAAGAACCAGTACCAAATGCATAAGGGCTTGTTATTATTCTTCCTTTATAATCTTTAAAATTTCTTTCCTTATTTACTCCTGAAACTCCCTTATCAACAAAAGTTCCATAATTTGACATATAAAATTGTACTGTGAAACCATCTTTATTTGCTAATACTTCAAATTTTAAAGATTTTTCTAATTTAGAACCGCCACCTTTAGCTTTTTGTAAATTACCTTTAGCTCTATTTACTACTTGCTTTCCAAAGCTTTCTAAGTACCTTTCTATATTATCAGTTTTCACTATTCTACTCCAACAAATAATTCAACTCTAGCTGTTACTGCTGTTGTTGGTTGTACTTGTAAAGAAGCAAGATTAAGCATTGTTCCAAAACTAGGTGCGCCAACTTCTCCTAAAGCTATTACATCACCTGAATATAAAACGTGAGAAGCTAATGGTCTTAAAGTAACAGTATAACTTGATGTAGTAGTTACTACTGCTAGCTCTATAGTTACTGCCGTTTCCAAGTTTGTGCAACGAACATAGCGTGTTCTATCGACATCTATAGCTCCTGCTGAGGTTGATGGTAGCGTATCAAATACAGCTATAGTAGTTGGTACAGATGCTGTACAAGTTACTATCCTTTCCATAACATCATTAATTCCTGTTGTTGTTACTGCATTTGTAGAACCTCTAAGGCTTCCGTTAATTGTGACAGTTTCTTGAACTGTTGTCGTTAAATCTGGCATTTTATTTTATTTTATAAATTAATTGTTATTTTAAATTTTTTCCAACCTATCTGTATTGTTAGCCATCCTATTTTCCATTTCATCAATATCCTGCACCTTCAGTATCTACAGGTATATCACAAGTTTGAAAGTCATTCTGTACAAGTATTCCAATATTAAAAACCCATCCACAACAAAGGTTATCAAACCTTTCTGAAAATGGTTCTATTGTAAATTGGTCTTGTGTAAAGTATAAAGGAAAATTAATATCATTAACTCCTTCTAGTGATTGTCTTGAACTGTGCCTTAGTAAACCTATGAAGTCAGTTACTATTTGCAATGTTTCGTTAAATACATCTTGCTCATTGCTTAAAGTTTTAACAAGCTTAGGGAAATTAGCTGAAGCGTTGTTTAAAGTCCAATTATCTTTTTCTGTTACCATATCCATAATAAAGATTTGGAAGTTGTAGCTAAGTTGGCTTTCACCAGTTACAATTGTAGTAGGATTTATGTGCAGCAATGGAAACTTAGTATTCTTCTCCAAGTCTACTTGCCAAATGTCGCCTACTGAAGTTGTTTCAATTTGTTCGTGATACTCACCTAATCTAAGTAAAGTATTAATTACATTATTGTATGTCTTATTTTTAACCATTTCTTTTTACTTTATTTTGCGAGTTTAAATCTGTTTCATAACTTAGCCAAGTTAAACACTCTAAAAGACTCAAGTTTGTTATTCGTTCTAAATTTACAATTTGCTCATTACACAACCTGTGGAGAACTCCGAACCATCCCCACTTACTGGCAAAATCTTCTGAAGCTATTGCAGTTTCGTTTCCTTCAGCTTCTGCATTGAATACAATAGAATAATCTCTGATAATTCCTTCCCTAAATTGTAGAAAAAAAAAAGGGCAGCCTGTACTTGTTCTGCTGACATCTGTTTCATTTCCTCAGCTCGCATCTTTATATCACCATCATAGGCATCTATTACATAAACACCGTTCTTATGTTTTTCTTTTAAAGGTCTGTAAAGTATTGCCATTAATTCAGGTAAATTCTTATCTATTCCATTCTTTATAAACTGCTCAATATCGGCATACTCACCGAGAGAAATTGAGTCCAATTCAGGATGAAATGCGTATTTTACTTCATTGATTTCTATAATCCTTTTAAGGTTTGAATCTTGCTTACTTTGAAGCTCACCAATCTTACTCATTATTAAAGCAACATCTATTAAAGCCAATTCCTTAATTAACTTCTTTGGTATATCTGAAAGTGCCGCAATAGTTTTTGCTGCTTCTTCAGTTTTTGTACCTGTAGTATAGTCTGTTAATTTTATCCAAGTATCAAGATTCACATCTGACCAACTATTAATTAGTTTAAACTCTTTTACTTTGCCTTCTTTTTTAATTTTGACTTTCATACACTATATAATAGAAATTAGTTGATTTTAGTTTACTCTTACTTTTTAGATTGTTAATAACTTTGTGAGTAATAGTGTTTATGTCAATTTATTTTTATATCTTTGCCGTATAATTGTTCATTGAAATAGTAGTAAACGAAATCTGATATATAGGAAACTAGACGCGCACCCTAGCGACGAGAGTTAAACAAGTTAGACGCTTTATAAAATAAAATAATAGCAATATTATTATAATACTTGGCGAAGTATTAAGCTTGATTAAACGGTGGGATTAGGCTCTGTGATGGCATATATACTGAAACGAAGCAAGTGGCATTATCACATCAAATAAAGGTTTGATGTAAAGACTCAAAAAGTTGGTAATGAATCGTACCTCCTGTATGCGGACGTGCTAGTAAACAAAGTTCTTTGGACAGACACTACTATTTTAATAACAATTTTATTCCCTTTACTGAACGAAATACTTTCCAAAGTTACTATCTATCTCATAAAACATTCTCATAGCTAAAGCATCAGCATAATCAGGAGAACGACCTAGAATAGCCTTAACAGTATCTTTAGGTATTATTTGTAGTTTGTTATCTTTGTCTGCGTCT
>TARA_R110001592_G_scaffold159467_4_pt1 | contig 10132 bp, 8 predicted proteins | sample TARA_R110001592 | Tara Oceans TARA_R110001592 (sample SAMEA4398387) | marine metagenome | biome: Polar Biome; feature: [SRF] surface water layer (ENVO:00010504); material: water (ENVO:00002006), including particulate matter (ENVO:01000060) such as... | depth 5 m | reverse complement strand
TCACCCCGATGATCCCGGCACGCAGATTCTCAATGAGCGCGTCCCCGAAGAAGGCGTAGTCGGTATCGCCCGGCTGGATAACATGGCCTACATCTACCTGGAAAAAGACATGCTCTGCGAAGAGGTCGGCTTCACCGCAACATTGTTGAAGATCTTCCAGAGCTACGGAATCAATACCTACCATTATCCAACCGATAAAGACGACATCGCCGTTCTGGTCAAACAGGATGACCTCAAAGGGAGCATCAACGATCTGAGGCGGGCGATTGAAAAACAGCTCAAGCCTGATTTCATGGATGTGGTCTATAATCTCTCGGTCATCACCCCGGTTGGCCTGGGACTCAAACGCAACTCCTATCCGCTGGTCGATGCGATCAACGCGCTGGGCGAACATCATATCCCCATCGAAATGATTGACCAGAGTCCCTCGCAGATCTGTTTCCATATCGGCGTCAGTCAGGCCATCGCCGACGATGCGCTGAATATTCTGTATCGGGTTTTGATTGCAGATTCATAAACGGGAACCCGGAGTCAGTACCCTGGCGGGAACCCTCCCTGCAGGGCTTCTGCCACCAGTTCATTCAGCACCTGATCGTTAAACTCATAGCGCACCCGGCCTGCAAAGGCCCGCGCTTCAGCAGTACGATCGTTGTGGATTAACAGAGCGACGAGGGCTGCGAAGTGCTGGCTGGTACCCAGGCAGAGTACGTCATGATCCGGAAAATCGAATCGCGATTTTTTATTGAACTTCTGTGGCAGATTTGTGTGGGAAGATCGCTGTTGCATGATCCTCCGGGCTGTTAAATGGATTTCCAGGGTATGCTCGGGATCAATATATTTCCCGCACACCTGATATTCACCCGCGCGAATCAATGGCGATTCGGCATAGGGATAACATTTGAAGGCCAATTCAGGGGCTTTCTCATCCAGCATGAGAAACAGGGAGACCGTTTCTTGCACTTCCTCCAGTTTTTGATTGATGTTGGTAAACTCAGCAAACACGTCAACATCACCCTCTCCGCTCAGTAGTTTTGTTTTTGCCAGATCGCGAAATTCCTTGAGCTTTTGAAGAGCAGGGGGATATTCGGCTCCCAGTTCCACCCATTTTCTCAATACGGATGATCGACGAATTTCAGGTAACGGTTCATTCTGATGATACCAGATATGCTTGGCCAGCGCTGCCGCATAGCGACCCGCACGCCGGTCTGCCTGGGCTTCCCTGAGAACTTCCCGCGACGACCAGTCATCGGGAGGCTGCCAGTTTTCGAATTCATCTGCGGACGCGTCAGTCATGATCATGTACCTCACGTAACAGGTCACGGTTCAACTCTGATCAGTTTACCACAAATGAACGGAAACGAAATGGAATTCCCACACCTGCTGCTACACATTCCCGCACTCCTCCTGCATAAAATGAACTTGACCGCGGCGCGCCACTGGCGATAAGCGTTGATTCGGGTCGCGCGCGTGCCCAGTTTACAGTGCACTGAAACACGCGACACCAGTTAGGGAGATGCACTATAAAACAGCCTGTTTTTTCCAGATATTCAGTTGTCGAATCCACACACGTTACCGATGTATGCCTGCGGGTCGCCGCACATCGCAGGTTTTCGTCCCGGCACCACATCAGCACCGCCAGACATCGTACCCCTGTCAACACAGATCGCCACATTTTATCGTTCATCCCCTTGACCTCCTCACGCCTTTCCACAAAATAATCCACCATGCAATGAACCACTGACACCAGCCATCAGATTGATCATCAGATTGAACATCACAACCACAAACATAATTCCATATCCTCCCACGCCTCCGGGTGCCACCTGTCGGCTCGCCCGACAGTTTTCAGCTAGCCAGCACACGCCCATAAAGCAGGGTGAGCCTGAATGCAAATCGGGCCGAGCACAGCGAGCAGGATGTAGCAGCTCCCGCGTTCGTTCCAGAACCGAGCTTCCATACACTGTTTTCACGGCCGGACGAGCCGGGCCGTGGCACACGGAAACCGCTTATCTTAATTACAATGTCTCTTGAAATATCAGACGAGCGTGTGCCACTGTTCGGCTTGCCCGACAGTGCTTATGTAAACGTCCCCTTTCATATTTCACAAAGAATTATAAAAGAAGTTCCCCCAATCCCCGCAGATGAAAATCCCGAACTACTAAAAACAGATCTCCAGGTAGCCCCGGATGATTGTTATGGGTTCCTGGAACCTTTATTTAAGATCATGTTCCGCACGTAGCAGGTCAGGGTTCTACCTGGATCAACTTACCATAAATGGACTGAAACGTAATCCAGCCGTTGATCCGGCCGATGTTGTTGCCGATCTGAAAGCGTTTGCCCTGTATGGCTTTGATCAGATGCAGATACTGACTGCCATTCACTTTACAGAGCACGATGTCCCCCTTCTGGAGTTCGTCTTCCGTAACGGGGGCGACCGTGCAGAGCTGCCCGGATTCGATTTTCCCTTTCATGGAATTCCCCCGCGGACGAAAAGAGACGGTTTCACCTGCCTGCAGTTGTTCAATGTAGTGTGTGGCCCAGCCGATGGGAGGCTCCTTCTATCTAGTTTTGATTGGCAATACTGAACTTAATGAGGCCACAGCGGAGGTACTTTTCCGGTCAGGGCGGAATCAAGTGCTTTGTGGAAGTCGACATTATCCCATTCTTCTCTGGCCTGGTTAGCGATGGCATGGGCTTCGTCTGCCCGGTCATTGACCACCAGTAAAGCGACCAGAATTCCAACATCGCTGGTAAATCGTTTGTCTGAAAACATCAGAGTATTGGGTCTGCTCTGTGGGGTTTGGCTCAGCCTCAGTTCGGCATGCCGGATCTCAAGTATATTCTGATAGAAATTCTCCGGCTCCAGATACTGACCACAGACTGTGTATTCCCCCGCTTTGACCAGAGCCGGTTGAGCCAGCTGGAACACTGTCCTGGCTGCCGTGGGGTTTTGTTGATGCAGCAGGAGAAACGTGTCTTTTGTCAGTGTGTCTTCATCCAAATGATGGTTCAGTGAAGTCAGATCCTGGAATGCGGGCCAGACATCTTCTCCCTCACGCACCTGTTTCAACGCCTTATCGCGCGCCTCTTTAAGTTTAACGCGGGCCGGCGGATAAATTTTTGCCAATTCAGCCCATTCCCTCAAACCACTAAGAAGTCGTACGCCATACAACTCTGGTTTATATTGCAGCGCGTTTTCAAAAAACCAGACATGCTTGGCGAGAGCCGTCTGATAGCGTTTTGCGACCACGTCATCATGGATGCTGTTCAGAATCTCTTCCGGGTCGGGATTCTCGGGAGGCTGCCAGTTTTCGGGCTCTTGCCAGACCGTAGAGCAGGCCGGTAACAAAATCAGACACAGTAAGCTGAGTAAGAAGTCTCTCATGAGAATCAGTCAGTGGTCAAAAAGAACAAGAATGAATGCGGTGCCTGCGTGGCCATTGATTATAGCGGCTGCAGGGTAAAATGAAATTCTTAACTGAAACGCATGCGATATTTCAGTGCCCCACTGCAAACTTCTGAATGCGGTGGTTATAGGCATCGACCACATACAGGTCTCCGTGGCTGTCAAATGCCATCCCGTGTGGCGCGTAGAACTCGCCTGCGGCCGTTCCCTGTTGGTCACCACAGCCGCGGAGATACTTTCCTGCAGAAGAAAACTGTTGAACGCGGCCGCTGACGGCGGAGATCCAGAGACGATCTTTCTGATCGATACAGACCGCAATCGGCCCGGTGAGACTTTTCACAGGCTTACCGTCAAAACCGCTGAAATAACCGCCCAGTCCTCCCCGTGCGTCGGCATCAGTTCCCCAGTAATTGAGCAGCTTTCCTTCCGCTGTAAACTGCTGGACGCGGCAGTTCGCCCCTTCGGTCGTCCAGAGGTTTCCCTCTGAGTCGAAGGCCAGGAACTGCGGACCGCCGACCCGCGAGTTGGGAGATGCTTTGCCGCCGAATTCGCCCGGCTGACTGCCGTACTTACCCCATTCAAACAGAAACTGGCCAGTGGGATCAAAGACCTGCACCCGGTGGTTGGTCTGATCGGCGATATAGATGCGGCCGTTGTCTGCCACCGCGATGCCTCCCGGGCAGTTGAATTCGCCCGGTCCTTTCCCCGGCTTTCCCCATTGGCGAATGAGTTTACCTTGAGGTGAATAGATCGAAATCCGATCGCCGATTTTATGTTTACTCGATCCCGAAGCGAGGATGTGCGAGAGAATCAGGTTCCCCTGTTTGTCGAGCGCGAGTCCACCCGGATTGGGAAGCACGGAAAACTGTGACAGCAGCTTGCCTGCACGATCGAATTTCTGCACGCGGTCATTCAGGTGATCGGTCACGAATATTTCATCGCTGGCGTTAATCGCAATATCGATCGGAAAATGAAACTCGCCCGGCTGGTCTCCCTGCTGGCCCCAGGTTTTCAGAAACCGGATTGTCTGAGGTTCTTCAGCAGCAACAGCGACAGGAAGTATGCTGCTGTGGACTACCAGGTAAAACAGAAAACAGAGCAGCCAATGTTTCAGCATTGTCTTTTCCAATGTACAGGACAATTCCGTTACCTTTCCGCTCATCACGAGCTTAAAACTCCTACGATCATACCCGACTGCATACTTTCGATCAAAGAGATTCGAAGACTGCTGAATTTCCAGCAAATAATTATGATATGAAGTGACCTGCACGTATAGAATAGAGACAGACCTGAATTGTTCTGCTGAAAGTATTGAGTATGTCAAAAGTCGAATCTGCCTCGCAAAAAGAACCGGAGTTTTCCCGCCGCGGCGCACTGGGCGCGGTGTTTGTCAGCACTTTGACGGCTCTGCGAAACTGGTGGCGCGGCACTCCGGTTCAGGCGGGCTTTCCTGCGATCCCGGAGCATGTCACTCCGCAGACACAGGCGGCTATCGAATATGGTCTGAAATGGCTGGTTTCACAACAGATGACAGATGGCGGGTTCGGCAGACAAGGTTCTTACGCGCGGAATGTCGGCGTCTGCGCCCTGGCGGGGACCGCGTTTCTGTCGCAGCGGGGTATGACCGGCGCGTATCGTCGTTCGATCCAGGAGTGTGTTCGTTATCTCCTGGGAAGGGCACAGGAGAATGGCTTCATCGTGGAACAGGAGGTCCGCACGCATGCGACGCTGTATGGCCACGGGTACGCGGCGATGTTCCTGGGGCAGGTGTTCGGCGAATCGTACGATCCGCGTGTTCGTGAAGTATTGAAAGCAGCCACTCAACTGATTTTGGATCTACAGAACGAGCAGGGGGGCTGGTGTTATACGTCTGACCCGAAAGACGCGGATGTGTCGATCACCACCTGTCAGCTGCTGGCGTTGTTCTCAGCCCGTCAGGCGGGAATTGGCGTGCCTCGGGAAGCCATTGAGCGGAGCGTTGAATTTCTCAAGCAGGCTCAAAACGAGGACGGCGGTTTCCGTTATCGGCTGGACGATCCTCCCGAATCGCTGTTTCCCCGCTCCGCGGCCGCAGTGGTGGCGCTCACCTGTGCCGGACTCCAGGATGACGAAGTTGTCAAACGTGGACGTGAGTATTTGAAACAACCACATCCCCCGCAGGAACTTTCACCGGGACAACTGGCCGAGTACCATTTCTACGGACGATTCTACGCGACACACGCCGCCTGGCAGGCAGGTAAACTGGAATGGGATCGCTGGTATCCGCTGGTTCGTGACGAGCTTCTCTCACAGCAGTCAACCAGTGGCGCCTGGCATGACGCCAACATCGGCGACGAATACGCAACCGCGATGGCTCTGCTTGTGTTGCAGTTCCCTTATGGCAATGTGCCTCTGCTGGCAATGCGGTGAATGTGGATACTTTGATAATGGTCGGAAGTAAATAATTATTTAAAAGAGAGTGGCACGCAGATCGACACTGTATTCCGGGGTTTGTGTCAGAAACAGATTGTCTTGAAATCGATCAACGAATCCCAGGTTGACAGAATGCGATGCGTAATACTGATCATCATACGATGAAAATCGACCATTGATTGAGAAGGCTCCGGTCTGGTTCTGTTTCAGACTGAACAGCAGACGGGAGTATGATCCCCGGTCAGGTGCACCATGCTCAGTCCTGCTGTAGGTAAACCAGATCTCCAGTTGATCCGCTTGTTGTTGAAACTGGAATGACCAGTAGTGCTGCGCCGGTTCGGGTAACAATGTTGTCTGATTCAGTTGGAAGTCATTCCCTTCTTCAGCGATGACCTTGTGCGCGAATACGTGCGGCAGGGGCTGGGGAGCATCTGGTAAGCGCAGCTTATGCGGGACTGCGGTTCTTATCTCCGCGTCGGGCATTCCACGTGATTTTTTTGACCAGAGAGTTATGATATGCTGTATGACGATCATGAGAAGAATGGATTGATCTGACAAGAGTTGATTCAAGAATCTTTGATTGACCTGATAGACGCCATTCGGTTCACCACGCCCCGAGATTAATGCGATTATTCCTTGGCTTACCGTTGAAATCCAGCTCCACTTCCGGGAGTTTCATTCCGGCGTTGCGGGCAGGTGAGCTTTCACTCAGTTGATAGGCTTCCGGGTTGAAGGTCCCGCCGTTCACCAGCAGTGGGTCAGCATACAGATCATTGGTGCTGCGCGCAGACTGCTGAGGCACACCACCATGCCAAAGGTTGTTGCTGAATTCAATCTGAGTGGTCGAACCCTGAATGTCAGTCAGAGGACTCTTTCCAGTCTGTTTGAAAATATTGTTGCTGATACGCGACTTGTAATGACGTGTATCGGCATCAATGTGCAGCAGAGGACCGATCGAACCCCAGGCCGTATTATTGGCAATGAGGGTATGTTTCAATCCGCCTCCACGTTGATAACTACCCGAGGAGATAGCGATATAGTTACCGATCAGAATGTTGTTGGTAATGACGTTATGTGAAGAAGGGTTGTTGAATCCCTGGTAATTTTCGTTGGCAATCTGAATCCCTGACGCCGGGTGATTAAAGCGGTAGAATCGCTGATCTTCAGTCGAATAAACCAGATTGCGACTGACGCGTGTATTGGTCGTGTTGTCCAGATAGATGTTAACGGAATAATTATCGTGGACTGTGTTTCCTTCAATGGTTCCTTTGTTGGAAAGATAGAGGCCGATTCCTTCGCCATAACAATGAGAAACGGTGTTGTTTCTAATGGTTACTTTTCGGGAAAGGCCGGCTCCTGCGCCAAAGCTCCACTGGTTATATTGTCCGCCTTCATTCATCAGCGAACATTCTGAGATAATATTATCAGCGATGAGCAGGTCACGCACGGGATCACTCAGTCTGTTAAACCCGGCATAGATACCACTGTTCTGGCAGTGATGAATGCGATTGCCACTGACTTCGACGGCATGCACACGGGTTCCCGGTCCCCAGATCGAGATGCCTATGTTCTGTGAATTGCGGACGGTCAAGCCTTGAATGCGGATATGATGAGCGAGGACAGCAATCAGTGTGGCATCTTCCGGTAAGTTGCTGCCATCGATGATGACTTCTTCATTCTCAAATGCCTTTAATGTGATGAATCGGCCTTCAGTACCAGGGTTGGCGAGATTTAACGTACGTATCTGCGGATAAATTCCTGCGCGGATCAAAACAGTGTCACCAGGTTGGCGGGCAGCATTGATACCGCGGGCAACAGTGCGAAACGGTTGATTCTGAGTGCCGGGATTTTGATTGTTACCTGACGTCGAGACATAAAAGTCCTTTGCCCGGGAGACGTTCGCTCCTGATAAAATCACCAGGATGATCGCGATGTAACTGGCAGTTCTTTTTAGCTGATTCAAAGTACTGCTCCTGAAATGATGTTGCAAAAAAGGAAGCGGTCTGAAGTAACCATTTTCCTGTTTAATTTACGATAGAAACTAAAAAGTACAAATTCAATGAAATAATCGGGTAAGTAAAATCATCAGATACAAAGAAAGTTTGAAAAAACAGCGAACCGTTTCTGTTAAAACGCATCTAATCAGGCAGTCAGAACAATTGACAGACACGTTGGCTCATTATTAATCATATTTAAAAACCGGAATTTCATCTTCAATGATTTCTTATTTGTGGACAATCAGTTTAAACACCTATCCCGCAGGCAATCCGAAAGCCGGCCTCCCGGCTGAAGATATGCTCGCGCTGAATTTGCGCTGTTGACATCTGGTTGATCTTTAGAATTCTGAAATCACCCGGTGTCATCAGGCATCGGGTTTTTTTACGTCTCCACTGGTGTAAAAGGTGACTGGTGTAAAATGTGTCAGGAACCTATAAATATAGGTACCTGACCCCTTTAAACCCAAGGTACGCACTTTACAAGGCCCGTTCGACTTCGGGTGAGGTCACCGGTTTCTCAAGCCGGTCAGGTCGGGTTCGACTCCCACACGGGTCATTAAAAACATTTAAGGAGTATTGATTATGTTTGATCTGTTTTGTTCTAAACGCACGCCCCTCTCTATTTGGGGTCGTGGTGTAACGGTTGCATTACTGGCTTTTAACCAGTCAGGTGGGGGTTCGAATCCCTCCGGCCTCATTTTTATTGAACAGTCACACGCACCGGTCGTCTAACCTGGTAAGACGTCGCCTTTGTAACGCGGTCATGTGGGTTCAAATCCCACCTGGTGCTCTTGAACTATGACAATCAACAAACCAATCGGCGCCCATGATGTAGCGGCAGCCTACTGTCTTGCCATGGCGGAAGTGCGGGTTCGACTCCCGCTGGGCGCTCTTTTTTAAACAGGGTGTAGGGAAGTCTGGTCTAACCCGCGTGCCTTGGAAGCACGAGATCACTGGTTCAAATCCAGTCACCCTGACTCCGCGAAACGCGGGATCATGTAAGAGAAAGATAATAATGCGGTGGTACTCGTGCTGGTACGGGTGGGCGACTGTTAATCGTCTTGACGCAGGTTCGATTCCTGCCACCGCAGCTGGAGTGGAAGTCATAGTGTCCATCTTCAAACAGACGCCTCTGGTGTAACGGCAGCATGACCGGTTCCAACCCGGTCGATCGGGGTTCAAATCCCTGGGGGCGTGCTTTTATGGAATAAAAGTGAATAAAAGGTGTCAGGAACCAAAAAATAAGGTTCCTGACACCGTAAATACGGCTCGGTAGGCAACTGGCAGACCACACTGACTTAGAATCAGTGATGCTGTGGGTTCGAATCCCACTCGAGCTACTGAAAAATATTACGTCCTCGTGGAGCAGTCCGGAGTGCTCGTCTGCCTGTCACGCAGAAGGTCGTGGGTTCAAATCCCATCGGGGACGCTTAAAAACGGCGCGGTATGCAAACTGGTAAAGCAACGAAACTTAAAATTTCGTGATTGTCTGCGGGTTCGACTCCCGCCCGCGCTACTGACTGAAAACTTATGATCTGCGTTGGCTGGGCATTGGCGAGCCCCGGTGGCTGTAACCCACCCGCTGTTAAGCTGTGGCGGTTCGACTCCGTCCCGACGCATTTTTGAAAAACACCGGGCCAAGTGGCGAAACTGGTAGACGCGCGACTCTCAGAAAGTCGTTCCCTCAGGGAGTGCGAGTTCGAATCTCGCCTTGGCTACTTTATTGACGCAGAGGGGCAGGTGCCCGGCCGACTCTCATAAGGTTGGTGCACCCGGTTCGATTCCGGGCTCTGCTATTTATTTGACCGTTATTTTCTTAAACGGGCTGGCATGTACCTTGGGGGCGACTGACTTTTGCAAAGTCAGTGTGTTGGGTTCGATTCCCATCCGGTCCACTTTGTTATTGATGTAAAAATCCCTTTCGAAAAATAATTCGAAAGGGACTTCTCATTTCAGCCATGAATCACTCAGGATGATTTTAACGCTGCCCGAACACCCTCAGAATAGGCCGGGGCGACCAGTTCGAAGTGTTTGAGCTGGCGGTCGACGATTTCCTCGGGCACGCCCTGCATGGCGGCGGCGATGTTGGAGAACAGTCGCGATTTCTGTCCGTCGTCGAACAGATTGAACAGGGCGCGGGGCTGCGAGTAATCGTCGTTGCCTTCGCGGTGATCAAAGCGGGCGGCGTCCCCCGAAATCTTCAGTGGCGGTTCGGCGACATCGGGTTTTTCAACCGGACCGTTGAAGGAGTTGGGTTCGTAATAGGCGTCCACAGGGCAGCCGTTGGATTTGAAGTGCATCGCGCCGTCTTTGTGAT
>TARA_R110001592_G_scaffold84640_1_pt1 | contig 10135 bp, 2 predicted proteins | sample TARA_R110001592 | Tara Oceans TARA_R110001592 (sample SAMEA4398387) | marine metagenome | biome: Polar Biome; feature: [SRF] surface water layer (ENVO:00010504); material: water (ENVO:00002006), including particulate matter (ENVO:01000060) such as... | depth 5 m | reverse complement strand
AACCTATGATGCGGCAGCCATTATTGCACGGGAAAAATTATTAGAAGTTTTAGAGAAAAGTTCTCCTTTGGCTGGTATGTCAATACCTGTCCTTGAAGAAGCATATGCAATAGACCAATTAATATCTAAGTATGAAGATTTAAATGGTAAAAAAAATCTGCAACATCATCGTGATCTTGACAACGACAAAAAAAAGGCTTTGGCTTATAGAGCAGAGTTAAAAGCTGGGTGGAGTGTTTGGAGTATAAGAAAAAAGGTTGCAGAAAGTGAATTAAAAACACTTAAAGATAAAAAGAGTTTGAATGAATCTGAGACACTCACTTTACAAAACCTGAAAGAAGAAATAGCTTTAGGAAAACGGCTTGAAAAAAACTATAAAGCAGTCCGTTTAATAAACTATAGTAAATCACCTACTGTTGATGGAGATAAGGTGTGGACCGCTCCAAAATCTATTAGGGGTAGTGGGGGCAGTGGTGACAGTAGTGGCAGTAGAAGTCAATTTACGGACTTCTTAGAGCCCCTTGAGAAGAAAACTCAAAAGAAGAATGTAGCACTTCAAGAAAGAATAAAACTCCTATCTAAAGTAAGTGAGTGGTCTAAGGCTATTCAAAAATCTGAGTCAGAAGCTACCAAGTTAAAAGACCAATACGCAAAAGAGTTAAAAGAAAAAAAAGACGATCTTACCCGTGCCGAGAAGGATACTTCAATATCTAAAACAGACTTTAACAAGATGGATGCAAAATTTGATGAGCGTGCGTTAAAGATTAAAAAGAATATCCTACAGATTGAGAGAAGCATTAATAAAGAAAAGAGTATTAGCAACAAAAAATTTAGAGAAGAAACGAAAAAGTCTTATATAGCATATAATACTTCAGGAAAATCTGCAGGCAATACGAGTAGTTTATTTGGCGGTATAAGTGACGCAAATGACGAACTAAAAAATGCTAAAAAACAAGCTAAAGCTATATTTAAAACCCAGAAAGCAGAGCTTGATGATTATTACATTAAAAAAGCAGCTATGGATTCGGGATATAATGCAGATAAGGCTGAAATTGAAAAACAAGAAAGATTGGCGAAGATTAAACAATCTTATAGACTAATTGATGCGGACTTAGAAAGACAACACACAGAAAAAATATTTGACCAAATAAACAAAGGTGCTATGCACCTTCAGTCTACTTATTCAATGATCTCCGCCACTGCCTCTAACTTACATCGAATTGAAGAAATTCAGTTAGAATCTAAATTTAAAAGCCGTCAAGATCGTATTGAAAAACAGCGTAAATCTAATTCAATTTCTGCCCGTATGGCAGTTCGCCAAGAAGCTGATAACATTAAGATGAAAGAAGAAGCTGAAAGAAAATTAAACCAGAAGAAAAAACAATGGGCTATTTCAGATGCTGTAATAAATGGGGCTGTAGCTATAACAAACATTTGGAAATCGTGGGCTGGAAATCCTGTTGTTGCTGGTCTTCTTACTACGGCTTCTTTTGCTCAAACTGCCTCTCAAATATCGTTTATTAATGCTCAAAACTACGCAACAGGCGGTTCTCCAGTAGGTAAAAATGCTTTAGTACAAATGAATGAACGAGGGCAAGAAGGTATTCTTAACCACGCTGCATACACTAGACTTGGAGGTAGAAAAAATCTTGACGCTCTTAACGCAGGAAAAACTCTGGATCAAATACCATCTCAGCAAAACCAGATTGTAAATCAGACATTTGTTTACTCACCATCACATACCTTTGAAACTCAAACAAATGATGTTAGTGTAGTAGAAGCACTAAATCAAGATAAAGAAGGATTCCAAAAATTTGTTCAAGAATCTAGAGAGAGAGGGTATTCATTCTAATGGTAGACCCGGACTTAAAAATATCAGCAGTAGAAACTCCATCCACATCTATTGACTTAGGCTGTAGTTGTGTTGTACAGTTACCCCTTGAGTATTTACTTAACTCTTCAGAATACACTGTACAACTAGACACAGCCCAATATGTGCCAGGAACATTTGTAAATGCAGGCGGTAAAACTGAGTCAGTAAAATTAAACATTGAAATTGACAAACAAGGTATGAAGAACCTACAAACATTCTTATTTAACCGTAAACAATTCTATATTAAATCTAGATACTTGGACTTATGGATAAATAACGAAGACTGGAACGGGGCAAATGTTCCTATGGATGTTCAATACCTAGTAAGGAAAAAAAGTTTTTCTATTTTAGATAGAAAAGGTCCAGACGATTACATGTGTTCAATTACAATTGAAAGATTAGGGTAACAGCAGTGATTTTTAAACTATACAATAACATTTTTGGTGGTGGTGAAATAGACATACCTGTAAAAGCCTCTTCTTTAAAAATATCAGATATGGCTCAATCTGAAAACTCTGTGTCAATCACCTATCTTAATGGTTCAACTGACGACATTAACTTCGGGGATAGGACACAACTTAAAACTGCTTTTAGCTTGTTAATTGATAGTAGAGAACAGTTAGCTTACTTTAATAGCTATGTACAATCTAATTTAGGTGTTACAATGGAGATAGAGCAATCACAAGGTGAGATGCTTTTTGGTCCTATGTGGGACACTCTATCATTGAAAATTCAAATTGTTAAAGCGATGCCTAAAGGAGAAATTGCTTTTTCCTCAGAAAGAGAGTTAAATGAAATTGATCTGGAAATAATTTTGATTGAAGATGGTAACGGATTAAAAGTAAATGATGAAACAAACTCCAGTTATAATTATCTTTTCGAAGTTGAAATACCTGCAATTTCCACAACTTACACTCCTGTAGAATTAAATGCTGATGTAAACGCAAATGCACCTGCTCCCGTGGCTGGCGACACTATGGTCGTAAATAACATGACTAATTCAAACCGAGCAAACGGGGAAAAGTTATATAGAGGTCTTATAGTTTTTAATGGGTCGGCATGGGAGTTAGATTTTCCTCTGAAAAGGACAGAGGTAACTTTTTGGGTTGAAAACTTTTCAGATTTACCACAGGACAACGGGGTTAGAGTCATACTGAAAAATGGTATGACTGCGTGGGTTATATCTGATAGAAAATATTTTGTGTATGAAGAAAGTCTTGAAGGCGGCAACTGCTGGATTGATACAATTTACCCTTACATACCAGTAAACAAAGTAGTTATATTAGATGACTATTTAACAGGACTTAAATTTGGTAAATTCTATTGGTCTTCATTTGCAGACTCTATCATTAATCCCGACCCAGACCCTTACAATCGTAAGCCACCATTTCACAAATCAGGGTTTATTGCAAAAAACGGTATCAGTATGCCTACTTTTGACACTGCATTAGATACAGGTCCATCCGTTGAAAAACTAAATGGGTACTCTGTAAGTATCTCTAATAATGATAGATTTCACATTGAAACTCTATCATTTAACTTTTTTGGTTCATATTGCCAGTTGTTTTTTTTAGATTCTACAGACCCTCAAAACATAATAAAAACTTTGGTAAGATCTGGTACAAATAGAACTAACTCTTTTGACTTTAGTAATTATAAGTTTGATGTCGACCCTTTGTTCTTGTTAAATAAAAAGTCCTCAATCCCTAATACTACTGTAGTAGATAATTTTCCAACTACTGTAGACAACGATTTTTCAGGAGATGTTATACCAGCAACTTACGGGTCTTGGAAATACGCTAAACTTAAACCCTTTAAAAATGTTGACTCAGAAGTTCAGTTTAATTACGGGGGCTCTTTTTCTAATTCAGCAGTAGTTAATGGTATAGGTGAGTTAACAGTTTTTGCAAATGGTGTATATACTGACTATCTAGCTTTTAAACTGAGAGGTGTTATTAACAATGGGTTAAATAGGACATCCATACCTTTCGGATCAATAATCGGGGAAACCAATTCTTACCCTATATTTAGTATTGAAGACTTGGAAATGATGGGTACAGTATCTGCTGTGGTAAATAAATATTATTATTATAAAATAAATAGATACGCAGATATTTTTGTACGGTCTGAAGATCTTGGATTGTCAGACGGGTCTCAGCTGGATGACATACTTAAATTTATGAGTAAGGCGTTCCAGGCTAGGTATATTGAACATCAACTGTTAATAGATAAAGGGTATTGCACTGACTGGTATAATACTGAATCTGTAGACATAGACGGAGTCATTGAATTTAATAGACCTTTATCTCAAGTATCTGTTTATAAATACGACTCAGACCAAAAAATTTATATTGCATTACCGCCAGGGTTGTTTTCACATAAAGATTCTAAAGAATTTTCACTTCAAAATTCAGCTTCTCTAGCTTTAAATAGTGATGCGTACAAGCAATTTTCATCGATAGGTATGAACCTATCACCGTCACGAGCAAAATTTACATCCCCTTCAGAAATTGATTACCCAGTAGCATACAACTTTATCGGTACATTTACAGATATAGTTAGAACTAAAATTGAAGGGTTTTCTGGTCTGGCATGGTTGTATGTACAAGACAACCTCTACGGACCAGCAAACACGATCAGGCAAAGGATTGGTGTTGCTAGTATAGCACCTATTTCGCAACTTTCAACAGCATACCCGGTAGATTTTGAAGAGTACACAGCTGTCATACCCCCTGAATTTTCAATTACTGGATCACCTTTATTAGGAGAATTTAAAAAGACTTATGCTAGATGTTACTGCAGCTCAGGAATTTCCGCCATGAATCTAGCATCAGACTTAGGCAAGATTGATAGTTGGGGTAATAGACTTTCAACATATTTTACAAACCTGATTTACAGTAACGAGCCTAACAATTTAATTGTAAGTCTTTCAGGTGGTTACTATGCAAACACAGGGCAAGAAAGACTTCCTACACCTATGACTGTTATCAAAAGTCCTTTTTTGGTTTTACCTGTACCGCCTACATTACCATCAGAATCAGCTCCTAGTATGTATTACATAAAACACTTATCTGAAGGTTATCAAGAAGAAACTATTGGTGCTACTCTGTATTATGAGTTTGACCACTCTAAAATGGCTAGTCTTGGCGGTGCAAAAGATGTGAGACTTTTGTGTAACTTTCAGGCTTTTGCTGCAGTTGTACCTGACTATGTTACAACAGCAAGAAATTATTCTTATAATTTTAAACGTTTTATACCTACTGTATCCTTGGTGTTGTTACATAAAACAAACAATTTATTGAATTTAACGATAAGTAGACAAACATTTGACAGTATTGTAAATCTTTCTTATGTAAGTTATGATGGTTCAACATCGTGTGGTATGTTGTTTAACAACTATCCAAACGAGTTAAATGGGGGGCATGAAAGTAACTACATTAATAATGGAGATGTCAATCACATAAATTATAGACAAATTCAAGGATGTATAGACGGCCTAAGTAGAAGAGGGGTTGGCGGCAGGGACTTATTTGAAGCATTTCCAGACTACCTATTTGATGTAAGTGCAGGGTTTAAAATAAATGATTATAAAGGTGTGCAGATAGTAGTAAGAAACGCAACTAGATTTAACAACGCCACTGCTGGATTTAAGTTTTCTCTAAGACCTAATAGTTACAATTCACCTGTAGACCAAATTTATATGTCTGCACAACAACTTATTGATGTTTCTAGTGACGATTTATATGTGTCAGTTAGAGGTAGAAATAAATTAGATATATCTAACTCTGAATCTACTGTGCCAAGTGAACCATTACGAAACCCAGTTGAAGTTGCAGAGTCTATTTACAAGATAGTCGACCCCACACAAACAATAGTCAGCTCTAACATAAGTAATTATAAGAAATTTGCTATACGGACGCAGATAAATTCTTCCTCCTCACCATCAGAAGAACTGTTAAAAGCTGTTAAACATTCATGGTCTACACTACGGATCGACGAACAAGACGGCCTTACTATGGCCTCTCTAGACTTCAATGATTATGGCGAAGATGTTGTGGCACAATTTACTGAGGCTAATGTTATTAGAACAACCTCTATAAAAGTTAAATACCGTAATATCTCCGAAATTATTAGAGACTTCAAGTTTAAGTTTCATTTTGATTTAGCAGAAAATGATTTTAAAAGAGAGATTTCAATTAAGTGGAATAAAGAAACCGACAGTATTGATGTTTCAGGTTTTGCAGGAAATTCGGACATACCTGTAAGTGGATATAGAACTCAAATTGAAAACTCTATAAGAATAGATTTAGAAGACCAATTCCGAAGAAGTAAAGAGTATTACAACACAGGTACTAATGATCAATCTATGGAGATGGATTTTGAATTTTGTTATGATGATTTATATGAGTGGGGCAGTGTAGGAGTTCCAGACATTGAAGAAGATGTCAACTCTATTTATACAGTGTCTAAATTGGTTAGAAAAGCGATACAGTTCTTCTTATTTAATGCGTGGACTGTATCTTTTGATACTCATATTAAATATGTAATTAATGACACAACTCTTGGATTTGGTAAAACTAGACTGCAAGTAGGTGACTTTATTGAGTTAAATACTTTCTTCCACACAAATAATTTACCACTTAGGGGGTTTTTAAAATCTTTTAAACCTAATCCATACACTGGAACAGTCACATTAACTTTGTTTAGCCCTATACCCCCAGATGTTTATACATTGTTTTACGACTCAGAATGGAATCAAGGAGTTATGGACGACAATTTCGACGCTGAAGATTATAAACATTCTGTATTGATGAAATACCCATTTAAAAATGGTCCACAAACAGGTACATTTTCAGACAGCGGTAATATTTCAGACCCTAGCTGGGTTGATACAGATTATAAATTTACAGATGGCTCTACAGCAGATTCTGAAGACCCAAACATACCTTACTAGGAGTAATTTAAGATGGCAAAGATATTAGTTAAAACAAACCAGGCCAGTACAAGGCTAGAGGCATCTACCAAACTTTCTGAAAGGATGTGGTCATTCTATAGTGACGAAGGGAACTTGTTATTTATTAAAGAAAATCCAAGTGCAGGAGATGATGGATTGTATGACTTTTTATCTAAGCAGTATCTTGGGAATGTAACAAATGATGCAGCATCTTTAATTGCGATAGATTGGTCTGGAAATGCTGCTAATGTTAACGATGCAATCGAAGAAGTTAAAACAAGTGTAAATAATCTTAATATTTCTAGTCTTACCCCTAAAGGTATTTGGGTAACTGGAACTGCTTACAATTATAACGATTATGTTGTAGTAGGCGGATCATCTTATGTAGCATATAACGACATCCCAAACTCCACCTTATCCCCAGAAATTGATGGGGCTAATTGGTATTTGCTAGTACAAGGGTTTGACCCAAACCAACTATATACTATCGGATATTCTGTACAACAAGGCCTATCAAGTTCTTTTAGCATTTTAAATTCTGGGTCTAATGTTATATTTGACAGTGTAGTTAAAGATGTAAATGGCGACTATGATGTACTTTCAGGTGTTTACACAGCACCTGTAAATGGAGATTTTTTATTTAATGTGTCTGCTTTCGTTCTTGCTAGTTTATCAACTGGCAGTGTAGACGGTGATGTCCAAGTTACTTTATTGCTCAGAGATACTGCTACATCCACACCAATAGCCAATGCTTACACCCTTTTACGATTTACCGAAGTCGGCAGCAATGTTTTGTCTGATACTCTTAACATAAACCAAGTAGTATCTCTTACGCAAGGTCAAGAAGTTGAATTATTTATAGCTTGGAGTTCAGTTGCTGCTGTAACTGTTAGCACGATAAATATACCAGGCGATGAAAGAACTAGGTTATCTGTTATGCTACCTGTCGGGTCAGGTAGTAGTGGGGCTGGGATTGAATATACAGATTTAGGAAGCTATAGTTTCAGTAGCGGTGACGAGGCAGCGTTTGGAATAGGTTCTGCGGTAGGGTCATTTCAAGAAGGTACAGATTTACTATTCAAAATTCGGATTGAGGACCCTTCCACTCCTACTTTGTTTGACGAGGGTACTGTTCAGGTGCAGTCGGATATATTAGGGATATATCCGACTGATAATAAGTCTTATGTACTGTCTTGGTCAAGTGGGTTTAACGGATCTGGGATTGAATATGGTGATGACTGGACTGTAATTGGTGGAGGTAGTGGAGCAGATTGCTGGGTCGGGTTAAAATTTACTCGTGCAGCAGGTCCATCTAGCTATAATATTAAAGTAGGATTTTTAACTCCTGCACTATCACAACCTGCATGGGATTCTGTTGTAGTGGCTCCAACCGCCTGGGCTGTCCACCCATTTCCAATATTCTCAATTGATAGAAACAACTTGTTTGATAAGGTAGGTACAAATCAATTGAATCCTATTGATGGAGTAAGTCGGTATCAAAAGTGGAGTTCAGAGGCAATAGGTCTGACGACTGATGCCCACCTATCAGACGCAATTGCAGATGACGACATTTTGGATATTAAATTAGGATTTTCTTCTGCGTCGGGTGGTGTATATGCAACTGCTACTTCCGTTTTGAATACTGCAACTGTATCCAAGAATTTTCGCAATGGTGAAGTAAGTTTAGCCTCTGCAGGAGCTTTAAACCTTTCAACTAAACAAAAATTTAGGGGGGACTCTGACTCTTCGCTAGTTTTAGCAGATGCTGCTTACACCAGTACAGGGTCTGACTTATATGTAAAAACCTTAACTCTGACCCAACCTACCACTTGGACAGGTTCAGGAACACTCTACTATGAAAAAATAATCTTAAACGGACACACACTTACAGGTAATGTGGTTCAAGATTTTTGGGATAATACAAACAATGCAGTAGAATCTACATTTGAAGATAAAGGAGCTTGGCTAGTTGCTACTGCTTATGTTCTTGGAGATATAGCTGTTTACGATGGGTATCGTTGGATTTCAAAAACTATCCATACTGGTACAACTCCAACTAACGGCTCTGCTGACTGGTCAAGAATTGATGAACAGCCTACAATGGACACATTTTTTGTCGCTCGTGATAAGGCTGAATTAGTAGCTGCGTTAGGATATATTTCACTTGAAAAAGTTGTTTTATATACTGGTTCTGGGTTTGACTTAGGGTCCCCTTCTGCTACTGAAACTATTGATGTTTATGGTGATTCAAGAATTATTCACAGCGGATTCCAGATAGATATAAAAGGTAATGTTATTTTTGATGCTAGTCCTTTCGGTAGTAGTTCATTGTCTACTAATAGGATTCTTTGGGATGGTATAACGATATTTGATGCGACAACTGGACCTTGGACTGTTACAAATGAAGTGAGTAGTAAGGCAGTCCAACACTGGTTTGGCAGACTAAGAATTAAAACTCTTGGTTATTCAGAAGTATCTTGGGCAAGTGTAGTAGGGACTGACCCTTTAAGGTACGAACAAATGGACATAAGCCAAACAGGTTCGTCAGTTCCTTGGACTAACTTTGTGCAGAATATGTGGAACTCTCCTGATTATGTAACCGTTACTTCAGATGATAACTCGGTAGCTATTACTGAGACTGTGATAAACGGTGGTGCAGATGAAAGCACTATACGAAAAATTGATTTATCAGTTACTGGTGGTGGAAGTGCTTCACCGCTAAGTAATAAAGGCGAACTTTATACTTATGACACTGCCGATGCTGCTCTTCCGGTAGGAACTGATGGTCAAATATTAGCAGCAGATAGTAATGAGGCTACTGGATTAAAGTGGATTGGAAACAACACCATCGGAACTAAGGTTCTTGTTGAAGGTCAAATGGACACTCAACAATCATTTGCATCAAATACAGATGAAAGAATTGATTATGTAGATTCTACACTAGATTTAAATGGTGAATGGGATAATACAACTCATAGATTCACAGTTGCTTCAAGTGGTGCAGGAGTTTATCAATTTACTAACTCACTTTTCCTTAACAATGGTACGGGGTGGAGTGAACTCTCTATTAGAAAAAATGGTGTTGATGTTGATTATCAATATGCTAGTGATTTTGCAAATACTTGGGATGCTCCAAATGGTTCAATTAATATTGAGTTAGTAGTCGGAGATTATGTAGAATTTTGGTACACAAGTAATTCCAATGGAGGGACTATTAATTCAACTTATTACACTAATAATGTTTTCCAAATATCTAAAATTGGAGATAGTGTAACTATAAGCACCGGAGTAGATTCACTCACGGGTGG
>TARA_R110001592_G_scaffold34313_7_pt1 | contig 10136 bp, 12 predicted proteins | sample TARA_R110001592 | Tara Oceans TARA_R110001592 (sample SAMEA4398387) | marine metagenome | biome: Polar Biome; feature: [SRF] surface water layer (ENVO:00010504); material: water (ENVO:00002006), including particulate matter (ENVO:01000060) such as... | depth 5 m | reverse complement strand
GGCTCTTGCCTTGTTTCACCATCTCTAAAATATCCTAATACCCAACTACCCTCTACAAGGCCAGATGGAGATTGGCCAAGGCCTGTAATGCCGGCCGCTGTAACAGGTAACATACAAGAGGCCCATGGCAAATCGGCCGTGGGTAATACCTCAGTGTTAGATGTGTGATGGCCTAACGCTCTGACTTTAAGTCGGCCTGTGTAAGTAGGGTCTAATCTATCCTCTACTACGCCAACAAACCAGAGAAAACCATTTAACCCTAAAATTTTATTGTTCATACTTTTTTTATTTACCGATATATGTTTGCTTTTAATTCACTCACTATACGCTATTTAAGCCTATTTAATATGGCCGTACGCAATATGTTAAATGACTGCTTATACCATGCTATGATACTATGTATAAGAATAAACCCTTGTCCCATATAGAAACAGGCAGTCGCCAGACTGACTTTAGCTTGGTGGCCTTTGTAGAACCTGTAATACTTCTCTGTATAATATATTTCTATCAAAGCTGTAGAGAGGTTGCCATATGATGTTCTTAATTTGTTCTTTAATTTATTCATTGTCTTATTTACTTGCCTTTCACGGTGGTTTGTGTTATATTGTAGACCATTCTCTCGGTTGCTTGAAGATGGCCATGTCCTAAGCGCTCGGAAGCGTCGGAAACTCTCGGATTCTCTGTATATCTCTGAGGAGTTAAGATCATTTAAAAACTCCGTCACCCTCTGTATTATCTAAAAGTGTATCATCTAGGTCATACTTTAATATATTGATTGACTCTTGGTCTTCTCTGCCGTCCAGTGTGTTTACATTTTCTTGTGGGTAACCAGTATATACTGAATCTTTAAAGATTAATAAAGTCATTTCGTGTTTGTCGGAAGTTGTACTTATCTTATGTCTTATAGATTTAACAAGATAACGTCCACTCATATATGGGTCTAGGTCTAACGGATTGTCAACTCCAGACGGTTCATAACTTGGCATTTCAAATGATATAAGGTCACCAACGGATAGACCTGTAAACCCTGGTACAGTTATGTTTAATGACATAGTTTCAAATGAGAGCCTCTGGCTTAATCGTTTAGGTAGATTTGTTTCATGTGGCACTCGTTCTACATCACTATGTACATTTTCTGTTGTTGATACCATGTATTGTGTACCTTGTGGAAACATACTAAAGAATTTATTATCTTTGTAATTAAATATAGGCATGATACTTTTGGTATCTTGTAATCCACCTGAGCCGTCATGCTCTGTATGAAACGATTTATTATAGTTTGTGGCGTAATCAAAATCAACCTCACTAAAGGTCTTATTGTAATTGTCATGTGTAATTACACGAGCATTATATACACCGTTTCTTAAATTTTTTAATGTGTTAAACTGTTCATTGATTTGAAAGTTTACTACAGTTTGCATTTCTTTTATGACATCTCTATTACCACGACTATCTCTAATGTTGGCAGGTTTAGGTGTGTACTTGGCCTGTACTGGTCTTGCCACACTGTTTGATACGGCTAACATAGACTCAATAGATTGAAAATGAAAACCTATGGCCGTTTCATAGAACATCATACCAGCATTATTAAATACTTTACTTTCAGCGTTCTTACTAAACTCATCTATTGCTTCAAACGGTCTTATTTTAGGTGATGTATATTTACGAATACCTTTTGTTTCTTCTACAATAATTGTCTTCTTACTTCGTAATTCGTTTCTAAACACTGATATAACATTGTTGTCATATGTGTTGGTAAATGCTCGTTCTACTTTTACTTGTTCATTTACTATCATCTCTGGTGAACAAAAGTGTAGTTTATACATTTGAGTTCTTGGCGATACACCAGTTCTATCGGCAATCTTGTAGATAAACATAGGGTGACCTGTTTCAAAGGTAAAGTCGTAACCTCTACTTGTGCCAGGTGTAAACAACTTAAATTCTATTCGTTCAAAGCCTGTTAATGGTAAATGACCAATTACATTTTGAGCGTCTGTTAATATTACTGTGCCTGATAGGTTTTTCTGATCTAATGCCTCATAGACATTGACCTCTGATACTAATGATCTTATTGAAATTCTTTTTGGTCTTTGGCCATCGGCTGCCTGAAAAGATACTAATTCAACATCTGATAAGACGTATTCGCCAGCTTGCCCTAATTGGTCTGTATTAATTTCACTATACATATCATTCTATTTTCTTATAAGTCTTTCAAATTCTTCAACAAAAAGACCTAGGAATTGTGGTTGTAATAATTTGATTGTTCTTCTCTCGTCTTGTAGTCTTTGTTCGTACTCATAATTAGAAACTGATTCAGCACCAAGTGTGTCTGAATTTACTTGTACCTTATGTGAGTAATCTTCAGGACCATTACCTGTTTGTCTACCACTTGATTGTGTAACCTCATAATGGTGTACACTGCCTGGATTATCATACTTGTCGTTTACATAAACTTCAAAGTCTTGCTCTGACAACGGCCAATCATAGTAGGCGTCTGTCATATCATTGGTCATTAATATTACCCAATGTAATTCTGTATCGCCAAAGTGTTTAAATGCTGTGTGTTCAGGTCTCTCGCCATTTGGTACATCATATGCTGAGTACAAACTGGCCTCATTTATAACCTTAGACCTTACCTTAATTCTTCTCATTAAGTCTGTAACTAATTTAACATTACCATCACCTTTCATGTCATAGTAACCCTTTGGAAATTTAGAAAAGTATGCCATTAAAATCCTTCAGCTATTCTTTCTTTAGTCATTATTTCTGTTTCTTTAAATGTTAAGTTCATTGTTGCCATAACAGGAGCAGCGCCACCTTGGTCTGCCTTAAATGTAGAAAATACTCCTTCAGGAGCAAAGTCAATGTTCATGTTAGCCAATACACAACGACTAATTCTTGGTATATATGTGTTAATGTTTTCTCTGTACATGTATGTAATTTGAAATTCACTTGGTACATTAAAGAAACCTTTTGTACTACCCTGGTATTCAGGATGCATATGAAACTTGAATAGATTTATTATCTTGTGCATTTGGTCTTTCTCTTTAGCATTCTTAGGAGCAAACTCAAAAGGAAATTCAAACTCTCTAAAGTTAACTCTACTAAACACCATCTCTTGTTGTGGGTTTACTGCCTGACCTTTTGCCTTATCATAGGCTGCTTCAGCATTCTCAAAACCTGGTATTAAACTAGCAGCGCCAAATATACCTGATCTTGCTAACATTTTAACAGCGTCAGCACCACCACCTTTGATGGCCGCCATGGCACTATCAAAGTCCTTAATACCACTTAATGTGTCGCCTAATAAACCAGCAACACCTGTGTCAACACCATCATGTGCAACACTATATCCAAACTTTAGAGCAGCACCTGGTGTGTATAGAATTATACTATCTGACAAAAATGTATGTGTTGGTGTTTTCTGATTTAGACCTGACTTAACACCTTGTAGTCTTGTGTTACCAGCAAAACCATTTTTGTTCTTAATTTTTTGTACTGATTGTTGATATGAATTACCACCTGCAAATGTACCACCATAGTCTGCTTGAGGTATCACTCTAACATTAGCCTGTTTATCAGTTTTAAATTTTGATGACTTGTGCATCACTACATCAAAAATGATATAATGACCTTCACCTAGATTAGATGTTTCTTGTGGGTAATACACCGTACCATATTGATACGGATTCTCTTTCATGTGAGCAGTAGGATCAATGTTACCAATCTCTAATGGTGACTTGTTTAATAGTTTAGCAGCCAACTTTTTCTTTTGTCCACCATTGGCCATTAAGTTATTGGCAAAACTTGATATGCTACTGCCTACCATGTTACCAACCTGTTGCTTTAATATGTTTGAAACCTTACTTGTAAAACTCATCTAAATACCTTTGTAATAGTAATATTTATAATGAAAAAAAGACAATCATACAAAGGTATTTACCGACCCACCAATCCAAACAAATACGCTGGTGATCCAACAAGAATAGTATATCGTTCCAATTGGGAGCGTAAGTTTATGGTATATTGTGATAGAAATGAAGATATAACTCATTGGGCCAGTGAAGAATTAGCAATACCATACATCAATCCTATTGATAGAAAGAGGCACCGTTACTATCCTGACTTTATCATAAAGACCACAAAAGGCAAGCGATATATGATAGAGATAAAACCAGCAGCCCAAACTAGAAAACCTAAACCTAAAACAAAGAGAACAAAGGCATTTATGAGAGAGAGTTTAGAGTATATCAAAAACATAGCCAAATGGCAAGCCGCTGATGTTTACTGTAACGATAATGGTTTAGAGTTTAAAATCTTTACTGAAAAAGAATTAGGTATCTACTAGGCAATAGCCGTATTATTCAAATTCAACAATGTATTATCGGAGTTCTTATTATCCGTGTGTATATAGTTTTGTGTTTGACCACTAGCAGATGAATTATTTTGTGTACTGTTTTGTTGTATTACAACATTTGATTGATTTGCTTTTGCTGTCAATTCACCAGACGCTGTGTTAATATTTTTTCTATCATCAACATTCATTGACGCTTTAGTGTAATCAACTTTACCTGCTTCTACTTCTTCAAGTGAAAACTTTTTATCTGGCATTATCTTTTCAGTAGGTTGTTTTAATTCTTCTAACCCTTTCTTTTCTTCGGTAGTGACATCACCCTCTGTCATAAGAGCATTTGCCTCTATACTTTCTTTTGCCTTTAATGCTTGTTCTTTAATGTTTTCTTGCTTTTCTTTTTCTATTGTTTCTTTGTCTTTACTTGTTTTTAGTAAATCAAATTCAATACCTGGTATCTTATTAATTAATTTTATAACACCATTAATCATTTTAATAAAGAAATCTTTGATCATAGTAAATATACCTTTAAAGAAATCAAATATCTTACCTGGTATTTTCATTATGGCAGCCGCTACATCACCAATCTTATCTCTAAATTTGTATAACAATAGTAATACACCAGCGATAGCAAGTCCAATTAATACTTTAGTAGAACCAAAGAATTTAGCAATTGCTTTTATACCTCCAGCAAACTTCTTTAATGATTTAGTTAGGCCACCTTCAGCAAAGAAACTAAAAACATCTGTTACACTGTTAGCAATATCTCTTACTGATAAAAGGGCGTCACCAACAGCAGTAAAAGGCTCCATTAATGTCTGTAAGAAAGTTGATGAAGCACCTCTTTCTCTTTGACCACCTGTTTCTACACCTAATGTATCTTTTTTATCTTGTATGTCTTGTTGTATCTTAACTAAATTTTCTTGGTCAGCTATTATTCTTTCATTATCATCACTTGTTAAAGTTTCTTTGTTAAGTAACTGGTCTTTTCTTTTTTGTGCCTCTTTTTCTTCTCTCAATAAAGTCTTTTCGGCCATGATTATCTCACGCTTTCTATCCTTTATTTCTTTCTTTGTAAGTATGGCAGTTTCTATTCTAAATTCTTTATCTGTACTAATAACTCTAGTTTCAGAAGCTATATTGTCTGCTCTCAACTTCTCTACTTCTTTTGCTGAAGTATCTCTTTGAGTTCTTAATTCTTCTATTCTTTTACCTAGACCTTTATTAAAGTCTGATACATTTACACCTAACTTATCTATGATTGTTTCTACTTTGTTAAAAGCATTCATAAATTGTTTTGTACTACCACTCTCTGCCTGTTTAGTTACTTCAGCAGCTATACTTCTTATTGTAGTAGGTGATATGATTGTTTTTTGACCAGCACTAACTGTCTTCATAGTTTCACTAGTGATGACCTTAAACAAACCTCTTATATCTGACTCTTTTATTGCCATTATTTTTTACTCTTACTACTTCCTGTGTAAAGACCAAACCAGGCAGCGCCAGCACCAACTACGATACTAATTAACCCACTTTGTTCCATTGTTGGAGCAGATAAGTTCATATACCATATTACACACTTGTATAATAGAACAACATAAGTTGTTAAAAACATTCTAGGGAATATTCTCCAAGCGTCAACAGCTCTTGCCATGTGTATAAGTTTAGCATAAGGGTTAACACCTAGGTCTTTTACAGAGGTGTCCACTTCTAAATCAACCATGATTTTTTGTTTTGGTTCTGCTATCTTAATATTTGGTTCTTTTATCTTAATATCTTCTTCCATTACTTTTGTGCCTCTCTTTGTCTTCTCTCGTTTTCTTGTTTTATCCAATTAGATAACATAGAAACATATACATCACGCTCCCATGGCATACAATCTTCAATCTCACTCAACGAATATTTATGATGTTGTATCAGTGCAAAATTAGTTTCAAAATAGGCCTCTAGGCTATTGTGGGAGAGGCTGATTCGAAAAAATCTGTTAGTCCTGATAGAACAACTGTATTTTCTACTTTCGTTACTGGATTAATAACTTTCATTTCATGTCTTAATCTAGGCATAGTATCAAAAAACTGTTTGATCTTAGCAAAAGCGTCTTGTGTTAAACTTTCAAAAAACTCTTTTATTTCTTCTTGTGTGCTGTCTTTACCTGGATATACTTTGTCACCCTCAAATATGTGATCAACACATTGAGATAAAACTTCAAATATTTGTTCTATCGTTGCGTTGTCTATACTTGTTTTGCCAGACTTTAGTACATTCAGTGTTGGGTATTTCAATACAACACCAAGATTTCTTGCTTTATCAACAATAATCTTATTTGTGTGGTCGTCATCTACTTCCACATTAATTTTTGTTAGGTCTACTTCAACATTAGCATATGTCTTCATGTCATCTGTACACAATACTTTAAATTTAGAAATCTCACCTACTGACTTAGCTCTTATCTGTAAAAAGATGTACTCTAAATCAAATGTTGGTAGTTCTTCAACTTTTAGTGTGTTAAATGTACAAGTGTCAACTATTTCTCTTGTAGCCTCATAAATCTCGGTTTCTTTTTGAGATTCCATAGCCATCAATAGTATCTTTTCTTCTCTTACTAGAAATGGTCTAAATTTGACTTTTTGATCGTGTGATGGTAAAGTCAATTCGTATGTTGGTGTATTTACTTTTGGTAATGCCATAATATCTCCTTAATTATATTTTCAGTGGCGGTATTTTAAATGGTGGAAAAGCTCTACCACCAGTTATTGGACCTATTGGTACTCGTCTTCTAATGTCATTTAATACATCACGTCCTGCTCGTCTTAATTCTGGTGGTAATTTACTAAACAGTCCACCAAATAACCCACCATGTTTTACAGTAGGTATTTTAAATTCTTTTTGTCCCATTAATGCTACATTATCTACCTCATCTATGAAATAGTTTACCCAATATCTAAATGTAAATGTAACATCAAATGTTTGTACTGTATTTACATCATGTGAATATTGAACAGCACTAATTGTTTTAGGGTAACAATCAAATAGTTTTACAGCATAAGTTACATCATCTCTTTCGTTTTGACTAGCGTAATTACCTAATTGTAAAATATTGATTGGTGAAACATAGTTATCATAGTAATTGTAATTGAAAGATGTTGTGCTCAAAGCGGCCTTTTGCCATAACTCAAAGTAACTTCTTTCTCTCAAAAACTTATCAGCATAAAATGTTGCCGTAATATCTGCTGATTTAAAATCGTAAGCAATTTTTCTACTAGGACCGTTATGCTTAATTTCTTTCATGGTAACATCTCTGTCTGGCATTTGTATTGCTGAACAAAATGCTTGTACTCTTTTACCATTGGCCATGTGTGCTGACCTTAAATCTTGTATCTCGGCAAAACCTCTATTCTCATCTGTAATATCACCAGAATATACAACTTCATTATCACTTGTGCCGGCTAATTCGTTACCAAGACCAGTTGGTAAATTAAACTCAACATAGTATCTTGCCTTTCTAGCAAAACCCTCTGCCTCATTTACAAACGCTTGTATTCTACCCATTGTAGAATCAGGATTACCACCTGCTCGTTGTTTTAATCTAGTGTCGCCTTGTACATTGTCGAGTGACTTATCTCTAGGGAAACCCATTCGTACATCAAAACCACCAAATCTTTTGCCGCCTCTTAAAATTGCCATTAAATCATTCTCCTACTGTCTGCCCACACTCTAGTAGCACCAGCTTTCTTAAACTGTTGTACTGGTAAATAAACTGCCATAGCAGCCTCATTAAAATCTATTCTTAAAAATTGTGATCTAACATGACTATAAAGATATTTCTTTATTGTAGGTTTAACCATAGCTATGTTTTTTACACCATCATAACTAGCGTCTATCCTTGTCTTGCTACTAAAACCACCTGTTGAAAACTTTTGCATTCTTTCCAACAATCTAAATCTTAACAAATACGGCAAATAGTGAAAGTTCATGCCCATAAAACCACCTTTAATTGATTCTAAAGGTAAGACTAACGGAAATGTATCATAGTAAGGTAATGTCTTCTTCCCTTTAGGGTCATAAAAGAACATGTTTAATCTACCAGCACTTGGCCGACCATTTAACTTACCTTGATTCATCAACTTTCTGGCTGTAAATCTATCAGCTAATGATTGAACATTCGTTCTATACCAATTTGCTGACTTTTTTACACCACCTTGCTTATCTACTAGTGGATCCAGAATACTTGCCATAACTATATTTATACGCCTAAAATTAAAAAAGAGGTAGCGATTTCTCGCTACCCCTTAAAGTTATCAGTTTAGAGAGAGATAGATTACTCTTCCTCAGCCAATTTACTAAAATATGACAAAGTATCATCTTCGCCATTGTCAATAGCTGTTGAAGAAGCAACAACTGTTTCACTTTTCACTGGTCTCGTAGCTTGAGGCGGGAGGTTTGCATTTTCTACGGTACTAGCGTTTCTATCACCTGTAATTACCCTATTCAGTTTCTCTTTGAGTTCATCATAGGTCTTAAAATTACTAAGGTCAAGGAAAGGTTTTAGAGCATGTTGTTTTGACCAGACTTCCTTAATCTTGTCATCACTTTCAAAGAGTGCCGAAGCGCTCTCAAACTCTGATTTGTCATAGTTCCAATAGCCATCAACTTTTCTGATTTTCAGTTTAAAGTTAGCACCTTTCCAAAAATCAAATGGATTGATAGGGCTTTCATCTTCAAAAGCAGGTTGCATTGACTCTGTGATCTTGTCAAATATCTTTTTACCAAACTTGAATAAGAATACTTTACCCTCATTCTCTGGATGTTTAGGGTCTGACACAACTAGAATATTAGAGTAGTAAGATAATTTTCTTTTTCTCTTTCTAGCAATATCTTTATCACTGTCTAAACCAGTATTCCAAAGTCTGCTATTCTCCTCTGACACAGGATCTTTTTGACCAAGTGTTGTTAGAGAGTTTTCAATAAACCAACCACCTTTGTCTTGGAAAGCATGAGACCATATTCTCTGCCAAGGTAAATCTTCACCCTCTACAGATGGTAGAAATCTAAGCACAGCATAACCGTTACCTGTTTTATCTAACTCTGGTTTCCAAAATCTGTCGTCTTGGTATTTGTTTTTATTTGATTGATCTTCTGGAGCAAGGTTCTGCTCTAGTGCTTTTGTTAACTTGTCAAAATTGCTTGACGAGCTTTTTAGTGTTTCAAAATCCATATTATTCTCCTTATGTATAATTGTATTTGTATTGTCTGTTTAATCGACATGTTTATTTATAAGACTTTTTAGCATTCTCTTGTTGTTTTACCCACCTTTTTAATTCAGCTGGGTCAGGTTTAGGTATTGTCTTGTTAAACCTATACTCTTTATATCTTTCACACAAACTTATGATAGCGTCTAAAGTTCTATAAATTATTTTATCAAACATATGCCTAATATAACACATTATCTTGTAAATGTCAATGCTCATTTGATTTTAAATTTCTTTTGGAAGTCTGCCATATTCATATACTCCAGATTGGTTACAGTACCGTCCCACTCTAATGGTGGAGAGTTCACAGCATTTGGTGTATTCAAGTCTGGATTTACCTTTATAAACTTCACTCTCTGGTTTTTGTTCTTACCATTAAAGTCCCAAAATGTCTGTTTCCATTGTGTCACCCAATTGACACTAGGTGTTGGTGTACTTTTTGCTATTACATAATGAGGTGTGTCTTTGTACATATTGTTTACTAGATTATGATGGCTATTTAAATCATGGCCTACCAAATATACTTCTTCAGGTTC
>TARA_R110001592_G_scaffold66438_5_pt1 | contig 10139 bp, 8 predicted proteins | sample TARA_R110001592 | Tara Oceans TARA_R110001592 (sample SAMEA4398387) | marine metagenome | biome: Polar Biome; feature: [SRF] surface water layer (ENVO:00010504); material: water (ENVO:00002006), including particulate matter (ENVO:01000060) such as... | depth 5 m | reverse complement strand
TAATATCGTATCTTATTGTGGAGGACACGTATGCCAGCGGCAACAGACTACCCCGAAAACCCGAATTACGGTCAAGGTCGCTATCGACGCCGTATCCGTTTATCGACCACCGGCAACTCCGTTTTTAGCGAGCTTGAGGATACCAATCACGCATTTCGCTGCACAATCACCCACGATGGCGCACACGTCACCGACATTCAAAGCGAGGTCATCCGCATCCCCTTTGACACCTGCCCCGGCGCTGTAAAGCCTATTCGCAAGCTTATCGGCCTAGCACTGTGTGACGATATCCAAGAACTTATTCCACAGGTCGACACCGGCGGTAATTGCACCCACCTGCTAGATTTAGCACTTATGGCTATTCGTCATGCCAGCCGGAAAGAAACAGAGTGGCTATACGACATTTCCATCGAGGACCAGCCCACTGACGAAGCCGTATGTGCGGAGATATTTGCCAACGGCGAGTTAATTCATAGCTGGCAAACCCTAAACTGGGGAATCCAAGAGCCCGCAGCCCTGGCGGGCAAGGTGCTATACAAAGGTTTTAGCAAATGGGCGAACGAGGCCTTTAGTGGAGATGCCAAAGAGGCAGCATTTGCGCTGCAAAAAGGCTACTTTGTATCCAGTGCCCGGCGCTATAACATTGACGCCCAAGCTGGCGATTCTGCCCTTGAACACAGCGATGTGATGCTGGGCGTCTGCTTTAGCTACAGCTCACCGCAAATCGAGGTCGCCAGACGCACCGCCGGCAGCACTCGCGACTTTAGTGACACCCCAGCGCAACTGCTTACTTTCGCTGAGCCAACATTGAGATGAGCCACTTCGCAAGAAGTCACATGCGTACGCATAATTACGAATATTTTCGCGGCGCTATTACGAGTAGTCTGACTTCACTGTCAATGACTAACCCCCTCACCAAGGGTCTCCATAGTAGCACCCCCGCTTGGCACCCATTTTATGGGTGCTTTTTTTATGGACGGCCTTTAAACAATTCAAGGCCGACCGCCGTTTCAGCATTACTTCAGCAAGAACACCACGTTCAAACTCGCGCTCACGGTTTCTTTACCCAGCAACATCGGTGCCGCGCTCATTTTGGCGTCCATCATAAGCATGCGCTCTTGACGAATCGGCCCCGCCGTCGCCTCATCAATGTGATAAACACCGGCAACTCGACGTCCAAAGCCTGCCGCCAAGACCGCCGCCTTGGCATTGGCATCGGCCATCGCCGCCTGCAAAGCCTCTGCCATCAGGGCATCGCGATTGGACAAATCAAAACTGACGTTACCCAACTCAGTGATTCCCGCCCGAACCAAACCATCAAGCACCGCGCCGTAGCGACTCAAATCATTCAAAGTCAGGTCAACACTGCGCTCCACTCGCTGACCACGCAGCAAACGCTTGCCATCTTGCCATTCGTAGTCGGGATAAATGCGAATCTGCGAGGCGCGAATATCAGTGTCCTGCACTCCCTGCTCGCGCACTGCGGCCAATACTCTGGCAGTACGTTCATCCACCGTGTTCTTGGCATCTACCGCGCTAGCGCGGGTTTCAGAAATCTGCAGCTGCAGGCGCGCAATATCTGGCAAAGCCTCTACTTCACCGCGCGCAGCAACCACCACATGGGGCTCGTTCGGCAAGGTGGCAGCTGTGGCAAACACCGGCAGCAAAGTACACATGACAAGCGCAATATCGCGCATAAAATTAATACCCATCCGACTTTTCATTCGCAAATTCCTTATTTGTTTTTTCACGCTTGGCCGACAACAGCTACAGCCCTTACCCTTAACACCACAGCAATAACATTAACGAGTACGACAGGGAGAATACAATGACTAACCTCAACGAAAACTCAGTAATTTCAGCCATGCGCGCCACTCTCGACAGCCAGCGAGCACTCAGCATCAAAGAGGGCGCTGTCAGTGCCGAAGTACGTATCGACCGGCTATCACGCGCCGTTGATCTGGTTTTTGATAATCGCGAGGCGATTGTCGAAACCTTGGCACTGGACTTTGGCCACCGCAGCAGCCATCAGTCACTCATGTCTGACATCTATGCAACCATTGAGTGCCTGAAACACAGTAAAAAGCATCTTAAAAAATGGATGAAAACTGAGCGACGTAAAGCGCCAGTCCCCATGAACTTAATGGGCGGCAAGGCCTCAGTCGAGTATCAACCCAAAGGTGTCATCGGGATTATTGGTACCTGGAACTTCCCACTCAACACCGTATTCGCGCCACTGGCCGGCGTACTCGCCGCCGGTAACCGCGCCATGATCAAGTGCTCAGAAGTGACGCCGCAAACTGGCGCACTCCTAGAAACCCTTGCCGCCAAATACTTTTCCAGCGACGAGGTCGCCGTCTTCAATGGCGGACCAGACGTCGGCGCTAGCTTTTCAGCACTGCCCTTCGACCATCTTATTTTTACCGGCGCAACCAGTATAGCCCGTCATATTCTGCGGGCCGCCGCGGACAACTTAACCCCAGTCACCCTGGAATTGGGTGGTAAATCGCCGGTGATTATTAGCAAAAGCTACCCCCTGCAAGACGCCGTAGAACGCATTTTTGCCGGTAAAATTCTCAATGTTGGCCAGGTCTGCTTATCTCCGGACTATGTTTTTGTACCAGAAGATCAATTGGAAGAATTTACTACCGCGGCGAGCACCTATATCTGCAATTTATTCCCCAATCTGCTGGATAACCCTGACTACAGCTCCGTCGTCAATGAGCGCCATTACCGACGCCTGCTGAGCTACATAGAGGATGCCCGCCAGAAAGGTGGTGACATTCGCGAGATAAACCCTGCCAATGAAGATTTCAGTCTGCAGAAGGGCACTCACAAACTCCCGCTCACCTTGGTCATAAACCCCAGCGATGACATGCTGGTTATGCAAGAAGAGCTCTTTGGACCCATCATCTGTGTCAAAACTTACACTACTGTGGATGACTGCATTGCTTACGTTAACGCCAATCCCCGGCCTCTAGCGCTCTACTATTTCGGCAAAGACAGCGCGGAACAGCGCCACATTCTGGACTCCACGGTCTCCGGCGCCGTGACCATTAACGATGTAATCTTCCACGTTAGCTGCGAAGACTTACCCTTTGGCGGGATTGGCCCCAGCGGCATGGGCAGCTACCACGGCTTCGACGGCTTCAAAACCTTTAGTCATGCCAAGGCTGTATATAAACAAAGCAGCATCAACTTGCAAAAACTAGGTGGCATGCTGCCCCCCTATGGCGAAAAATGCGATAAGACCCTAAAGACCATGATCAAAAAATAAGTCCCTCGCCTCAAAAGCAGTGCTGGCGCCCCGCTCACGCTAGCACTGCTCTGCAAAAATACCATTTCTAAACGCTATTCCCAGACATTCTAAGTCGCTATGCTTGCCGCTTGAGATGTCTCTAACAGGGGTATGGCTTGGCACACAAAATATTGGGATGGCGCGAATGGGTCAGCCTACCTGACCTAGGAATCACGGGTATCAAGGCAAAGATCGATACCGGTGCCCGCAGCTCCTCACTTCACGCTTTCAATATTGAAAAATTCGATGTAGATGGCGAGCCGTGGGTGGCGTTCAAGGTCCACCCCTTACAGCACGAAGACAGCACTACCGTGTCATGCAAAGCGCGCATAAAAGACTACCGCCAAGTCACTGATTCTGGCGGTCACCGCAGCATGCGCTATGTTATAGAAACCACTATTTGTATCGGCGAAGAACAATTCACTGCAGAAATGACCTTGGCAGGCCGCTCTGAAATGATGTTCCGCATGCTAGTGGGTCGCACTGCAATGAGAAATCGCTACACGGTAGATCCCAGTAGGTCCTACTGTGTTAGCCAGAATCCCCCCAAAAATATCGGGAACTAAATACGCCTTCGGCGAATCACAGCACGCCACAGCCAATATATCCGCAATAAGATCAAGATGAGCTCATTATGAAAATAGCAATACTGTCACGTAATCGACGCCTATATTCCACCCGTCGCCTAGTTGAAGCGTGCATAGAACGAGGCCACGAAGTACGCGTCCTAGACACTCTAAAGTGCTATATGGAACTCAGCTCTCGCGAACCTATCGTGTGGTATAAGGGCGAGCAATTAGAACATTTTGACGCCATTATTCCCCGTATTGGCGCCTCGATAACCCCCTATGGTCTGGCCGTTATCCGCCAATTTGAAATGCTAGGTACTTACAGCCTCACCGAGTCAGTCGCACTTGGCCGGTCGCGGGATAAACTCCGCGCGCTGCAACTGCTATCTCGCAAGAACGTGGGCATGCCAATATCAAGTTTCGCCCACGACGTTCACAACACCAAAGAACTGATCAAGTTGGTGGGCGGCGCACCGGTAGTCGTTAAGCTACTGGAAGGAACCCAGGGGCGCGGAGTTGTACTGGCAGAAACCGCCAAAGCGGCCGAAAGCGTTATCGACGCATTTCGCGAGCTAAAGGCCGACTTCCTTGTGCAGGAATTTATTAAAGAAGCTGGCGGCGCCGATGTGCGCTGCCTAGTGATAGGCAAGAAAGTGGTTGCCGCCATGCAGCGCACCGCCGCGAGTGGCGAATTTCGCTCTAATCTACACCGGGGCGGCACCGCCGAGTTAACCCGCCTAACTCCTGCTGAGCGCGCCACGGCCGTTAAAGCCGCCCAAATTATGGGACTGAATGTTGCCGGCGTAGATATTTTACGTTCCTCACGTGGGCCTTTAGTCATGGAGGTTAATTCTTCGCCAGGTCTAGAGGGTATAGAAACCGCCAGTAAGAAAAATGTCGCCGCTGAAATCATAAAATTCATTGAAGAAAATGCTGCCCCAAATAAAAACAAAACCCGAGGAACAGGCTGAGAAAGCCAGTATGAAAAAATTAACTATAGCCGGCGTCGAGATTCTCGCCGGTACTCGCCAGCAGATCGAATTGCCGGTCGCCAAACTCTACACTCACACCGAGCTATCCATGACGGTGAAGTCGATACGCGGCCACCGAGAAGGCCCAACGCTATTTGTTAGCGCGGCAATTCATGGCGACGAAATAAACGGTGTAGAGATCGTTAGGCGCTTATTGCAACACAAGGCGCTGCGCTCAATACGCGGAACACTGCTCGCCATTCCCATCGTTAATGTTCACGGCTTTTTAAACAACAGCCGCTACCTACCCGACGGCCGCGATCTTAACCGCTCATTTCCGGGCTCACCAAAAAGCTCATTGGCCGGTCGCATGGCGCACACCTTTCTCAATGACGTGGTATTGCAGTGCACCCACGGCATCGACTTACACACCGGCGCCAGACACCGCAGCAACCTACCCCAAATTCGCGCCGACATTAAAGATAAAAGCACCCTCGCCATGGCCGAAAGTTTTGGTGCACCGGTGATTTTACACTCGGCAACACGGGACGGTTCGCTGCGAGAAATCGCCAGCGCAAATAATATCCAAGTCTTACTTTACGAGGCCGGCGAAGCGCTGCGCTTCGACGAAGTTGCCATCCGCGCCGGCGTCAGCGGCATTCTTAATGTCATGCGGCATATCGGCATGCTACCCGCCTCGCGAAGCAAAAAACCAAAACGCAGCAGTATGATTACCGGCCAGTCGGCATGGCTGCGGGCCACTAGCAGCGGAACCTTAAGCGCGCTGGTTCCACTGGGCGCGTTTGTCGCCAAAGGCTCGGTACTCGCTATTATTTCAGACCCCCTTGGCGACAGTAGCTCTGATGTGGAAATACTCGCCAGTGAAGACGGCATTGTGATCGGCAGAACCTTTTTACCGCTGGTTTACGAAGGCGACGCGCTCTTTCATATTGCCAAATACAAGGCCGATATCGAAGAAGCGCTGGAACAGGTTAATGCCTTTAGAGAAGCCTTTGAGCCGGAAATCTACCCCATCGCAGATGACTACGACGACCACCCACCCATTGCGGGCTAAGTGAAAAAATGGGGCCAAGCTGGCTTTTTCACCAGGGCCCCATCTGTTTATAAGACTTAGTATTCCAACTACGGGACTACCGCTACTGCCAACCCGGCGTCCAAGTCTTACTAAAGGCGGGGCTAGCCCAGCCAGCGGGGAAATCTGCCGGCGCCATTTGCTCGCCGCCAGTAATTACATCGCCGCTATCATCTTGATACTTCAGCCAGGTAATCGTCCGCTGCCATTCTAGGGGCCGTTTCGACCAGTCGCATACCCCGGTGGCGAAAGTTTGCTCTAGCAGCTGCCAGTCCGCTTCCTGCCATACGACATTGCCCAAACCGTAATCATCAGCGCGGCTAAACGGTTTTAATTGGCACTGCACCTGATCGCCATACTTGTCGGCGCCCGCCTGGGTGCGCGGCGTACCAAACACTAGCATGGCCTCTTCCGGACACATTTGACCGGGTACACCACTGCACTGGTCCTGCACACTGGCCGGCTTGTTACTAACGACTTTCTCCGCCAGAGGCGCATTGCTAGTATCGGCCTCAATAGCATCTAACCAAGACGCCATGGCGACCAGAGATTCACTCATATAGCGAATATCTCCTATCAAAGGCGTTGCGCCACCCCAGTGAACGAAGTTATCGCGGTTGCCGAATTCGCGCTCAAGACGCCAGCGCACCCAATAGCCATGCACACTGTCGTGGGCAGCGCCCGGATCAGGCCCGGTCATATTAATAATCGGCACCGTATCCATATTAACGACAGTATTCAGAATGCCTGTGCGGTAAGCATTAGGCAGCGCTGGATAGTCCGGTTTTAAACGCTCAGCGGTCACATTCAAGCTGGGATCAAGTCCGCCAATATTGGCGTTCAGCTTTAAAAACTGATCAGGGAGGAGAATGCCTTGCTGCAGGGGAATTAGGCCATATTGCACGCCCTCATTGCCCAGTGGAAAGCCAGCAAAACCATAGCCCAGATCTTTTTCAATTTGCGACCAATGATCACGCAGCTGATCCTCGGCCGGGAAGCGTTCACGCTCACCAATCATATTCTGCATAAACGTCAGCACATCACAGCGCACGCCATCAGGATTGGTGTCTTGATCAAAACGCTCTTCGTCGCTGATACCACCACAACTAGACGCGGGGTCAACCGCCTCGGCAAACAGCGCCGAGTCAGCAATTGACGCATTCACAATACCATTGAGATGACCGTAGACCTCGTTCTGTTGAAGTACCGTAAATAGCGTACCGTCGCGTGCCAAAAGCGCCGGATCATTCTGATTGGTTTTAAAATAGCGCAGCAAAATATGGTAGTCCGCAAACTGGGTAGCAGTACTCATCACATCTGGATAGGTGCAGGTGGTTAGCAAACCCTGATAAAGACCGGGGTAGGCATTGGCAATCATATTTTGAGTGATCGCACCGCCGGAACAACCTGTACCGACGGTGTAACGAAGCTCACCGTATTGCTCTATAAAGCGCTCTTTCGCCATCATCAGCGATTCCGCCTGATAGCTGAGATTGCAATTATGGCCAAGATTCAACTGCGCGGTAGACAACACCGACCAGCCCGAGCCCAGCGCCGTAATATAAGACTGATCGATCAGCGGGTTACCTGGAATCGTGCCGGAATAATCGTCCGTTTTCGGCGAAGCTGTATCACGATCACCACGGCAATTGCCGCCGTGGGTAACTAAGAGGCGACCATTCCACTGAGACTGAGGCTGCAGCGGTGTCCAACCTTCACCTACCTTCTGTAGAGTAAAAATCGTGTACTGATCCCGCGCTTGATAGCCAATTTCCTGACGCACAATAAACGGCAGAGTTTCGCCAGTATCGGTAGTCGTCATTGCCACATCGTCCGGCGGGCTTTCCGGGTCGTAGGGCTGCAAACCACCGTTTAGCGGATTGGTCGATTTATACAACCATTTGTACTCCACCGGCTGATTACAATCCTCATCGGCGGCGGTATCTTGGCAGTTCCAAGGTTGAATATGAGGGCCTGTAAACACCGGCCCACCCGAGGGATGATTTACCACGGTAAGGTCATTGCCAATATTGGTACTGAGGGTATTGTCGCCCACGGCCAAGCCGTCAACCACACCCAATAAGCGCAGCGGGTTGTCTGCCGTCGCTTGCAAGACACTGGTGACATCGCTGCCATTGCGCAGCAATACCAACTCATCCGCCGCCGCGGCGTTATCTAAAACCACTTCCACCAACACGTCACCCGCCGACACCAAGTCAGGCCGGTTCGACAACACCCTAAGCTGCGCCGTGTCTTCCGCGGTGTCTCCGGGGCCAGCTCCTGACCCACTAGAACTACTGGAGCTGCCGCCGCATCCGGCCAAGGCCAAGGCGACAAGAACCGTTATTATTTTTCTATTCACTGCTAATACCCTCTGCTCGCACGCAGGCGAGCTGTTCTACTAAACAAAATCGCTACGATACTTTATAGCGAAAATGTGCAGTGTCAACTTACATAGTGTTAAGGGAGTATAGACGGCAACAGAAAAACAGTTGGGATTAGCGGCGATTACCGGGAAGCCCTGACTATTTAAGCGGGTTAAGGGAATGAGATGTTTTTAAGGCCGCGCTTGATGCAGCAACATCTAAACAAGGCAACGAAGGGTTTTGGAAGAGGGCTAGAAATGATTATAAGATCAGCCCTGTAGTATCTACGCAGCAATATTCTTTGTTCCCGATGACGCCCAAGCTGCGAGCCAGTCATTGCGTCGATACACAATGTACGTCGCCACAGCCAAATCAAAGGTCGCACAGAATGCGCCATAGGCGAGTGGTACCTGCGTGGATTGCCTACCGCCGAACACGTCTGCTCCGCTGTGCTGATGAACCTCATGAAGAAGATCCCACGCGCCATGCAGTGCATAGCCGGCGACCAGCAATATTGGAAACTTTATGCCGAGGCAAGCCAAAATCGCAAAGGCAACAATCGCTGTCGTTTCAAGCCGCCATGCCGACTCATCGCCAAAATAGGAAGTGAATGCAAGATAGAAGGCAGCGATAAAAATGAGAAACCCGCCATACAAGGCAGCCTCAAACCGAACCGGCACAAAGCGGTAGGAGAGATACATCGAACCAACCGCAGCCAAAACGCCAACGCTGACATACAAGATCATGATGATTGCTAGTGCCATAGTTTTCTCTATCTCGACAGTGAATCGAATTTTATTTTAGTCGCGCAAAGTACAGCTGCGCCCAGTTAAGCGATATTACTACAAGGAAACATAACTCTTTATTAGGTCTCAGGATCAACGACTCACTTAACGATCTAGCGTATAACAAGCCCAATACTCACAGCTGTGTTTTAGTAAACTGTGCATTACCGATAGTAGACACACAACCTCACTCGCAAAAAACCTTTATGGGTACTTTGGTACCTAGATTGGGTCTTTTAACGGTAGGCTAAGTATATCGGGCTGCGTTTTCAACGACCTCGACTCAATTGATCAACTACTAACTAAAACTCGCTTTGTAACTTTGCGGCTGTAGATGCACATACTGATCCACGGCCCCTGGTAACTGATAAATTCGGGCCTGTTGTTTGAAGTCATAGACTCGATAGAGGCTGTAATGCTGCGCGCACGCATTGGAAAAGGCGACTTCATTATCACTAATGAAAAATGGTTGGTATTTACCACTACTGGTCGTTTTTACCTCAATAAACAGCTCTTCATCCCGGTCGGCGTTAAAAGAGCGCACATCGTATCCCAAACCATCACCACGATTGCTACTACTCCACTCCACCTCTTTAGCTAAATCGGCCCGGCCTGCTTGATTTAATCGGTAACGCTCAAACTCTATAACAAAGGCTTCACCGCGCTCACCAAGCTGACGGTTATTGCGTTCACGTTCGCAAAAGTTGGTTTTGCGTGCCAGGTATTGCCGTGCTGGTTCTTGAATGCTGGATATTCTCTCAGGGATCTCTGAATCAAACACACTAGCCCAATCTATCTGAGTGGTTAGTTCTGGCCCTAAACTATCAGCTGCTTGAGCGATAGAATCGATATCGGATGGGTTTGCCGCCAAGTGTGCCAGCACAACTTGCTTGAGCTGTTGCTGATAATTAAATGCTGGTTTATAACCCTGAATATATGGCTGCCCCATTTCTACCAACACGGCACTAATGTTTTGATGCTTAAATTCGATCGAACCTTCACTACGGTTCTTGAGCTTTGACAATAAAGCACGGCGATGTTCTGCCTTGCTGTATTT
>TARA_R110001592_G_scaffold45542_7_pt1 | contig 10143 bp, 10 predicted proteins | sample TARA_R110001592 | Tara Oceans TARA_R110001592 (sample SAMEA4398387) | marine metagenome | biome: Polar Biome; feature: [SRF] surface water layer (ENVO:00010504); material: water (ENVO:00002006), including particulate matter (ENVO:01000060) such as... | depth 5 m | reverse complement strand
AAAATGGAACCGTTTATGTTTTCGTTTGTGCATAACTTCGAAAAGATAGTAGGACAGTCTATAACGTCTAGATTAAGAGAATTAAAAACCATAGAAGAATTACCTATCGCATATATGAGAGGAATTAACTTAGATAGGTCAGTTATTATTATCGATGAGGCTCAAAATATTTCACAAGAAAATATGAGGACTATATTAACTAGGTTAGGGAAAGACTCTAAGATGATATTTTTAGGTGATGAAAGACAACAAGATTCTAAGGGTGGTAATGGTTTAACTTTTTTAATGGACCACTTTTCAGACATAGAGGAGATTGGTTGTGTACAATTTAATAAATCTGACGTTGTGAGGAATCCTTTAATAGCTAAAATAGAAAGGGTATTTGATTCTTTACAAAAGTCAAAAAAACTTTAAGTTTAACTATGAGAATTGGAATAACAGTAAATGGTGTTTTGCGTGATACTTTACAAAAAGTAGTCTCGTTGTATAACCGACAGAATGAAACAGAATTAGACGTCAAAGAGTTTGAAAGTGAGAACCTTTTAGATTACCTTAAGTTTGAGACTGAAGAAGAGTTACTTGAGTGGATGTACGTTGAGTGTCCTATGGAAATATTTGGTAATGGTCTTGCCTTCAAAGATAATATCTTTAACACACTTAATACGTTTTATAAAGATTTTAGAGATGACCACGAAATTTTTATATTGTCTGAAGAAATAGAGAAGTCTAAGTCTGCTACTTTATTTTTCTTAGCGAAATATGGTTGTTTGATAGATAACATTAAATTTTTTGGTTTGAATTCTTTATATGACCAGTCTTGGGGAATGGTAGATTTATTAATAACTACTGACTCCCAATTACTTTTAAGTAAACCAGAAAATAAAAAATCTATCAAGATAGAGAATAAATTTAACAAAGAAATTGATTCAGACTTTACAATAAGTGAATTAGAACAAATATTTGATTTAAACATGTTTAAGAATGAAAAGGAAGAAATTACAGAGTGAATTAAGTAACTTACAATTAGATATTGTTGGTGTTCCGATGTATGTTGATGTGGATGAGTTTGTAAGTCTAGTCACTACGGAAAGCACAAGCGAAGAAGACGATGGACAATTTCATATAAATGCACCTAAATACGAAATATTAAGACTAATGTTAGATGTAGTCTTAAGCGATAATGAAGTAGTAGATGACACCCTAGGTATACGAGGTTTACGTAATTCTACTATTCCTTTTAAGTTAACACTTAACACACTAATAAACTATAATATAATAAAAGAAATTAAAAATTAATGGAAAATCCAAAAGAACTAAATCCAAAAGAACAACTAGAAAAAGCCTTGTCCTCTTTAAAAGCTAAGGAGAACAAATTTTATTTCTTGGTACAAGACACCAAGGGAGTACAGAGAGCATCTGTAGCAACAACCTATGAATTTGTTAAAATTTTAACAGAAAACGGGTATAACGCTTATGTGTTACACGAAAAAAATGACTATCATGGGGTGGGTGAATGGTTGGGTGAAGAATACCCTGCATTACCACACGCGTCTATAGAATCACAAGAACTATCGGTAGGTCCTGCTGATTTCTTAATTATACCAGAAGTGTTTGGTCACGTATTAGACCAAACAAAAGAAATGCCATGTAGTAGAATAGTATTTTGTCAATCGTACGATTATGTCTTTGAAATGTTACCTCCAGGATTTACTTGGGGTATGATGAATGTAAGTAATGTAATTACTACTGGGGAAGCAACAACAGAATATTTAAAAGGAATATTCCCTAATTTAACAGCACAACAAGTTCAGTTAGGTATTCCGGAAATTTTCAAACCTAGTGATAAACCAAAAATGCCTATAGTAACTATTCACACTAGAGAGCCTAGAGAAACTATGAAAATAGTTAAATCTTTTTATGTAAAATTTCCACAATTTAAATGGATTACATTTAGAGATATGAGAGGATTGTCACAAAATGAATTTGCAAAAGCTTTAAGTGAATCTTGTGTTAGTGTATGGATAGACGATATTAGTGGATTTGGTACTTTTCCGTTAGAATCTATGAAGTCTGGTTCACCTGTTATTGGAAAAATACCACATATGAAACCTGATTGGTTGACAGAAGATAATGGATTTTGGACGTTCGACCCTAACCAAATAATCGATATTTTATCAGCTTACCTTAAAAATTGGTTGGAGGACGCTATTCCTACAGAACTATATGAAAAAATGGCAGAAACGGTTAAACCATACAACATGGAAGACCAAAAAAGAAAAGTTCTAGAGACTTTTGAAATGTACCAAAGTGAAAAAACTGAACAGTTAGAAACACAACTGAATAAACTACAACCAGTAGAAGAAACAAAATAAATATAAAAATGAAAGATATAACAGTTATAATACCAATTAACGACATCGCTCAAACAAACTTTTCAACATTGTTTGATACCGCAATAAAAAGTTTAAACACTCAATCCTCCAAACCAGATAAAGTAATGGTTATTCATTGTGAATGTCCTGGTGTTGGACAATGGTTAGAGAATTATGATTTCGGTGAATTAGATGTTAGTATCATTAAAAATCCTGGTGATACAGACTTTTGTAGTCAAATAAATTACGCATCTGAAAAAGTAGAAACTGAATGGTTTTCTATTTTAGAGTTTGATGACGAATATTCTAATATTTGGTTTAAAAATGCCAAAGAATATATGGACGCTTATACTGAAGTGGGTATATTACTTCCTTTAGTTTTAGATGTAGATGTAGAAGGTAACTTTATTAACTTTACTAATGAGGCTTGTTGGGCTATGAACTTCACAGAAAAGTTAGGATATCTAGACAATGGTGCTTTATTAAACTATCAAAATTTCCAAACAAGTGGTGCTATCTTTAAAACTGAAGACTTTACTAGTATCGGGGGTCTAAAACCTGGTATAAAACTAACATTTGTTTATGAATTCTTATTAAGAGCCACTTATAACGATATAAAAGTAATGACAGTACCTAAAGTAGGTTACAAACATACTAATATGAGAGCTGGTTCATTATTTTGGGAATATAAAAACAATGACAAAATTCAAATTGCTTCTGAAGAAGCTAAGTTCTGGATTGACACAGCTAAAAAAGAGTATTTCTTTAAAGATGATAGAAATATCATGTATGAAGAAAGTGTAAATTAGGATATCGTGCCTAGAAAACCAAAACAAAAGATGTATTTCGGGGAACCTCAGGAAGCAGCGGTCAGAATGTTTTTGACCGCTACTACTTTCACTGAAAGAAATGAAGTATATAGAAATTTTTTATATCTTCCTTTAAACAAAATGATTGAGAGTATTATTCGAAGATATAAACTGTATAGGAAAGGGTTAGTTTTTGAAGATATTCACGCTGACACCCTTTCATTTCTTATTACGAAAGCAGACAAATTTAAACCAGCAAAAGGAAAAAAAGCGTATTCTTACTTTGGTACCATCTGTAAAAATTATCTTATGGGTCAGATTATTAAAGACCAGAAAGAACAGAATAGGTCAATATCATATGAGGATATCTCTAGTAGTATGGAAAATGATGAGAAATATGCTTATGTAGACCACGTAGAATCCGTTGCAACAACTGAAATAATTAAAAAATTAATAGATGAAATAGAATCTTTTATGTTAATAACTCCATTGAATGAAAATGAAACCAAAGTGGGATTTGCATTAATAGACATCTTTAGTAATTACGAACAAGTTTTTGTACACGGTAAAAGTAATAAATTCAATAAAAACCTTGTACTACTTTCACTTAGAGAAATGACAAACCTCACAACAAAAGAGATTAGAGCGGCTTTAAAAAAGTATAGAAACATATATTCAGTACTGGCAGGTAAAATGCGTAATTAAATCTGTCTCAAGGTATTTATGGCAATAAACAAAATAAAATTTTTTTATTATGCCTAGACCAAAGAAAAAACAAATAACTTTCGAAAAAGAGAGTGTTCTTGCTTTAATGCAAGAAATCTATAATGAAACTGTAGAACAAAGAAACACTGCAATTAGAATACAAAATAAAATGTTAAGCTTTATGCACGGTCCTGATGATTTACAATTGTTAGGTCCTGTTATAAAAGAACAACAAAAAATAATTGATTCAGCTATAGAGAAAAAAATACAATTATCTAAATTACAAAGTGCCCTTCTAAGTAAAAGTTTTACTCATGGTGAAAGTAGTGCATCTCTAAGTTTAGATGATAAAGAAGCTTTAAACGCATTACTCCAAGATAAAGGTGAAGGAGACTCCACTACCAATCAATACGAAATATAATGGCTGAAGATTCACAAGCTGGTAAAAAGAAGATATTTCAAAGAATAGAAACTCTGGGAAATGTGGGAAAAGCTATTGATTCTAGTAAGGACCAAGTAGAATTGCAAAATTTAATGGGCTCCTACGATTCTATTAATAAGAAATCTAACAATATGTTAGAGTACTTTTTAGATTTAATTCAATTAACTGGTGGACAAGACGCTGTAAAAAGAGCGAAAAAGAAAGTTGTAGGTAAAGTAACTGGTGAATTTAGAGATGGCGTAAAAGATATCTTATTTGAAGAATTTTTAAGATTTACGAATTGTGATTTAGGTTTTGTTATTCCTTCTTCGGATGGTGTAGCTGGTATTGGTGCAAATGATATTAAGGTCGATGTTAAAACTATTGACCCGTTTGGGATGTTAAAAGTAGACCCGAATACTAAAGTTGGTAGTTTTATGTATGAGGGGGAACCTTTAGCTCCTGGTTTTCCTTACGCTACTAATAAAGAATTAAATGCAAGACTTGCTAATCCCTTTGCTCCATTAACATCTTACATGGGTGCAAGTGCTAGTTCATTATTTGATATAGAGTACGATAACGTTGATTCTTTTATAGTTAAACCTAGAGGTTTGGATGGTACTCTTGACGATAATAGTATAACCGCTAATAACGATAGAAAAGTAACAGAATTCCTTAGAGATTATTTTGATTCTATAGATGTGTTTGGTAATACTAATTTTTTGGCCACACTATTTAATACTTTAAATGGGGTAGTAGATATACAAATACCTAAAGGTTCCTTAGACGTGGAGTTAGAGGGTAAATTTGGGGAAATAATCAAACGTTTAATGGGTATCTGTGGGGACGACAATTCCGGTGCGGATGGTGGAACAATTAGTTCTAATCCTTTAAGTAGGTTAAGTGAAGGGGACGATGAAGACGTTGATAGTTTTTTTGCCTTTGGCCCTCAAGAATTGCGTAACTTAGAAGATGAGACTTCACTTAAATTAAAAGGTTTAATTAGATTTGCTACCTGTGATAATATAGAAGGTAAAATGAATGTGGATTTAATAAATAATGGTTTAACTGATTTATTAAATGAAAAAGACCCAGCCATACAAGATATGTTAATGAATCAAACTTTAGATGACGCTATTAATGGTTTACAAGATGGTTCCGATTTTTCTCTTGGTCTTAAATTGCCATTAATTGGTGTTGATTTTGATTTGAACCTATTAAAGAAATTACCTTTAATTTTGATTAGTCTAATACTAACACCTAAAATTTTATTACCCTTAGTTATTGTGGTAATAGCATTAGGTGGAACGTTTACCGCTGATGATATATTAGATTTATTAAAAAAGATATGGAGTTTAGTTAAAAGAATACTTAAAAAAATTATTAATTTTATATTAGAAGTATTGTACGAGGAAATAAAAAGAGCTATTATGGCATTAATAGAAAAAATTATGTCACAAATACTAAGTGAAAGAAATCTAAAAACACTTGCCATAATTCAATCCCTACTTAACATTTTAACCATGATTTTAGAAACTGTGGAAGATTTTATGAACTGTAAAAATGTTTTAAATACTTTATTAGGGTTGGTAACCATACCACCAATACCTACCACAATTAATATTCCACAACCTTTATTATTTGCAACAGCCTTACGCCCAGGATTTAGTGATACTAGAGCTTTTCAAAACGTATTAGAAAATTTCCAAAAATCTGGATTAAATACTGAAGACCATGCTGACGGTTCACCAAACCAAATGGTTGTGGGAATGTACAACATGATAAAAGGTGTGGAACAAGAAAGAACAGAAAACAGTGTAGTTAAAGTTGCTATCAAACCAATAACAGTAATTACACCTAATGGTCCAGCGACCTCAATGCCTGGTAGTGGAACAGGTTTAGTAATATAAAAATGGAAGAAAAAGAAAAAATTAAAAATATAATCGAAGATTATAAAAATAAGAGTAATAATGAAATTGCACAAGCATTAACATTATTAAAAAATAATTTTGACGACACTAAAAAGTTAGTTGTAGATTTAACTTACAGATTGGACAGTATTGAGAGTAAGTACAATACTCTTAATACTGAACTTAAAAAACGAATAAAGGATGTCTAAGATTATTCACTTTGGTGTGTGCATAGATAATAAGGACCCTTTATTATCCGGTAGAGTTCGTGGTGTTTTTGATACGAGCTTTAAGAGTGGGAGTGCGGTTGACTATGATGAAAGTGTATTAACTGACATACTTTCTGATACGATAGAAAAGGCTGGTAAGGAGGGTGGTGACCCTAAATACACTAGTATAGAAGATATTAAATGGTCAGTAGATGACCCACATATTGTACCCCCGCTTTTACCATTATTTATTAATATTATTCCAGCACCTAATGAAGATTTAAAATTAATTGCCTACCAAACTGAGAATACAATGCAAAACGTCCAGTATATTGGACCTACGATTTCTCAACCAACTAAGTACGGGTACGAATATTACGCTAATGCAAGAATTCACACATCTCGTGGAACTAACATAGACGAATCTCCAAAATTAAGAAACTCTACAGTTTCTCAAGCATGTTTTCCCTATGAAAATTCAATAGCTCTAAATGGAAGAAATAATAGTGATTTTATATTTGGTGATAGACAGGTAATTTTAAGAGCTGGTCAATTTCATATGAGTGAACCAACAGCTGGTAACACTTCTAATACAAATTTTCCTAAAACTAATTTTCAACAATCGATTATCCAATTAGATAACTTTAAAGATAAACTAACTCTAGAAATCAAAGATGACAAGAAAAGGATGGAGTTGGATGCCCCTTTAAAATATCTTATAGAATACAGTATAACTAACTGGGATGGGAGTGCGGCATTAGACCCAACAATCCAAAGACCCACATTTAATGGTAATATAACCTTATATGAAATAATTCCGTTAGAGGGGACTGAAGGTATTTTAGCTGGTAAAATAGGAATTAAAACTGATTTAGCTACTAATACCAAATTAAACTGGCAAGTTAGATTATCTTTTACAAACCAAACCGAACAAAGTACTATTACTATTATTAATGAATTTTTAAGAGAAGCTGACATAGGAAAACTTACAAACCCTCCTTGGAATAAACCTGTTGGTTTAAGTGGTGAAACTTATGTAAAACAATTTGTTGATGAGGTAAATATGAGTTCTAGTACTTCGGGGGATGAAAAATTAATGAGGCCTTTTCCATTGTATTTTAGACCAGATATAGATTTTACAAAAGAGTTGGGGTCTACAAACTATACTTCAATTAACGCTCATAATGCTGCAGTTAGATTAAGGGAAAGAATTATGTTAACTGGTGTAGATACAGGATATTATGGTTTAGCTTTTTCTGCGGAAGAACGAACTGTCCCAGTTAAAGAAGAAATTATTAAATTAGATGATGCTAAGTGGCAAGTGGGAACCACACAAGGTGTCGCGTCCACTTTCGGTAATGAAATACTTTTATTTTCTTATGACGCCTCTATTCCAGATAAAGAAAAAGCAACACCAATAGTAGACGCTTTAAACCGTATATCACCTGAAGTGGGTGATAACATAGGTTTAGACCAACATACTTTAATAAAACTTAGTAGAGATAACATGGAACCCTTGGTTAGAGGACATCAATTATTAAAATTATTGAGAGAAATGTGGGATTTTATCTCCAATCACGAACATGGATTACCGGGTACTTCTCCCTTTGGTGACACCAAAAGTACAAGAACTGAGGGTCCCGCAACTAAAGATAGTATAAAAACTGCACTTGTTAACGCAGAAAAATCAGTTCTTAATCAACATATAAAGATTAATTAATATTTATAGTTAAATATATTTAGTTATGTCAACACATAAGTCCTATTTTAGTAAGAATAATACCATATTACATGAGAGTACGGTAAATACCGCAAAGAATCCGGTTACAGAAATTTTCTATGGTGGAGGTTTCTATGAAAAAGACTGCGTCCCTACTGGTCTTACAGGTGACACCTGTATTAGTAAAACTGGAGAAGTGTTAACTGGTTATACTAGACAAACTGTTTTTAGAAATAGTAGTAGGTTCATATTTGATTTAAATTTAATTGACTTGAAAGCAAAAATAGCTGATGGAAGAGTAAATTTAACAGGTAGTGGAGGAACTACTTCACACATATTAAAAATGACTAACACTTCATTTTTTGATGACAGGTTACTTAATACTAAAACAGCTAAGGCAAAAAGAAGAGCAACTTCATTTGATTTAATATTATTTGCATTGAGTGGTACTAGTTGGGATGAGGGTGTTGGGTACGATTATAATACTGAAAATATAACTTCAGAAATATTTGACGACAAATCATATTCCACTAGACCTAGTAATTGGTTTAAAGCAACCACTTTAAATTCGTGGAACGCACCGGGAATATATAACTACACAACACAATTACCTATCATTTTACAGAGTCAGCACTTTGATAACGGAAATGAGAATATAGAAATGAACATAACAACACAAATGGACCGTTTTTTAGCTGGTATAGACGATTATAAAGGGTTTGGTATAGCTTTTGTTCGTCAGTTAGAGGACTTAAGTGGTTTAACTGAAAGTTACTCGGTTGGTTTTTATACTAAGTATACTCAGACTTTCTTTGAACCTTACTTGGAGACTAAGTACAGTGATTTGATTACGGACGCAAGAGCTAATTTTTATGAAGGTGTGTCACAATGTTTATATTTGTATGTTAATGAAGGTGGGGAACCAACTAATTTAACCGTATTACCCACTGTTCAGATATACGATAATTCAGGCACACTAGTGACGGGACCTTTAACAGCTACTAGAGTTACAAAAGGAATTTATTATGTATGTTTTACCATACCTTGTGATACCTACACTACACCTTGTATGTTTACAGATAGATGGTCCAATCTTGAAATTGCGGGAATATGTAAAAATGATGTAACTAATAAGTTTGTTCTTAAAGATAATACACAATATTTTGATATAGGAACTAATGCTGGACTCCCTAAACACTATGGTTATTCAGTATCTGGTATTAAGATGGATGAAAAAATAGTAGCTGGTGACACTAGAAAAGTTTTAGTTTCAGCTAGAAAAGAATACACTACTAACGAACCACAAGCAATAGGAGGGTTAAAATATAGAATATATGTAGCACAAGGAACTACACAAGTAGAAACAACACCTTGGACCTCAATTAATAAAGCATACAATCAAAACTATTTTTTAATCGATACTGGTGACATGATACCAAACGAGTATTATATAGACATTAAAGCTGAATCTAATCTAGAAGAAAATAGATACCCAGAAGTTATTAAATTTCAAGTTGTCAATCAAGCTAATTACTTTGGTAATCCACCTTCGTAAAATGAAAGGTTTAATAAAAAAAATACTAAGAGAAGAAACAGAACCTGAATTAAAAGATAAATTATTTAATTTAGTTAAATCTGTTGGTTATTCTTTGATTAAGTACAACCCCTTAAGTCAGTTAATAAAGTTAGCCGTTGGAGCGACACCAACCAAAGCCAGGTTAATATTCCCAAAAAAAGGGTGGGAAACTGCAGCTATTAAAATTTTAGAAGCTATGGGAGTTGTTACTGGGACATACAGTAACTTAAAACAAGCAAACGAGTTTTTTAAACAAATAAAATCCAACGGAATTGTTTTAGAAGAGTTGTTAATTGGTTCTCATGGTTCCCCTGGTACTCTACTAGTAACACAAAGTAGACATATTAAGGGAAAAGAGAAACAAATCAAAAAAAGTTTTAGATTTTCTCCAAATTTTTTAAAACATATTAAACCAGTAGTG
>TARA_R110001592_G_scaffold1874_18_pt1 | contig 10144 bp, 7 predicted proteins | sample TARA_R110001592 | Tara Oceans TARA_R110001592 (sample SAMEA4398387) | marine metagenome | biome: Polar Biome; feature: [SRF] surface water layer (ENVO:00010504); material: water (ENVO:00002006), including particulate matter (ENVO:01000060) such as... | depth 5 m | reverse complement strand
GAGGGTATGAAACCCGCCGACCCGACGGTTGCAGATCATTACGACGCCTACAAAATTGAAGGCTTGGATGACAACGCATTTAGTTATATTCATCTGACGAGAAACCAACGTTACACGGTAAAAAAAGTCCCGACGGACTTCCGCTTGCCAATAACTGTGAAGAGCAAGGAAACCGAGCCCCTCACCTTTAGCTACTAATCGGCCTTAGGTGCTTGCCAAGCGGTCGCAGCACTGATTTTATCGTCATCGAATACGCCCAAGCTACGCGCCCTCTTCGCCCATAGCTCACGGGCTAGCGCCTGCATATTCACCGCGGTGTCGGTCTCGTCCACAATCTCCATTCCGAGCATGGTTTCTATTAAGTCCTCCATGGTCACAAGGCCCATCACACTGCCGTATTCATTGACGATTAATGAGATTTGCAGGTGCATCTCTGTCAATTTATGTAGCAGCTCAGAGGTGGCTAATGTCTCAGGCACGGTAAATAACTCGCGCCGTAAACTGCTCAGCGCTGCGTCGGGACTGCGTGACATGGCGAGCATTAGCTCGTCTTTGCGGATGTAACCGGTGATATTGTCGGTTTCACCCGCGTAGACGGGAATTCGGGAAAACAAAATTGCGGTATTGCCATCGACAACATCCTTAACAATGGCGTTCTCAGGCAGGCTGAAAATGACCAGTCTAGGCGTCATCACATCCCGTGCTTGCAGGGACCGAAAGCGAATTAAACTGGCCACAGCGCGGGCTTCTTTTCGATCTAATATGCCCTCATTGACGGCAACATCTGCGAGGGCAACAAATTCCTCGCGGCTGATTGAGTGCGTGCCTGCGCCTCGAGACAGCAAGCGCGTAATGCCCTGCGCCATAAGTACCAAGGGGTACATTGACCAAACTATAAACCGCAGTGTAAGGGCACACGGCGCAGATAGTTGGCGCCAGAATAAAGCGCCTAAGGTCTTAGGAATGATTTCTGAAAGGACTAAAATCAATAGCGTTAATACCGCTGAAATTAAACCGAAGTAGGCTGCGCCGAACAGCGCCGTTGCCTGTGCCCCGGCTCCCGCTGCGCCCACGGTGTGGGCAATGGTGTTCAGACTTAGAATTGCCGCCAGTGGTCTATCAATATCGGTTTTATACTCGCGCCACAAGCGGCCGTTACGACGCCCGCGGGCTTCTTCCGCGGCAATATAAGACGGTGTTACGCTCAGCAATACCGCCTCCAATACTGAGCATAAAAAAGACACGCCGAGGGCAATGGATATATAAACTAATAATAAAATCATGATGGGATCGACATAGAAAAGTATGTCAGATTGCCTCATTGCCAGCTTATAAAGTCAAGCGCAGAAAGTCCTTTTTCTGTGCAATCGAGAAAATGCGAAGGCTGAGGAAATACAGCTGGGGCTTATATATTCCAGTCACTACTAGCCGTGTGGTCTTCCTTACCTTGCTCCCGTATTTTTGCGATGCCAAGATGATGAGACAAAAACACCTTGCCACTTAAGTGCTTGATGAAATCAGTTTTATCGAGCACGTCCATCACTGGGCCTTTCACCTCAGAAAGGTGCAGGGTAATACCGCTGTCTTGCAAGCGCTGGTTGATGGATTCTAATACCTCCAGCGCACTGAGATCAATTTCATTGACTGCAGTACACATCAAAATGACGTGCTGAATCGCTGGGTTGGCGTCGACTAACTCATACACCCGATCCTCTATAAAACCGGCATTCGCAAAATATAAACTCTCATCAATTCGCAGAGATAAAATATCGTTGTGGGTAATGACTTTGTGACGGTTGATATTGCGATAGTGCTCAGTGCCCGGTACTTCTCCGACCACCGCCATATGTGGCACCGAGGTCTTATATAAATGCAGTGCCAGCGAGGCAAACACGCCACAGGCCACGCCGGTTTCTACGCCCAGTAACAGCGTAATCAGCAGTGTGGTCATAACCGCGATAAAGTCGCTGCGAGCGTAGCCCCAGGATTTTTTGAGAATGGAGAAGTCCACCAGTGATAGCACAGCCACAATGATGGTCGCTGCCAAGGTGGCCTTGGGTAAAAACGCTAAATAGGGTGTGAAGTACATTGCAGCGGCGCCGATTCCCACGGCGGTAAACATGCCCGCGGCTGGGGTCACAGCACCAGCGTCAAAGTTGACAACTGAGCGCGCAAAGCCGCCGGTAACGGGGTAACCGCCAGAAAATGACGCGGCGATATTGGCGGCGCCAAGGCCGATAAGTTCTTGATTAGGGGTAATACGCTGGCGACGTTTGGCTGCCAGGGTGTGGCCAACGGATACCGATTCGACAAACCCGATAATGGAGATAAAGACCGCCGACATCATTAGCTCTCGCCACGCGTCGTGACCCAGTTTGGGCATTTGCAAGCTGGGGAGGCCGGTCGGTACTTCGCCCACCAAAACCACGCCTTTGCTGCCAAGGTCAAAGTAGTAGGCAGCATAGCTGGTGGCAATAATGCCCAGTACTGGTCCGGTTTTGGCTAACATACCGGCGGCTTTGTCGCTAAGTCCTGCGCGAACGAGCAGGGGCTTGAGTCCGCTGCGCACCCAAAACAAAAAGATCAGGGTGGGTAGGCCCACGGCCACCGTGGTGAGATTGGTACTGCCGACAGATTCATACAGCGAGTGCAGCAGGCTAAAGAGGCTTTCGCCATCTGCTTTAATACCGAGAATATGTTTGAGTTGGCTAAAGGCGATGATAATACCCGAGGCGGTAATGAAACCGGCAATCACGGGGTGGGATAAAAAATTGGCCAGAAAGCCCATGCGCAATATGCCCATACCTAGCAGGAACACACCCGATAGAAAGGCGAGTAATAGCGCGGCCTCTATATAGCTGGTGCTGCCCGCGCTGGCGATATGGCCAATCGCCGAAGCAGTCATCAGAGAGACAACTGCTACCGGTCCGACAGACAGGGTGCGACTGGTGCCAAAAATCCCGTAGGCGACCAGTGGCAGCATGCTGGCGTACAAACCCATTTGCGGCGGCAGCCCTGCGAGTAGGGCGTAGGCTAGCGACTGGGGGATCAGCATAATGGTGACGATTACCGCCGCCAGTAAATCACTGAGTAGCACCTCGCGATCGTACTCTTTTGCCCAAGTAAGAATGGGCAAATAGTTTTTAAGCGCAGTCAGTTTCAATGACATTCCCCTAGTTTTCATCAGTCATTGTTGGTGTTACCAGCCATTCTTTGCCCTTGAGCATGCCCTGCCAGTAAATGGGTGGCAGTAGCCTTTCTTTTAAAAACCAAGCTGCACGTGTTGGTTTGGTGCCGTCGAGTAGCCACTTTGGCATACTCGGTAACAGCTTACCGCCGTAACCGAATTCGGCCAGTACGATTTTGCCGCGCTCCACGGTCAGAGGACAAGATCCGTAACCATTGTAGTGGGCAACGCAATGCTTGCCTTTAATATCGGCAATAATGTTGGCGGCAACAATAGGAGCTTGCACCCGCGCTGCGGCAGCCGTTTTGGCATTGGGGGAATTGGCGACATCACCGAGCGACCAAATATTGTTGTAGCGTTTGTGGCGCAGGGTGGTTTGGTCTACATCTACCCAACCGGCTTGATCGACTAGCGGGCTGCTGCGAATAAAGTCCGGCGCAATTTGCGGTGGGCAGACGTGGATCATATCAAACTCGCGGCTGACTATTTCGGTATTGCCGTCGGCTGTGGTGGTTTCAAAGTAGGCGGTTTTTCTGTCGCCATCGATGCGCACTAGTTTGTGGTTAAACTTCAGTGCTGCGCGATATTTTTCTACGTATTTCATTAGCGCAGGCACGTAGTCGGCGACGCCGAATAGTGCTGCCCCAGCGTTATAAAATTCGATATCAATTTTTTCTAAGCATTGGTTTCTATACCAGTGGTCGCCAGACAGATACATGGCCTTTTGCGGCGCCCCAGCACATTTAATGGGCATGGGTGGTTGGGTGAACAAGGCGCGGCCGCCCTTTAAATTACGGACCAAGTCCCAAGTATAAGGTGCAAGATCATAGCGGTAATTAGACGTTACGCCATTGCGACCTAGGGTTTCGCTAAGGCCTTCTATGCCATCCCAGTTGAGTTTTATGCCGGCGGCAACGACTAGTCGGGTGTATTTAATGAGGCGGCAACCTTCCAGGGTAACGGTATTGCTGTCGGGGTTGAAAGCGGCGACGGCGGCTTTAATCCATTCTGCGCCCTTAGGAATTAAAGAGGCCATGTCGCGCATCGTTTGCTCGGGTGTAAAAATACCTGCACCCACTAAGGTCCAGCCGGGTTGGTAATAGTGTTTGTCGGCGGGGTCAATGATCGCAATGGACAGTGATTTGTCGCGTGATAGCAAGCTGGCGGCGGTGGATATCCCCGCTGCGCCACCGCCGACGATAAGCACGTCGTAGCTGCGCAGTGTTTTCATTTCGCCACTTTTACCGGCGATGCGCGCCGCTACGCCGCTCATGTCGTAGCCAGCAAGTTTTGCTGTAGCGACGATATCCGTCAGGGGTTGGTGATTAGCCTGGCTTAAAGCCCAAAGGGTAGTTGAGCGCATACCGCTGCGGCAAAAAGCGTGAATGGGGCCTTCCTGTTCTAGTAATGTGGCGAACGCGGTGGCCTCTTCGTCGCGAACCATACCCATAGTTACGGGCAAATAATGGCATTGAATGCCGTGTTCAGTTGCCGCTTTTTCGATCTCTGAAAATAGTGGTTGGTCTGAGCCTTCGCCATCGGGGCGATTACAAATTATGGTGCGAACACCACGTTTTGCCAGTTCACTTATATCGCTAGGCAGCAGCTGCTCAGAGACGCTTAATGTTGAACTCAAAGCCTTAATATTCATTGGAACTCCGGATGACGACATTGGAAAGTGAGTGATTTACAGCAGATTCAGCGGCAACTTTAGGTAGACCACATCGTTGCTGTCAGGCTTGGGGAGATGGCCAGCTCGCATATTTACTTGCAGCGAGGGTAAGATCAGTCTTGGCATACCTAAAGTCGCATCCCGCTGTTCGCGCATAGTGACAAAATCACTTTCACTGACACCCTGATGGACGTGAATATTATCTTCGCGCTCTTGTTTTACGGTGGTTTGGTATTCGACATTGCGACCGTTGGGCATATAGTCATGGCACATAAATAAACGCAGTTCGTCTGGCAGTGACAGAATACGTTGAATGGATTTGTATAACGTTTTGGCGTCGCCGCCGGGAAAGTCTGCGCGGGCACTGCCGCCATCGGGCATAAATAGCGTGTCGCCAACAAAGGCCGCGTCACCCATGATGTGAGTCATGCACGCGGGGGTGTGACCTGGAGTGTGCAGTGCATGGCAGCGCATCTCGCCGACCAAGTATTCGTCGCCATCTTGAAATAAATGATCGAACTGTGAGCCGTCACGGCAGAAGTCGCTACCCTCGTTGAAAATTTCGCCAAAGGTCTTCTGAACAGTCGTAATCTCTGCGCCAATACCAATCTTACCGCCCAACTTATCCTGAATATAGGGCGCCGCTGACAGGTGGTCGGCGTGAACATGAGTTTCAATAATCCACTGCAGCTCGAGCTTATGACTGCGAATATAAGCGATAATTTTATCGGCACCGTTTAGGCTTAATCGGCCGGCGGCATAGTCAATCTCCATAACGGAGTCAACGACCATACAGGCATTGGATGCCGGATCTTTTGCGATGTAAGAGAATGTGTTGGTGGGCTCGTCGAAAAATGCCAACACCTCGGGTTTTGCGGTCAAGTCGGTTTGAAACGGTAATTTTTTCATCGATTAAATATCCTTTTTAACTTATTCGTAAGACAGCGCGGTGGCCTTGCCGTGAAATATTCGGTAAACAAAAAATGTATAAACTAGAATAGCTGGCAGCGTTAGAACAACGCCGAACAAGGTAAATTGTAGTGACTTCACCGATGCCGCGGATTCCCAAATAGTGAGGCCACCAATAACAATGTCGGGGAAAATACTATAGGCCAGACCGAGGCTAGCCATGAGGCAGATCGCGACGGTGCAGGCATAAATTAGCCAGCCGTTGTTGTTGCTGAGAGCCCGAGGTTTGTTAAGCAGCATCACAATACTGCCATAGCAAATTATGCAAACTAGCGGGATTGGCATTAACCAAATAGCGTTTGGCCAAGTAAACCATTTTTCGGCAATACTACTACTGACTATGGGGGTCGCGATAGAGACCATAAAAAGCCCCAAGCCCATTGGCCAGATTGCCATCCGCGCCCATTTGATGGCTTTATCACGTAAGTCGCCTTCGGTTTTCATCAGCAGCCATCCGCAGCCTAAAATCAGGTAGAGCGCGGGCAGTGTGACGGCGATAAGCGCCGAAAAAAGTAGGCTTGTGGCGGAGCTCTGCAGGCCGGTGATGTAGGCGCCGAGCATCCAGCCCTGCGCCGACGATGCGATCAGTGAGCCTGCAAAGAAGGCTTTATTCCACAAGCCGCGACGGTGATCCCCCGCCTTTACTCGTAGATCAAAGGCCACGCCCCTAAGGATTAAGGCCATTAGCATTATGGTGACGGGTAAATACAGGCTGGTAAGAATAATGCCGTGGGCAACGGGAAAGGCGATAAGTAAGACCCCGACGCCTAGTACAATCCAGGTTTCATTGGCGTCCCAAAACGGGCCGATGGAGGCGATCATCATATCTTTTTCGGCTTCGTTCGCCAGTGGCACTAACATGCCGACGCCCAGGTCATAGCCGTCGAGAACGACATAAATTAGTAGCGCTAGCCCCATTATGCCCATGTAAATAATTGGTAACCAATATTCCATTGCTCAGACCTCCTTGCTAGCGGGGTTGCGGATTGCCGACAGGCTTAGTGACGCTGCGGGTTTGGCCGACAAGTGTCGAATCGCGCCGATGTAAGACGCCAGTAAGAAACCGTAAAGTAGGATATAGCCGATCAGAGTGCCGCCAACCGTGGCGCTGCTGTGATCGGCGACAACATCTTGGACTTTGAGTATGCCGCTAACGATCCAGGGTTGGCGGCCGATTTCGCTTACATACCAGCCAGCCAAAACGGCTATCCAGCCAGAGAATGTCATTGCAGATAGTGCATATAACAAAGGCTTGCTGGCAGTATTCTTGCCGCGCAACTGCCATGCGGCCCACCAGGCCACCAGTAACATTAAGCCGCCAATCGCCAGCATGATGCGGAAAGACCAAAACACGATAGCGACCGGAGGATGTTCACCCTCAAATTCATTGAGCCCCTTTACCTCGCCCATAGGGTCGTGGGTAAGAATCAAGCTGGCGGCGTAGGGGATTTCGATCGCGTAACGGTTGGTCTTAGTGCTTGCGTCTGGTAGGGCGAAGAGGGTGAAAGGTGCACCTTTTTCGGTTTCCCATATCGCTTCCATTGCCGCGACTTTTGCAGGCTGGTGTTGCAGAGTATTGAGGCCGTGAAAATCCCCAACTAGGATTTGTACAGGGGCAAGTACCGCCGCCATCATTACACCGGTTTTCATCACTTTCCATGTGGCGGGACCGTCGACATTGCGCAATGCCCGCCATGCGCTAACACCGGCAACAAGAAAAGCTGAGGTGAGCATGCAGGCGATGACCATATGGAAAAAACGGTAGGGGAAGGATGGATTGAAAATCACTTCAAGCCAGCTGTCTACCATGACCACGCCATTTTCAAGATAGTAGCCTGTGGGGGTTTGCATCCACGAGTTTAGGCTAAGAATCCAGAACGCTGATAGGGTTGTGCCAAACGCCACCAGAAACGAGCTGGTCAAGTGCATGCGGTTAGAAACCCGATCTTTACCAAATAACATAATGCCGAGGAAAGAGGCTTCTAGGAAAAATGCGGTCAGTACTTCGTAGCCGAGTAGCGGTCCGGCTACATTGCCCGCTTTCTCCATAAAGCCCGGCCAGTTGGTGCCAAATTGAAAGCTCATGGTGATGCCCGACACCACGCCCATCGCAAAAGTGAGGGCGAAGATTTTGACCCAAAATAGGTAGGCGTACTCCCAAGCTTGGTCGCCGGTTTGAGTAAATCGCACACGAAAGAATAAAAGAATCCATCCCAAGCCAATTGAAATAGCGGGAAATAAAATATGGAAGCTAATATTCGTCGCAAATTGGATGCGGGCTAAAATAAAGGGGTCGAAATCCATATAGATCATCCTAAGGTGAACGGCGCTGCTTGTCAGATCTGCCATCACGCGTTTGTCGAACGTTATGTCTGTGCCACGTAACACCCATACAGCAAAGCGTGTGCCATGCATGCAAGATAAAGAGGTTTGTTGTTAAGATATTGATTTATATAGCATATTTTTTTATCTGAGGTCGTTTTTACTAGATTGCGCTGGCAAAGTTACTGTGTATTTGCCATTATTGGCAAAACTCAATGACAAAAATGACAATGCCATGCAGCTCATAGCTAAAGATTCAGATAGAGATGTTGCCTACATGCTCGATGGCTTCGATTATCCCGCCATATTGGTGTCTGCGGACTATGAGATTTTGGCAAGCAATGAGCTCTATCAAACGACTTTTGGCGAGATAGACGTCGACAAGGGCGCGCGCTGCTATCAAGTTTCCCATGGTTATCAGGTGCCCTGTGATCAGGCTGGCGAGAGTTGCCCGCTGGCGGCATGTAAGAGTTCCGGCAATAAGGAGCGAGTGCTGCACGTTCACACCACGCCTAGGGGCAAGGAGCATGTGGATGTTGAAATGCTGCCGATTCGGGGCGCCAATGGCGAGCTAAAATACTTTGTTGAAATCCTCAAGCCCGTTTCCATCGCCAGTGCCGAACTTAGTACTCAGAATATGGTGGGCCGCAGTCCGGCCTTTAATACCCTTGTTGAGATGATTAACTTGGTGGCGGCGCGAGATACCTCGGTATTGTTAATGGGTGAATCTGGCACCGGTAAAGAGTTAGCGGCCAAGGCGATTCACGACGCCAGTACCCGACATGCGAAACCCATGGTCACGGTTGAGTGCGCGGGTCTCACCGAAACCTTATTTGAAAGCGAGTTATTTGGTCACGTTAAAGGCGCGTTTACCGGTGCGACAGCTAATAAGCGCGGTTTGCTGGAAAGTGCTGAAGGCGGTACCTTATTTTTGGATGAAATTGGTGATGTGTCCCTAGGTATGCAGGTTAAATTACTGCGTTTAATTGAAACTGGCACCTACCGTGCAGTGGGCAGCACCGAGCTCAAACGCGCTGATTTTCGACTAATTTGCGCCACCCATGAAAACTTATCTAACAATGTCGCCAGTGGGACGTTTCGCGAAGACCTCTACTATCGTGTTAATGCGTTTCCGATTGTATTGCCGCCGCTGCGCGAGCGTGGGGAGGACATTGGCTTAATCGCCAAATCCATACTCGAGAAATTCAGTAAGAAAGATATGTACTGCCTGACCGAATCGGCGATCAAGCTGCTTCAAGGCTGTTATTTTGCAGGCAACGTCCGCGAGCTTCGCAATGTCTTGGAGCGCGCTATCATTTTTGCGTACTCCAATATTATTGACGTAAAAATATTGGAGCGCTGCCTGCTCGATATTCGGCCTCGAAAGGCCGCCGCAGCTGAAAGTTGGGAGGATTTGAAAACCAAGGAGCGGCGCTATTTAAATGATTTACTGGCCTTCTGCGATGGCGATAAAGCCAAGGCCGCAGAGATAGCAGGTATTAGTGCGCGATCCCTTTACAGGAAGTTAGAGGCTGGACAAAATTAGAGTATGCCAAGCGGCGAATTGCAAGCGGTGTCTCTAGTCGGTCCTGATATTGGCCATCTTAAAAGCGGGTGTCTATACTCAGGGCTCATCACTGAATAAGCATGGATCCATGGACGAAAAGACGATCATCCGCGCCTTTGGCGTGACCGATATTGGCCGGGTGCGTCGCCATAACGAAGACGCGATTCACTTAGCGGTTGATCAAGCATACGTCTTGGTGGCAGACGGCATGGGCGGCCATAACGCGGGTGAGGTGGCGAGCGCCTTAGCGATAGCCGGGTTTACGCAGTTTTTAGCTCAGGAGCATGACAGCGACGACACAGTGGCGGAAATGTCAGAATTTTCGACCCAGACCTTGGCGCTGCGAAATGCCATCTACTGTGCAAATACCAAAATATACCGGGACGCCCAGCGAAATACTGAGCGCAAGGGTATGGGCACCACGATA
>TARA_R110001592_G_scaffold198962_2_pt1 | contig 10146 bp, 8 predicted proteins | sample TARA_R110001592 | Tara Oceans TARA_R110001592 (sample SAMEA4398387) | marine metagenome | biome: Polar Biome; feature: [SRF] surface water layer (ENVO:00010504); material: water (ENVO:00002006), including particulate matter (ENVO:01000060) such as... | depth 5 m | reverse complement strand
CTAAATCTTCATCATATATGGGATATTTTATTTCAGTAACTGTAATTGATTCAATACTTCTATTTCTATGAAGTTGTTCTACTAAAAAATCAATATCACTGGTTTTAACCTCCATTAATTGTTCTTCAATTTTATCATATTCTTTAAACTTAACTTTGTATGTCTTTGTCATTTTTTAATTTATATTTGCTATTTGTAATTTATTATAATTTTTCATATAATTTATATTGTCACCATCTACTTTTATATTAAAGCTATATATATCGTTACAATTTATATCTAATGTAACCAATTGATTAATGCCAGCTTTAAGAAAATATTCATAGTGTGTGTTATTAATTTCAACATTAATTTCTCTATCAATTTCAATATGGTGGAATAACATTTTAATATTACCCTTATCTTTATTTACAAAAAACTTAAAATTATTGTAATTTAAGTAATTAAAAAAATCATTATCTGAACTATGAATAAATATTTTATCGTCTACAATACATCCTTTTGTAGGGATATTAAATTTATTTTTCCATTTTAAAACTTCCCCTTCAGCAATTTGATTATCAGAAGGTTTTAAATATTCTTCAATTGTAATCTCATCTCTAACTTTTTCCATTAATTCTCTATCAAATACCATAAAATGTAGTGAAGAATCCCATAAAACTTCAGGATCATTATGATCACGTTTAGGATGTATTAAATTTACTTCATCATTATCAATATCTTCTAAAAGTTCATCATTAAGTATAATATCATATATTGTATTGTAAAAAATATCATAATCAAAAGTTAAAGCTATATCAGCTAATTTTTTAGTCTGATATAATGCTGCCCAACCATAATCATCACAAAAATGTGACATTTTAACTGTTTTGTTATCTACTATAATATCCCACCAATGATAAAATGTTCTTCCAGTACTATAATCTAAAATTGGATTTTCTTTAGTATAAAATGTAAAATCACTTAACTCAATTATTTCATTAGGTAACTGGATAAAATTAGGGGATAAACACATAATATCTAACTTTTTACTCTTAAGAATTTTAATATTTTCTAATAAAATTTTTATTTTTTCATCAGTATCACAAAATGTACTTATTAATACTATTTTTTTCATAATTCCCTTAAATCCATTAATTGTTCTCTTATATCTTTAACTTTAACATCCCCAATTAATGTTCTATCATTTCCTAACTCTTTAGGCATTATAATAACATTTTTTTTATTATAACATTCTTGAATTATAGTTAATAATTCATATTTAGAAATACTATTACTATATAATGTAGTAACAATAGGTGCTTTATCCCAATTATTAATAATAACTTCACACTGTTTAGCCCACTCTAATGTAGTAACACCATTCCATATTGCTTTCGTATAACCATAAACTTCACCTTTTTGTGATAAAAACCACTCAAGTAAACTATAATTAGAATTTATTTCAGGACCAATTATACTAGTTTGAATTATTTTAGTTGATTTACAATTATTTTTAATATAATCACTACCTTTTTTCTTACTAATTCCATAATCACTACCATCAAATTCACAGTCAGTTGCAGGATGTATAATTTTACAATTAGTATTCTCATTCAACCAAATAGATATCTGATAATTAATATCAAAATCATTAGTTTTTTGAGGAATTGCTCCAATACAATCAACAATATAATCTACTCCTTCAAATACTTCTTCATTCCAATTGGGAAACCTTCTATCAGTAGTAACAACTTTATATAATTTACTATACAAGTATTCACAAACCATATGACCCAACATACCTTTATGCCCTAAGACTAATATTTTCATATTTTGAACCAATTATATTTAATTAACATATTTTTTAATTCATCTTTAGACATAATAACATCCTTACTGCTAAATTCTTTATTTAAACTATCTTTAGATACATTTTTATAGTGCATATATAACACATTATCTTTACCTAATATAGTTCTTGGAGCTTCTTCATCTGATACCATTATTTCATGTAATTTTTCAGATATTCTAGGTACTCCTATATTATACTCTAAATTAAATTCTTCTTTATATAATTCAAATAAATCTTTTACTAAAATTGATTTTAAATTTGGTATAACATTAAACCCACTAACTTTTAAACCATATTCAATTAAATCCATAGCATCTTCAACATCAATAACAAAACGAGTCATTTTATCTGAATATAGAGTAAGTGGATAATTTTTATTAATTGAATCCCAAATTAAAGGTATTATACTACCTGTTGAATTTAAAACATTACCATAAATAGCAGATGATAATTTTATATTAGATTTTTCTGCATTTACAATAAATGACTCACCAGCTATAAATTTCATTGAACCATATAATGTGGTAGCTGCTCTGGATTTATCTGAAGATATAAAACAAGCTGCTTTTAATCCATTTTCTTCAGCAACTCTTCTAGAATTAATAGCACCATCAATCAAAACCCTTACACCCTCTTCAACATTTTGGTCAACTGCCTCAATTTGTTTTAGTGAAGCAGCAAAAATACCTATAGTATGATTAACTGATGACCTTTTTAATAAATCAAAATTACGAACATCACCAATTATACAAGTAATATTAGGAAATCGTTTTTTTAAATAGTAATGTTTAGCTTCATCACGTGAATAAACTGTAATTTCATTATCTTTATAATAGCGTTTTACTAAATGAGATCCTAAAAACCCAGCACCCCCAGTTATAAATATTTTTTCGTTTTTCATTTTATTATCTTAATTTGTGGAAATGGAATTACGTATGGAATTCCTAAATGTTTTGTTTTTTCTATAATCATATCAGCAAAATTCCAGGCAAATATTAATATGTAATCTGCTTTACCAATCTGACTAGGTGGGTGAATTGGAATTTTCCCGTTTGAGGTATATCTATTATATCTTTCTGGAGATTCATCAATTATATAATCAACATCTGTACTATCTAAATCTAAAGTTCCTACAACTACATTTGCTCTTCCAGATGCTCCATAACCAATAATTTTTTTATCTTTATTATTATTCAAAAATGTTTTTAAATTAGATAATGATTTTTCAATTGATAATGAAAAATTACTTAAATCCTCATATCCTTTTTCAAATTCAATTAACTCTTCTACTATACTATTAACCTCATCACCAAAATTTTTAGTTGCTATTACTCTAATTGATCCTGAATGTATTGGTACTCTTTCAACATCGATTATTTTTAATCCATGTTTAGATAATAAATGGTTTAAACTTGTAACAGTATAATAATATAAATGTTCATGATACATAAAATCAAATTGGAATTTATCAACTAAATCAACTAAATATTGAACTTCAAATATAAACTTACCATCCTTTTTTAAAGATTGTTCAACTCCTTTAACAACTGAATTAATATCTGTTATATGAGCAAAAGTATTACTTGCTAAAATATAATCAAATTTATTTTCCCACCTATTATCTACAACAAATTCACTATTAAAGAAATCATTTTCAATATTTAACCCCTTTTCTCTACCTAATTTAACTATGTTAGTAGCAGGATCAATACCTATAGTGTTATGTATCCCCCTACTTCTTAATGCATCTAATAAAGGACCATCATTACAACCGAATTCTAATACACTATTAATAGGTTTTACACCTTCTTTACTAACTAACCAATCAGCATATGAATTAAAATGTTTTTGCATACCAACTGATGAAACATATCTATAATCTTTAAATAATACCTCAGGTTCAATTAAAGTATCAGTTTGTACTAATTTGCAATCATTACACATTACAATAGATAATGGATATTTTTTAATATCATTTTTATCAGCTTCTAGTGGAAAACTACCAGCCAACGGGATTTCTCCAAAGTTATATATTATACTAAAACTATTGCTATCACACCCGGCACATTTTTCTCTATTAGTCATTTAAAATTTTTATTTTTGTAATAATATTAGAATTATTTTTTAATAAAGGCATTATATCTACTAATTTATTATCTAAATCATAATATCCAATATTTTTATTTTGGGATCTATTTACAGAAAAATCATTATATTTTATTATATCTGTATCATTTATATTAAATTTAATATCACCCTTTAACATATACAATATAATAACTTCATCATCGAAAAACAACCTAAAATAATCATTACCCGTATTAAAATTCCATATTTCTTCATCATTTATAATTTTAAAATCTAATTGATCATCAACTTCTAAAGGATAAATCTTATAATCTATATCTTTATTATTAATAATATCTGTAAAATACTTTTCACATAACAACTTTCCATTTGCATATTCTTCCATTATTAAAGACTTCCATATTTTTTTCAAATCTATAGATGAAAAATTAAAAAATAATGTTGAAAATATTAAATCTCCTCCCTTTGAATCCTTTTTATTTAATTTAGTTTGACTTAATAAATTTGAATTATGGTTTGAAAGTATCTCATCCGTAAGTTGAATATCATAGTTAATAAAAGTATAATTACTATATTCTAGACTTTCACAAAATGCTCCTGCCTTTTTAATTTGATTTAAAGCTGTCCAACCATAATCAGGTAAATGGGTACTTAATTCATATTCTTCATTATTAAAAGTAGTATGCCACCACATATGTAAACTCTTTTGTGGATATCTTAATATAGGATTACTTCTATCATATACAAAATAATTAACTAATGATGTAATATCACTACTTAAAGGAATATGTGATACTAATAATACATCAAATCCCTTGTTTTTAATTCGATTAATGTTATTTATTAACACTAATTTTTTTTCATCACTATCACAGTGACTTAAAATACAGAATAAATTTTTACTCATTATAACATGCTTCTATTGATGATTTTAAATTCTTTTTAATTTCTCCCTCTGGTATTATCCATCCATTTATAGTAATCTTAATTTTATCTTTTAAAACATATAGTTGATTATGTTCTATAGGTAACTGTATTGTATGATATCCATTTTTTTTAGGAATAAAAGATGTATTAACTACTTTCCCATCAATACAAATTTCAACATTTAAGTCTTTATTAATATCCCATAACAAAAATAATTGATGATTATTATCAACCCTTTTATCACCTATATATTGAATTTCATGTCCTAAAAACCAACTATAATCTGGTTTTTTAAAATTAGGTAGAACATCTCCTTCCATTACCATACTAGTGTGTATTTTTCTATTATCTTGATTACCTTCCCAATCTTTTCTAGCTATTTCAATACTATTTTCATTTAAAAATAAAGGATATAAATATCCCTCTACAATATCATCACCAACTTTATTATAGTAATCCTCTAAACTAATTGACTTTAAATTATTAATAAAGGGTTTAATTTTTAAAGCAAATAAAGCCATATAAATTCTTTTGTTAAACTGCCCTGTAATATCCTCTCCTTTTTGACCTTCACCATAATTTAATATTATACTATCATGATCTTCTAGCATAACATTCATCTCATCCATAAAGTCATCAGGAATTATTAAATCATAGTTAATAACAAAAGCTTCATTATAACCTATATCATCGGCATATAATAAACCTCTTTTAATTTGTTGTGCTGCTGCAAATCCATAATCAAAAGAATGAGTATTAAACTTTAAAGGAATTCCATCTAAATTACGTCTCATAAAGTTTACCATTGAACGACTACCATCTAATTCAATTATAGGATTACTATAATCATATATAGCGTGTGATGTTAAATTATATATATCTTCTTCAATTGGATAATGTGAAAATAAAATAATATCTGTATTGTATTTTTGGAGCTGTGTAAGGCATGTTTTTAAAGCCAATACTTTTTCAGGATTATCACAATAAGCTGTGACTAAAAAACAACGTTTATTTATCATAACAATTTATATAAGGGGTTTTATCACGTTCAGGTTGATACCAACTAATATATTCATGTTCTATATAATTAGTATTTAAATTATTACTAATAAACCATCTACCATTACATTCTAATATTTGATTAATAATAGATTGTTCTGATTTATATAATTTTAGTAATTTCATCTTTTTTTCTAAAACATCATCAGGTAAACGTTCAGGTGATTTTCCAAATATCCAAAAATCATCAGTTAAACTTTTAACTCTATCAAATATTAATTTGTGTTGGGGATGACCATATTCACCAATAGGATTATGTGTTACTATCTTATTCCATTTTCTAGAATTTATAATTGTATCAATTTTATCATATGTTTGAATAGGATAAAGTGTATCTTCATATCCTAAAATTTCCCAAGAGCCTACATTTAATTTATTCATAACATTTTCAAACTCCTTAATTCTATCTTTATTTTCAGGATTTGAAACTAAAACTACTTTATAATATTTTCCATATTTAATTAACTCTGCTCCCCCAAATATTAATTCATCATCAGGATGAGCTATTATCATAAGTCTAGTTGCATTATAATCTAAATATGCTTTATTTAATGTATCTCCATCTTTTTTCATTACTGAAGGGTCAGGACCATGTATAAAAAGAGGTTTTTTATTATAACTATCATACATTATATCCCATCCTTTTTCAAGATAATAAGTATTAACTTCAATCTCATCATCACTACTATAATAATTATTCCAAGTAATAGGTAAATAATCAATTTTTCCTTCCTCCCATAAAATGCAATTAGCAACTCTTTCTTCAGAAAAAGCATTATCATCAACATAAATTTTAACACTATGTTTATCTAATTCTTTATTCCATTTTAAACATTTATTAAAAAATTCTCTACTATTATCATCATAAAAATAAAAACCAGTAGCAATGATTAATTGGTTAGGATTTCTAATAATATTCTTTAATCCTGCTAACTCATCTCCATAATGTCCTTCTAATTTTATACCATAATGTGTTCTCCAATTATAAATGTCTTTGTGATAATATCTCATGAATAATGGATGATCTTTTAAATTATCTAAATAGTTTAATGAATCATCAATATTTTTTGTAGCAAAAGCATCACCATCAATCCATGCAAATTTTTCATAATTTTCATTTAATGAATCTAAACTAGCTAAGTATTTAGCAAAATAAATTGAATAATCTTTATTTTTCAAATCATTTTCTCCTTTACTAATTACTTTATTTTTTGTTTTATAATCTATTCTTTTATTAATTACATTAGATAAATTAATATTAGAATCACAATTAAAACCATAAACTATAAGTTTATATTTAGAATATTTAAGTAAACTTTTAGCAAGTACTTCGATCATAGGTAGATATCCTTTATCACCACCTGTTATCCATATAAATTCTTCTTTAACCATTATTAATTATATTAAATACTTGATTAACAGTTATTGATTTTTGACAAATATGTTGCATATGAGTTCCTTTATAAACAGGACACCAATCCCAATCTCCAGCATCAAATGTATAAACTGGATCGTTCCAACATTTAATACATAAGTCATTTGTAATTTTAGTCAAATTTTCAGTAAATTCATGTCCTTTTTCTGCAAATCCATTAATCATGTAAGTATGTTTACCTAAAGCCCAATTTAACCATGATAATCCTGATCCTAATCCTATAAATATCTCTGCATGTTTTAAATAAGTAGAAGTAGTATCTAAAGAATCATTTATATCTATAGTATTAGGTATGTTTTGGGGACTAGTTCCACACACAAATACTTTATATCCTTTATTTATAAATTTAGATGCTAATTGACACCAACTATCATAAACCCATTCTTTACACCCTGATGTAGCTTGAGGACCAAATACTACATACTTTTCTTTACATGGTATTTTATCTTTACCTAAACTAATACCATAATTTAATTCTTCAAATTCAAGTCCTAAAATATCAGTTGCTGTTTGTTGTAATGGAATTAAATTTACGGGTTGTGGGTTTGTATCTTTACTATTCCAATTATCTTCCTCATTATTTCTAAACCAACCAATATAATAATGTGCATAACAATCAACTTCTACACCTGGTGATACAAATTTAATATTTTTATATTCTGGTAATTGTTTAAACCAGTCATTGTGAAATGTAGATAAAATAACTTTACATTTATTTTCATTAGCAAATTTAACAGCATATGGAGTCCAAGCTAATGTATCACCTATAGATTTAGAATCTATTGAAATATATATTTGTTTATCTTTTAAATCAAACTCACTAACTATTTTACCATTAACTTTTATAACCCAATCAGTTTTCCATTTTCTACTACAACTAATCCACATATTATTACTAATCCTACCTACATGAACTTTACAATCACAAGATTTATCAATAAATTCAACATCATAATTTTTTACAAAATCCCCAATGATTTCAACTTTAGGACCATCATCGTAAGTTACAATAACTTCATTATCATCTTCAGGTTCTTTATAATTTTTTAAAAAATCCTCTAAAGTATCTTTACCTATTCTAGCAACATTATCCCAATTAAAGTTTTCATGTATGGTTTTAGCATCTATAAGTGCACGTTTTTTATGATTATTATAATTTTCATATGCATCACGCATTACTTTACTCAAATCATCAAAATCAGGTTCATAATAATTACCGGGCATTGAAAGTTTACCATTTTCATCCATAGGCATAGTTTGTGAAAATCCTTCATATGAATTGCCTTGACATGATCTTTCTTCAATTATTTTAACAGGTAATCCTTTCCCTTCAGCAAATTCTAGTTGTCCTGAGCAGTTAGAGTAAATAGAAGGTGTACCACAAGACATAGCTTCAATTAAAGGTAAATTCCAACCTTCACTTCTAGCACATGATAAAAATATATGACCTTTTTTCATATAATTTACATAATCTTCTCTTGATACAAAAGATTTAAATTTTAATCTTGGGTCTGATGGTATGTTAAATTTATCTAATCTTTCTTTAGTTGTGTTACACCCATCTTGATGGAACCCCCATTTATTATCTACAGATAAAATTAAATCAACAGGATCTGATTCATCAAATGTTTTAAGAAACGTTTCAATAATTTCTTTAGTTGATTTTCGATAGTCCCATCTTCCAAACATTACAAATTTGAATCTTCCATCATCATAATTGATATCTTCAGGGTAAAAAGTTGTTACATCAACTCCTTCAGGTACTACTTTTACTTTATCAGGACTAGCACCCTGTTTAATAGTACACTCTGCTTGCCATTTAGATGGAACCCATAATTGGTCAAATGAATTCCATTTATTAAAAAATCCTTTTGGTTGAAGTGTAGATTCCCAAACATTATATCCTATTTTAGGACCTATATAATCATCCCAATAATAATTGTGATTTGTTTCTTGTAATAAGATATTTACATTATGAGTAAAATCATTTTTAAATTTAGAATATATTAAATGATCCTCCCTTTCTCCTATACTTTGATTAACCCATAATGTTTGAAGAGTTAATAATTTTTTGTCTTGAGGAGTTAAGTAAGATTCATTATCATGTTGAGTATCAGAATTACCTTCCCACCCATCATTAATAGTAAAATTTCTTACCTTTACATCAATCAATTTTGATAGATGTCTAAAGAAATCACGGGTATGTTGATTGTAACCTCCGTCACCAATATAACTCCCATGAGCAAAAACTTTAGGTTTATTCATTATAACACTTTATTATAAATATACAGTTTGTGGAGAATATCGGAGTCGAACCGATGACCTCTTCGGTGCAAGCGAAGCGCTCTAGCCAGCTGAGCTAATCCCCCATTTGTTTAATGTTTTTATATTATCTATATTCATTCCTTGCACTTGAGCTATATAATAATACAACTTTTCCGTTGTATCTCCAAATTCACTCATTATAGTTCTAACATCTTCTTTTGACATTTTAAATTGTTTACATAAGGCATCAACTAATCTAGTTAATCTATCATTTTCCTCTTTCATAGCATCCTCAAATAATTTATTATAACGTTTTCTAGCTCTTAATTCAATATCTAAATAAAGTCTATCTTGTTCTGGATCTTTACCTTGATAATTTTCAATAAAGTCTTTCTGCTCTTCTTTCATCCAGTGTAATTCCCATTTAGCTTCTTGGAAAAATTGTGAGTATTCAAAATCCCCATTTCTGATTTTATTTAAAAGTGATGATTTATAAGGTAATGATTTATGTGATCTAAATCGTCTCCACCAATAAAAA
>TARA_R110001592_G_scaffold120632_4_pt1 | contig 10146 bp, 12 predicted proteins | sample TARA_R110001592 | Tara Oceans TARA_R110001592 (sample SAMEA4398387) | marine metagenome | biome: Polar Biome; feature: [SRF] surface water layer (ENVO:00010504); material: water (ENVO:00002006), including particulate matter (ENVO:01000060) such as... | depth 5 m | reverse complement strand
AAATCTCATTTGTTTTTGTTTTGATTAATAATGGTACAAACATACAGAAATTATTTGGATTAACAACTATATTAACACAAATACTTACAAAGTTATTAACAATAGGCATGTTAACAAGAAGTTTAAAGGGGATATATACTAAGAGCTAGTACTATTAAGATAAGTAATAAGTAAAACAGGAATAGCTTTGTAGAGTCTTTTAAGTGCATTATAAGGGCATTAAAAGATTAATTGGTAGTGTACCATTGTTTAGCACTACAGAACAGCCTATGGCTTGTTTTTTAAAGTTTTTGGCGTAAGCTGCTGCATAAGTAGAACTATCCACCCCACAACCTACCTGCATTCCAAAAATTCTGTATTTCTTGCCGACAAACCATTTACAATAAGCCTCTGTATGTGTATGACCGCACACGCTTGACATCAGGTTGTTTTTTGCTTTGCTTTGTGCTTGACCACCCTCTCCATGCTCAAAAAGTACGTCATCATACACTACGGATTCTACCCAGTTCCAATTAGGAGTTCCTAATACTTCATTGTAAGACCTTATCCATGCAGCAGGGATACCTCCTGTCATAGCTTTTCTTGCAGCCATGCGGTCATGGTTTCCTATACATACGTCTGCTTCAGGAAAGGCTTTATACCATTCAGCAACTTTTACTATACTTTTTTCAAGTTCTAGCCCTGCCGAATCACCATTTACATCAGGCTCATGGTAGCTAAAGGCATGGTTATCAAGGATGTCGCCTATAAATATAACTTGATTGCAATTATATGTTTCGTATTGCTCTAAACAAAAATCAAGGTAACCATCTAGACAAAATGGTTCATGAAGGTCACCGATAACTAGAATATTTCTAGCTTCGGTTTCCCTCATTTTTTTAATAGCCGCTATCTCATGCGGTTTTAATCTATATCTATTATTTCTTATTGATATCTGCAACTCCTTGACCTAATATTAACACTAAGAATGTTTGCCATACCGTTTCAGCTACTTCTGGTGACCAGCCAAAATGTGTCATAAGCCATGGCGTTATTATACCAGTTAAGGCGTAAACGAATTTACGTGAGTTTAAAATTTTGTTCAATAGAACATTTGTTATCCAATTTTTCATATTATTTATTTTTAATGATTAATTTAATATTCTCACCACCCAAATTTAGTATTTCTTTGATCAGCAAATCCATAGCCAAAGTTGAGTTACCAACAAAGTGTTGTTTACGACTTTGACCTACTAGAATGCAACCCTGTGTATCTGAGGTGGTGTTTCCGATATGCACAAGTATATAGCTTCTATTAGGAACGTCTTTAATTAATAGGTGTATATATTCTCTTGTTGCACTTTCTCTTGGTAACCTTAATCTAGCGTCATATTCACCAGCTGGTATACAAGATATGTTTCTTTGATTTTGTTTCCACGGTAATTCTAATGTATCACAAAACTCTTCTCCATTTAGAAAAAGTTTACCCATAGTAGATACATCATTTATAGTGTCTCTAATTAAAAGAAGGTTTATGTTGTTATTTTCAGAGATAATAGGCTTTGTAGATTTTACACCCCTTAACCTCTTTAACAAATTCTTTACGCATTTTAACATTGTTTACTAATGATTTGTTATACTTAGGGTTTGTGCTATTTAGCTTACGCTTTTTATTTGTAGGTACTTCCATTTTACCTACAATTATTTTTATCGCACCAATTAAGGCAAATAGTTTTACCAGTTATTTTATATATGATATTACAAATTATTTTTTTCATTATTCTCTGTTTTTTTTATGATACCACCATTTGTCTAGTGTATAAATAATTGACACTAGCAATAGAATTATCTTTAATAAGACCTCTAAATTAGTGAACGTTGTTATGCTTAGTATTGCTGTGTTTACTCCTAACACTTCGCCCACGTCCTTTGTTATCTGTTTGAATGGCATCTTGTAAGTATGTCTTTAGTTTAGTTATGTTTTTTGGTTTTGTCTTGTAATATTTCTTCATTATTCTCCAGCAGGTAAAAAGTCTTTTAATGTTAATTTGCTTCCTTGTCTAGCAGGTCTTTCTAGGTTCATTCCAGCGTAATAGTTAGCAGTTGATGGATCTACATCAGCACCAGTATTAGTTGAATAGGCAGGGAAACTACCAGTATTGTTTCTAATATAATCTATAAGTCTTTCACGATAGTACGACGCTGTATTTAAGACTTCTTCTCTAAGGTGTTGTGCTTCTTCTGTACTAAGAGCTGTACCTGTTTCAGATGTCTTAGAATAAATATTGCCGTTTTCTACTTTAAAACGAAGGTAAGGAATAGCATGGTAAAGGCTGTATCCTGGCAACATGTCTCCAATATAATCATCCACTAAAGTCTTGTCTGCACCTGCTAATGTACCTGCAATAATTTCATCTTTCAAATGTTTGGTTAAATCGCTTCCAAGCGCTGTCTCAACATAAAGCTTTTGTGCTTCGCGCACAAAAGGGAGTAATATGTCAACATCTACATTTAAGTTGATTGCAGTTGAGTCTTTTAATTTTTCTTCTGATATAAATAATACGTATGCCATAGCTCTATTCTAAAAATCCTTGATTAACCATAGTCTTAGGGGCTCTTGCTACAAGACTATCATTCCTTTTAATTGTAAATCCTTCACTCCTTGCTTTTGTTGCTGTAATAATTTTGTCTGTTGTAATGTTATCAGGATAAACCACAAAACCTTCGTCTGTTTCTGGTGCTTGGAACACAACACGGCGGAAGTAATGATGGCAGTTTCCACCGCCCTTCCAAAGCCAGATTGAGTAAGTGTTTGCACCACGAGGACCCCAGCCTGGATTGACAGCTATATTAGTCATTCTCAAAATATCTTCTTTACGATAAACCTTTTTTGTTGCCATCATCAATTTACAAAAACTTCTTGTTTCTCCTTCTTGACTTAGTGAATTGTTTTTAGTGTACATATATCTCACTTTAAAAAACTTATCACCAGCTTTATTTAACCCATCCTGCTCACTTCTTACATTTGGATTTGCTCTACCTGTTCTTACAAAGTTAAATTTTTCATTTGCCACTTTGTTTAATTCATCTTCAAAATCAAAGTCCTGATGCTCACCATCTACCACTTCATCATCTACAATATCCCACCCTTCAGGAATATCTTCACCAAACTCTTCAATAAATTTATGAAGTTCTGTAGCCTCTTCATGTCCTTCACAAGCCATGTAAACTGTTTCACCCTCTAATTCATGCTCGTGATACCCTTCACATCCTTTTGTCTTAGCATGTGCCTCAGCCTCTTCAATTGTACTAAAAACAGGCTCACCATCTATCATTCCTACTTTACTAAATTTTACTTCTTGCTCAATAGTCGCTTCGTCACCTAATGGCTCTAAGCCCAACTCTTCACGTATTTCATCCCTAGTCATTACTTCGCGTATAGTCTTAGAATCAAATTGGACAGTAATAGGTTTTAACTGAACAAAACGAACAGGCATATCCATATTGTTAACTTGGAATAATTTTCTTAGCTGTTTTACTATATGGTCTTGGAATGGCAAAACCACAGTTTGTCTGTAAAAATCTGCGGCGTTTATAAGCTCGTCTGTGTTGCTGCTGAAGCCATTAGTACTATCAATACCCAGTGTCTTAGAAGTCACCCTATGACCTGAGAGGATGTTGCTAGTAAGCAGTTCTTGGAGTGCTAAATAGCTCTTGTCCAAATCACTTGTGCTTATTGGTGTGATTTCAGGCGTTCTTGTTTTGTCGTCTGAGAAACTAAGTACAAATTTGCCGCTATTGGCACTAGAGCAAAATTTATCAGTAAGACTTTGTTCTATTTGAAATCTCTCTTCCTGTGTTGGCACTCCGTTTGCAAAACTAATCATAAATGACCCTGCAAAGCCATTAGAGATATTGTTTAAATGGTATTCTGAAACTCTAGCGTCTATCAATGCCCAGTTGTTACAAGACACGTAATCTGGTGTATAATAGCTATTCATATTAGGACTGTAAAGACCTGAATACATTATCTGATTTGCTGAGGTTCTATCATTAGTATTAAAAGCTGGTACGTAATAAGGTTTGTTTTGTCTAGTGTTTGACCAATCAGCACTTATGTAGTATCCTTTTATTTTTCCAAATTCATCAGGTCTAGCACAACGTATTTTTTCCATACCCACGTGGTAGATTTCAGCTATCTCTGTCCTATCCTTTGACCATACAACATTAAGGGCGAACCCCCCTTGTAACTTAAAGTCAAAAGAAATTTTCTTTATTACTTCGTGTAAGCTTTCATTACCATTAGCTCTATTCATAAAGTTTTGCAGTTTTATCCTAGCCTCTAAATCTCTATCATCTTCGTCTTCAATAATTAAATCTTCACCTGCAACCATCTCTGCTGTTGCATTAATAATCGCTGCTGATATACTACTAGAATAGTATAAATCAATCAGAAACTGTGGGTATAGGTTAGCCCAATCGTCGGTACCGTATTCAATCCAATCTTTACCTCTTTGCTCTTTTACACTTGGTGCCGTGCTTGTGGATAAATCAATGTTGATAATATTGTTTTTCATAATTTTTTATTGTCCGTAATAGATATAATTTGTTCCTGCTGGTTCTTGTCTTTGAGTATACTGCACTTGTTGTGTTCCGTCTTTTTCAGCTACATACATTTTTCCCTTAGTTACTAAGCCCTGTACTATTCCATGCGTGGGTGCTACTGGTAATACATCATCTTCAGTTACAGGTGCGTTTCCTGCACTAATCGCTACTGCGCCAGTCCAACTGACCTCATACACTTCATATTTATAAAACCCAGCAGGTAAAAATTTTATTACCCCTGTATAAACATTTTGAGGCTTCCCTACCACACCTGAATCATCAAATGTAAATCTTGTGTATCTATTATAGATTAGATGTGTTGTAGAATAAGCATACTGGATAGATTTATCCATATCATTAGTAAATTTTACTAAATGCCGTATCTTGTCTGAACTAACAGAAGTATCTATACGGTTATCTTCAGTTTGCAGGTAAGCTGTTAAATTAGTTTCAGTAATTGCTTGTATCATAATTCCTTCGTCTAATATATAATAGAAAACATGTCTTTTTATTTGCCTTGTAAAGAAAAAGGGAGCCGAAGCCCCCTTAATCTAATGGTAAACGCTAGATTAAAAACCTATACACGATTGAACGCAAACACCCTTACCAATAAGAAAGAAAAGAGTGGACTAAGCCACTCTCCTCTAAGAAATATATGAAAACTACTAATAAGATTAAGAAGTTGTTGGGAAAGTTCCTGCCTCACCAATAAACCCACTTTGATCCCAAGGGGTTGTAGTGTAATCCTCAAGGAATGCAAAAGGCAAAGCCTCTAAGCCATCAAAGGTAAGAGTGTAACCATTACGGTCACCAAACGCTGCACCACTATCCATAGTACCTGCGTTTAATTCCATTCCATTTGCCATTCCTAAAGCAATAAACACATCGTGTCCATTTGCTAATTGTTGGTTTAATTGAGCAAAAATTCTTACTTTACTTTTACCTAAGAGCTTTATTTCGTTTTGGTCTTCTTTGGTAAGTTTGTTAAGCATTATGTTAACTGTTGGGGTATAAAAAATAGTTCCGTTCTCACGACTACCTGTAATTGTATCTGTTACACTTGCCACTCCAAGCGGCATTACGTATTCAAATATAGTAGAACCATTCCAGTCAATCGCGTCAATTTCTAAAGGATGTGTCGCATCATAAGTGTAAGATACATCTTCGTCAAATACTGAGAAAAATATTTTTTTTACTCCGCCTGATATTCTATTACAGTCAAGTCCTCTACCTTTTGTTAAAGCTGTACATGCCATGATATTTTATTTTTTTAAAGGTTAAAGGAGCAAGGGCTTTTACACCCCTGCTTCTCTTAATTAAGTTAATTACGACTGTCTTGCAACGTCAGCTCCTATACCAGCTACAACTCCAGCAGTGTATCGTGCTACCAAATTAATTGAATCTGACCCATCTACTAAACTTTGATCAAGTAAAGCTATACGAGTGCTATCAGATAATAAGTCAGTACCGAAGTAAAGATTTTTACCTTGTGCAAAACACATTTGGTTGTCTATCATTCCAGGTACAACTGCAATTTTTATTCCTTCATACATTGGTACCCATTCTGCATTATTGTAAACATTTACATATCCTAAAGCAGCTTGTGCTTGAATGTAGAATTGGTAAGTTTTTTGATTCATGAAAATGTATGCATCTTCTCTACCTAATATAGTAGATGTCGTTCCAGCAATAATATCATCCATGAAAGTAGTAAGGTTAGCAATGATGTTAGCCTTAGTATAAGCTGCTGAAGCCGCTGACTGAACAACTGTTGCATCAGTTCCAGGTAATAACCAGTAAGTCATAAGTCCATCAAACTGTCCTGGAGTTCCTGTTAATCCACTCCATATAGAGTTTTCAGTAGCATCAGCTATGATTTCTCCCATATAAGAAACTACATAATCTTCAAAAGAAACTGGAGCACCAGCATCTCTACCTGCTCTCATGTTTAACGCCTCCCATGATGTAAGTAATTCTGCCTTGCAAATTTGAAGGTTAATTTGTAGATTTTTTGGAGTCAGAACCGCCTCTGTAAGAGCAAGGTTTCCTCCTGTACTAAATGCACACGTGTTGTCCAAAACTAATCCTGAACCTGCCATTTTCTGTAAGTTACTTTTATACTTGACGTTTTCTAAAACAGTCATGTATTCTAATGATTTCGCTTGGTCTAATGCCGCAGAAATATATCCTCCTGCTGCCTTACCGTTGAAATTCGCCTGTGTTACGCTAAAAGCCATAATTTTTATTTTTTATTTGTTAATTATTATTTATTGTCTTGTATTGCCATTAAAATCCTCTCACGTTTCGTAAGTTTTCTAGAACCAATAGTATTGAAAGTTCTTTTAGATTTTTCTGAGCTAAATTTATTTGTGTTAATTGGTGAATCAGCAGGTGACTTAGCTAACTCATCTTTTAATTTTTCGTTTTCTGCCTTTATTAATGCTACTTCTTCTGCTGAAAATTCTACAACTTCAGTAGTTTTTATAGACTTAGGATTTGTAGATGGCTCTTCAGTAGTTTCTTCTGAAAGCTCTTCTGACATATCGCCTTCACCTAGCCTAGCTTTAATATCTGCAATGGCATCCATTAAATTATCTACCTTGTCTTTCATCTCTTCGTAAGACTTAGCCCAGTCTGCTTTTTCAGCATCTGTTTCTGGGAATGCAAATTCTACTGCTTCAGCCATCTCTGCATACTCTTCTTTTTCTTTTCTTGCATCTACTTCTTCGTCAATAGTGTCTTCTTCTTCAGTTTCTGACTCCATAACTTCAGCAACAATACCTTCAGTTTCTACTCTGAATGATACACCAGTATCAGTCTTGTAAGTTCCAACAGGTAATAAGATAGTTGTTCCATCTTCTGTTAATACTGAGATGTCCACCCCAGCTTCTAGCTCTTCAGCAGTAGATACAAAGATAGTACCGTCTTCAGACTTTGACTGCCAAGCTAATTTCACTTCTTCATCTTTTTTATTAAGACCAAGAGCTACTAATATTTGTTCTTTTAAATCCATAGTTTGTTTTTTAAGTTCTATAATATAATAGAATAGTTATTACTTTGTTTGATTTTCCTTTATTATCTCATTTAAAGCTGATAAAATTTCTTCGTCAGTTGGTGTTTTTTTAGATAGCTTAGACATCTTGTCCGTAAAGTAGCCTTCGATAGACAAACCTTTAAGTTCACCATCTTTAATCTTAGACCATAAATCATCATTTGAGATAGATAGCTTAACCATCCAAGTTCCTTTAGGAAGTGAAAAGCCATAAAGTTTAGACTTGTCCATTTTAGGGTCTTCTATTATCCATGATTCAACTGTAAGCACACCGCTTACTCTGTCTTGGTGTTCGTATGTAGCTTTGTGATGATTGTTATGTTTTAAATAAAGCTCACTCGCTTTTCTAACTGTTTCAGGACTAAAGTAAACATAGTATTCTGAATCTGTATTTGGATCATATCTGAATATGTTCTTGTTAGGTATTAAAGCTGGACTTACAATCATTCTTTTTTCTTCATCTACTTTAGCAAAAGTCAAGTTATTCTTTTCTTTCCCAAAATAAACAAAGTCTTGTTCAATAGCTGGTGCTGATACTAAGCTAATAGCATCAATCGCTAGTTCTTGGCTATCATTATCAATTAACAACTCTCTAATTTCAGTTGTCTTTTCGTAATAGTCTTTATTGGCTTCTTCACACTCAGCCATTGAATCATATTCACAGCTTCCTGTCTTTCCCCATTTATATTTTCCGTTTTCACATTTTTCGCAAGGCATAGTAATATATAATAGATTAATTAATAATTTGTTTGTTTTTTAAAGTGTGCTTCTTCGTCTTATGTTAGCTAATTGGTTTTGACTGTTGGTCATTTCATCTGTAACAACAAATGCTTGTAAAGGAGGTGGAGCAGAACCACCACCTAAAGTAAATGCCCCAGACATCATTTGAGGAGCAGGAGCTTGGGCTGCCGCTGCTCCTGCGCCACCACCTCCACCACCACCAGAACCTGGAACATCAGTAGCATAAATTTTCTGAAGGTTTACAAGACCTGCCGCAATAATTGCCGCACCTGTTGCAAATCCTGCTATACCACCTTGTGCAAATGCTTTATTCGCACCAGCATAAGTGTCTATCAGCGCACCTGCTGCTGCTAACTCTTTATTGTCACCTGCCAAAGAACTTAAAGAACCAGCTAATGAAGAGGCTGCTGCTGTTACTGCTTCTTTATTGGCTTCTGCTGATTCTTTTCTCTTTTTGTTATTAGCTAAATAATTGTCTAAAGCTGAGTTATCCGCTTTTATAATACCTTTAGCTTCTTTACCTGCAAGTCTAGGCATCATTTTCATGTCTTCCCCTTGCTGCTCAGTTTCTTTGTTCATTTCAGCCCTTATAGAGTTTAACTTATTATTTAACTCAATTTGTTTAGTGGTTGATTCAGCAGTAATATCTGCAATTGCTATTCGCAACTCCGCCTCTTTCTCTAAGTCAGCTTCTGTATTTTTCCCATCAATCTCTCTAAGTGACATTTGCTGTCTATGAAGACTAAGAGATTTTTGTGCATTACCTATCCGTCTATCTAATAAATCATTCTCAATATCAAATGCTTCTTGTGCTGCTATTAATCTTTCTTTTTCTGATTTACTTAAATCTTCAGCTATCATTTTAAGTTTTTCAATCTCAGCTCTTCTTTGTGATGTTTCTACCCTTAAATCTCTTTCGCTATCAACTAACTTTTGTTGAGCCTTTGTTAATTCAAAAGTTTGTGTTATATCATTTTTAATTTCTTCTCCCATACCACTGAAAGTACCCATCAACTTTTGTAACGCTGCAAAACCTCCGCCAGTAACAAGGTCTTTAAGCCCCCTACCAAATTGAGCTACTCGACCCACAACAACATTCACAGCAGCCCCCATACTTTTAAAAATTCTTTGAAGTAATTCAGCACCTACCTTAGTTTTAGTGAACCATGTTGCCAAAGCAGTAAACGCAATGACTAAAGCTCCTATTCCAGTTGCTTTAACTCCTGTTGCAATTACTCTAAATAAAGTTTTTGCTCCTCCTATTATTTCACCACTAAACATCTTTTTAAATCCAACCCCTGCTAACTTTGCTTGTAATATTACTTGTTTAAGACCGTTGTTCATTATTTTAGCTACATCTTTAAACTTGTCTTTTATTCCGCCAATAGTAATTCCAAAAGCTCCAAAATTATTTGTTAATTCTTTCGTGTCTTGCGACACTGCCTTTATATTGGATTTTATTTCTGCTTCTAATACTACCTTATCTGCCATATCTTTTATATTATAGTGTTACCCCTGTTTTTATTTGTGTTATTGAAATATTACTATTCCATTCAATCGTTACATTATTCCTGCCTTTTACTTTCATTCTAAAATTTGTACCAGATACATCTGCTGTTGGTATCCAGCCTGTTGTTGTTCCTGATGTTTTAATTGTATCTCTTTCTCTTTGCACACTTAAAGTGCCTGACTTATTTATAACTACACCCCTTTCAACCCAACTGCCATAATCACCAACTGCACCACTTCCATAAGTACCTCCAACTCTA
>TARA_R110001592_G_scaffold140938_1_pt1 | contig 10150 bp, 9 predicted proteins | sample TARA_R110001592 | Tara Oceans TARA_R110001592 (sample SAMEA4398387) | marine metagenome | biome: Polar Biome; feature: [SRF] surface water layer (ENVO:00010504); material: water (ENVO:00002006), including particulate matter (ENVO:01000060) such as... | depth 5 m | reverse complement strand
TTATGTTGCTTTTATATTTGATGAAACAGAAAGAAATCAAGCTATAAAAAAGATAAATGACTTAAAGAATGTTTTAAATAACTCTGCAAATGTTTTATTTACTGATGTAAATGGAATAATAATAGATGCTAACGAAAAAATAGAACAATTATCTGGTTATAATAAAGAAGAGCTTATAGGCAAAACTCCAAAAATATTTAATTCTAACTTCCATTCACAAGAAGATTGGAGTAAAATGTGGAATACCATTAAATCTGGTAATAAATGGCAAGGAGAGATTAAAAATAAGAAAAAAAATGGTGAATTGTACTGGGTATTTGTTACCATTACACCTATTTATAATAACATTGGAGAAATAGATAATTTTATTGCCATACAGTTTGACATTACCCAAGAAAAATTAGCAAAAACTTTTTTAGTACAAGAAGTAATTGAAGCCCAAGAACGAGAACGAGAACGATTTGCCATGGAAATTCATGATGGACTAGGTCAAGTTTTATTGGCTTCAAAAATGAACTTAAATGCAATTGGTGATGCAGTAGAAGAACTTGATGTAAGCACCAAAAACATTTACAATAAATCGATGGATTTATTAACTGAAGCAGTGCAAGAAGCTAGGAATATTTCTCATGGATTAATGTCTAGGGTTTTAACAAAGTTTGGGTTATTATATGCTATTAATGAAATTGTAAATAACATAAATACATCACAAAAATTAAAAATTAATCTCAAACAAAACATAGATAACATAAGGTTTGATGAAGAGTTAGAAATGGGTTTATACAGAACCCTACAAGAGTTAATAAATAATATTATTAAACATTCTCAAGCTAAAAATGCTGCTCTTTTGATTAATAAAAAAGATAACAAATTACTCGTTGAAATAAAAGATGATGGAGTAGGAATAACAAAAGGATTCGACAATAATCCTAAATCGAATGGAATTGGCTTAAAAAATATGAAATCACGCATTGAGTACTTGGGCGGAAAATTCATTATTGACAATACAATAAAAAAAGGAACAAAAATAAATATTGAATTAGCATTACAAACTTAAATTTACAACCATGAAAAAAATTAGACTTTTACTTGCTGACGACCACGGAATAATTAGAGATGGTATAAAATTAATGTTAAACAAAACTCCCGAAGTGGAGATTGTTGCCGAAGCTAATAACGGACAAGAAGTTCTTGATTATTTAGAAAAAAAATCAAAGTCAATTGACGTTGTGCTAATGGATATTAATATGCCCGTAATGAATGGAATAGAAGCTACACAAATACTTACAGATAAGTATAAGAACATTAATGTACTAGCTTTAACAATGCATATTGAAGAAACTTATATTAGTAACATGCTAAAAGCAGGAGCATTAGGCTATATTTTAAAAGAGTCTAACAAAAATGATTTAATTGAAGCAATAAAATCTGTTGCTACAGGAAAGAAATATTACAGTAATGATGTTTCAGTCGCTTTAATTAACTCTCTTATGACAAGTGACCAAAATAAAGATAACGAATTATCTGAAAGAGAATTGGAAGTCTTGACATATATTTCATCTGGTCTTACCAACAATGAAATAGGTGAAAAACTTTTTATTAGCGGAAGAACCGTGGAAACTCATCGTCGAAATATATTAAGTAAATTAGATGTTAAAAATACTGCTGAGATGATACGCTATGCAATTAGGAACAACTTAGTTGTTTAGTGTTTTTATTTTTAAAAAGTGGTAGCCCCGCCGAGAATCGAACTCGGATCTACAGTTTAGGAAACTACTATTCTATCCATTGAACTACGGGGCCAAAATATGCTTTAGAAATCTTCTTCCAGCTGCTGTCTTAAAATATTTTTCTCTTTTAATTGCTTCTGTTCTAGTGTCAAATTTCTCAAAATAAATTAATATAAAAGAAATTTTATTTTTTATGGACATCATTTCACCTCTATTATGCTGTTTCAACCTCTCCACTATGTCCTGACAATGCCCTTTATATAAAGAATCATCTTTTTTACTTTTTATAATATACGCATAATACATATTCACTACTATTCTATCCCCGCCCGAACGTTCCTTTTCGGGTCGGGCAGGCATTGAACTACGGGGCCAGTTGTGCAAATTTAATAATCTCAATGATTTATTACACTTTTTAAATATCTTCCAATAAATAACCTTAAATTAACCAGCGTATATAAGTCTTCTTTATATCTTTGTACATTAATTTAAGTATGACTAAACTATTATTAAATATCGAAGAAGAATATGATTTTTTCTTAATAGGTATAAGTTGTCATGCAAAGGATTATAGACTTTGTTGGGAAATGAATAGGTTACTTAATATTGATTTAGCTCGAACTGAAGATTTAGATATTAACTTAAAAACAAGTATTGGGAAATTTTCTTTTTATGAATTTATTGATGAAGAAAATTATTCAGAATACTTTTTAATTTCTAACAGGAGTGCTAAAGGGTTTTTAATTCCTGAACAAAAAAATACGGACTTTTTATTTATGATTAAAGGTGCAGCATATGATTCATTAATTGAAGAGATTTCTGAAAAAATTGGGGCTTCAGAAATTGTATTAACTTCGTACAATATTGATGTTGATTCCTTAAAGTCAAAACAAAACTTATTATTTTAACTATGAATATTAGAAAAACAAAAATAGTTGCTACAATTGGACCAGCAACATCCTCTAAAAAAAAGCTTAAAGAATTAATTAATGCAGGTGTAAACGTATGTAGAATTAATTTCTCCCATGGGTCTTATAATGATCATGAATCGGTAATTAATAGCATTAGAGAAATAAATAAAGAAGAAGGACTTAATACTGCAATTTTAGCAGATTTACAAGGCCCGAAAATTAGAGTTGGAGAAATCGAAAACAATGGTATTATTCTAAAAAATGGACAACAAATAATTTTTACTTCAAAAAAATGTGTCGGTAATAATGAAAGAGTTTACATCAGTTATAAAAACTTTCCTAAAGATGTAAAAGCAGGTGAGTCTATTCTTTTAGATGATGGAAAACTTAATTTAAGAATAAAAACAACCAACAAAACAGATGAAGTAGTTGCTATTGTTGAACATGGTGGAGTTTTATCTTCAAACAAAGGAGTTAACCTTCCTAACACTAAAATATCATTACCTTGTTTAACCCCCAAAGACTTGGAAGATTTAGACTTTGCTCTAAAAATGAATGTGAGTTGGGTAGGATTGTCGTTTGTTAGAAACGCAAGAGATATTATTGAGCTTAAACATATTATTTCTGAAAACAAAAGTACTGCTAAAGTTATTGCTAAAATTGAAAAACCAGAAGCAATAAGTGATATTGACGACATTATTAAACATACTGATGGAATAATGGTTGCTCGTGGTGACTTAGGTGTAGAAATACCTTTTCATGAGGTACCTCGTATTCAAAAAATGTTGGTTAAAAAATGTATGACAGCTGCAAAACCAGTAATTATTGCTACACAAATGATGGAAAGTATGATTGAAAACATTACCCCATCAAGAGCCGAAGTTAATGATGTTGCAAATGCAGTTTTAGATGGTGCTGATGCGGTAATGTTAAGCGGAGAAACATCTGTTGGAAAACATCCTATTCAAGTAATTGAAAGTATGGTAAAGATTATTAATGATGTTGAAAAAACAGAATCTTTATATCATTATGAATACCCACCAGAAGAGGACAACCATGATAGATACATTACAGATTCTATTTGTTTTAATTCTTGTCGTTTGGCACAAAGAACAAATGCTTCAGCAATTGTAACAATGACCTTTTCGGGTTACACAGGTTTTAAAATTGCAAGCTTTAGACCTAAAGCCGGAATTTTTGTATTTACAGGTAATGAAGAAATCTTAAACATGTTAAGTCTAGTATGGGGTGTAAAAGCATTTTATTACGATAAATTTGTGAGCACAGACCATACAATTGCCGACATTAAATACCTATTAAAAAAACAAGGCTATGTTAATGTTAATGATTTAACGATAAACATTGCAAGTATGCCTATTACAGAAAAAGGGCAGTCGAACATGATGAAATTAAGTTATGTAGAGTAAAATTGAACTTTACAGCTTTAGAAAAAATAAACCTACTATAACTTTGTACCTTTGCATTTAAAATTATAAAATCGTGAATACAAAAATTACCATAATTGGTGCAGGAAATTTAGGCACATCGTTAGTGAAAGGATTATTAGAAAGTAAAATCTATAACCCTGAAAACTTTACGTTAACGAGACGAAACACTTCCAAACTTTCTAATTTTAGAGAGTTAGGTTGTGCTGTTTTTACTGATAATAATGAATCAATTACTAATGCAAACATTATTATTTTAGCAGTTCTTCCTCAAAAAATAAACGAAATTTTACATGAACTAAAAGGTAATGTTCAAGAAAATCAATTGGTAATTTCGTTAGTTTCTGGTGTTAAAGTTAAAAACATACAAGACATATTAGGTAGCAACATACCTGTTGTGAGAGCAATGCCAAATACTGCAATTGCTATTAGAGAATCCATGACCTGTATTGCAACTACTGGTAATTGGAAAAGCAGAATTAGTGAAGTGGAAGAATTATTTAACCTTGTTGGAGAAACAATTGTAATTAATGAAGAACAAATGACTTCTGCTACAGCCTTATGTGCTTGTGGTATTGCATTTTTTTTAAGAGCAATAAGAGCAGCATCACAAGGAGGTAATGAAATTGATTTTCATGCAAATGAAGCGTTAAAAATGGCTGCTCAAACTGCTAAAGGCGCAGCAAGTTTATTAATTGCCAACAATTCTCATCCTGAAGATGAAATTGACAAAGTAACTTCTCCAAAAGGGTGTACTATTGCTGGGTTAAACGAAATGGAACACCATGGGTTTAGCTCTTCATTTATAAAAGGAATTACTATTTCTGCAAAACAAGCAAAAGGCCTTTACATTGAAGAATAATTTAACAAATGAAATATCTCGAACAAATATTAGGTTTTAAATTAATTGAATTAGGTAGTTTCTCTCTATCCGTATATAATATTGTTTTAATCGGTATCATTTTTATCGTTGTTAAAATTTTCATTAAAGGAATTGAGGTTCTTATAAGTAAAAGGCTTTCTGACAAAGGAGGAGTTAAAGAAGGACAAGGTAGATCTATTGTTCAGATTATAAAATATATCGTTTATCTACTTGCTTCTTTTGTAACCATAAGAAGTCTTGGTTTAGATATTACAATAATTGGAGCCTTCTTTGCCACTTTGGGCTTAGGACTTGGTTTTGCTTTACAAGAACTATTTCGTGATATTATTTCAGGTATTGTAATTTTATTTGAAAGAAATGTGAAAGTTGGAGATATTCTTGAAGTTGATGATTTAGTTGGTAATGTAAAGGAAATAAGGCTTAGAACTTCTGTTTTAAGAACACGTGATGGCATTTACATGGTTATTCCTAATTCCAGAATCATAAACGAAAAAGTAATTAACTGGACAGCCAACAACAAATCTACACGTTTCTCTATATCAGTTGGTGTAGCTTATGGTTCTGATGTTGAAAAAGTAAAAGAATTGTTATTAAAAAGTGTAGAAAACCATGAGAAAATATCTACTCGTCCTTCTCCTATCGTTTTTTTTAACGACTTTGGTGATTCGGCACTTTTATTCGAGTTACGTTTTTGGACTGTAGAAACCTGGGCAATAGAAATTACAAAAAGTGAAATACGATTTAAAATCAATCAATTATTTAGAGAAAATAACATCCAAATCCCTTTCCCTCAAAGAGATGTTCATGTTATTCAAAAAATAAACGACTAAGTGAATTTAAATACTGTTTTTACTAAGTTTTTAGCATTTAGAACAAAAATACAACCCAAGCATTTTGTTCTTTTTTTGAGCTTAATTGTAGGGTTACTATCAGGTTTAGCAGTTGTTGTTATCAAAAACTCCGTTCACTTTATTCAACATCTTTTAACGTTGAGTTTAGTTAAAGATTATCAAAATTATCTATTCTTTATCTATCCATTCATAGGTCTTTTATTAACTACATTATTTATAAAATTTGTACTTAAAAAACCTATTGGGCATGGTATTCCGAATACGTTATTTGCTATCTCAAAAAACAATAGTGTAATAAAAGCATACAATATGTTTGCCTCTATTATTGCTAGTGCTTTCACGGTTGGTTTTGGTGGGTCTGTTGGGCTAGAAGGACCAACGGTTTCAACAAACAGTGCTATAGGCTCAAATATTGCTCAATTATTTAAAGTTGATTACAAAACAGCCACATTATTAGTTGGTTGTGGAGCTGCTGGAGCAATGTCTGGTATTTTTAATGCACCAATTGCTGCTTTAGTTTTTGTGTTAGAAGTATTTATGTTTGATCTGTCATTGGCATCAATGATACCTTTTTTAATGGCATCTGTATCTGCAGCATTAAGCTCTAGAATGGTGCTGGGTAATAATGTATTATTTGAAGTAAGGATACAAGATGCTTTTGTTGCAACTGAATTTCCTTACTTTATATTGTTAGGAATATTTACAGGGTTAATCTCTGTTTATTTCAATAAAATGTTTTGGATAGTTGAAGGTTTTTTTGAGAAAATAAAACAACAAAAATATCGACTAATAATTGGAGGAATTTTACTTGGAGGGTTAATATTTTTAGTTCCTCCGCTTTATGGAGAGGGTTTTGAAACGATAACTGCTTTGTTAAAAGGAGATTTTAAACAAGTAGTAAATCATAGTTTATTTTTTGATAAGAAAGAAGAAATATTTATTGTTTTGGGTTTATTATTCGGAATCATCTTTTTAAAAGTAATCGCTGCTGCTATAACTTTTGGTGCTGGAGGAATAGGTGGTGTCTTTGCTCCATCTTTGTTTATGGGTGCAACTAGTGGTTTTGTGTATGCAAAAACGTTAAATATTTTTAGAGACACTAACTTATCTGAAACCAATTTTACTTTAGTAGGAATGGCTGGTTTAATTGCAGGTGTTTTACACGCTCCACTTACCTCTTTGTTTTTAATTGCGGAAATTACAAAAGGTTATGAATTAATTATTCCATTGATGATAACAGCTGCTATTGCCTACTTAACATCAAAATATTTTGTGCCATATTCTGTATATACTATGCAGTTGGCAAAAAGGGGGCAATTAATTACTCGCCATAAAGATAAAGCTGTTTTAACACTAATGAAGTTGCATACTGAAGTTGAAAAGGATTTTAACAATATTAGCCCTACTGCTAATTTAGGAGATTTGGTTAAGATTGTTTCTCAATCAAAAAGAAATTTATTTCCTGTTGTTGATGAAAATAGAATTTTACACGGAATAATTACTTTAGACGATATTCGTGAAATAATGTTTAAACCAGAAATGTACAACAAAACGAGCGTTAAATCATTAATGATTATTCCTCAAACTTATGTCCTCCTATCTGACAACATGGATATTGTAATGCAGAAATTTACCAAAAGTAAAGCATGGAATTTACCCGTTATTGACGGCAATAAATATGTTGGTTTTGTTTCTAAATCAAAATTATTTAATGCTTACCGTAAATTATTAGTCCAATTTTCAGAAGAATAATTATTTGTGATTATTATCATTTGTAAATATGATAAAACAACTAACTTTGCCCTACGATAAATTATATAAATTACAATAAAATGAAAAAACTAACATTAAGTACAATTGCATTCTCTGCAATTTTTGCAATTTCTACATTAACTTCGTGTGGTGGTGGAGAAAGTCATGATGCTACAACAGAAGAAACTACAACAGAGGAAGTTGTTGCTGAAGAAACTACTGTTGAAGAGCCAGTTGCGGAAACTACTACTGCTGTTGATACAGAAGCTGGTAAAGAAAAATTTACCACTAGTGGTTGTGTTGCTTGTCATCAAGTTGACGCAAAAACTGTTGGACCAGCTTTAAAAACTATTGCTACTGCTTATGCTGACAATAAAGATGGTTTAGTTGCTTTCTTAAAAGGCGAGGGTGAAGCAATCGTTGACCCTGCTCAAGCGGCAGTAATGGCTCCACAAACAGAAGTTACAAAAGCAATGACTGATGCTGAAAGAAATTCAATTGCTGACTACATTATGGCTGCTAAATAGAATTAGCTAAGTTTTAAAATAAAAGCCCCAACAACTAATGTTGGGGCTTTATATATAATTATTATGGTACCAAATCAAAACCAATGTCTGTTCGATAATATTTTTTGTCAAAATCAATTTTTTGAGCATTAGCAAAAGATTTTAAAAGTGCATCCTTAATATCAGTTCCAAATGAGGTAACTGCCATAACACGACCTCCACTAGTGACAATATTATCGCCATCTTGTTTAGTTCCTGCGTGAAAAGCGATACTATTTTCAACAACATTAAATCCATTTATGATTTTCCCTTTTTCATAAGCCTCGGGGTAACCCCCACTAACTAACATGACTGTTGTTGCTGTTCTTTCATCAACCTCAAAAGATTTTTCGTGTAAAGTTTGGTTGCCAACTCCAATAAATAGATCTAGTAAATCAGATTTTATTCTTGGAATAACCACTTCTGTTTCAGGATCTCCCATTCGTACATTATATTCTACAACCGAAGGGTTACCGTTGTCGTTCATTAACCCAATAAAAATAAAACCTTTATAGTCAATTCCATCAGCTTTTAATCCAGCAATAGTTGGTTTTACAACTTGTTCTTCTACTTTTTTCAAATAGTCATCAGTAGCAAAAGGAACAGGAGAAATTGCTCCCATACCTCCAGTATTTAATCCTGTATCTCCTTCGCCAATTCTTTTGTAATCTTTTGCAGAAGGTAAAATTTTGTAGCTATTCCCATCTGTTAAAACAAAAACTGAAAGTTCAATTCCATGTAGAAATTCTTCAATTACAACAGTGGTAGATGCAGCACCAAATTTAGCATCAGCCACCATACTTTTTAATTCTGTTTTTGCTTCTTCTAAATTGTTTAAAATTAGCACTCCTTTTCCAGCAGCTAAACCATCAGCTTTTAAAACGTAAGGAGGCTCTAGCGTTTCTAAAAAAGTATATCCATCTTTTAAATTAGCTTTTGTAAAACTTTGGTAACGAGCCGTAGGTACTCCATGCTTTTGCATAAACTTTTTAGAAAACTCTTTACTCCCTTCTAACTCAGCTCCATCTTTTTTAGGCCCAATTACTGGAATATTTTTAAGCTGTTCATCAGCCAAAAAATAATCATGAATACCATTTACTAAAGGATCTTCTGGGCCAACGACAACCATATTAATGTTATTGTCAACCACAAAAGTTCTCATCGCTTCAAAATCGTTTACACCAATATTTACATTGGTGCCAACCTGAGCAGTTCCTGCATTTCCAGGAGCAATAAATAAGTTTGAAAGCTTATTACTTTGAGCTATTTTCCATGCAAAAGCATGTTCTCTACCCCCTGAGCCTAATATAAGTACATTCATTTTTTAACTGTTTCTGTCATTTCGAGTGAAGTGAAACGGAATCGAGAACCGTAAGTTCAGCGTAATTAAATCTTTTTACTTTTTTCCTAAAACTTACAAGATTCCTCCACGTTGGTCGGAATGACAAATGAATTGCAAAAATAAAAAATCCTCAACGGTAATTGAGTGAGATGATGGAATATTTATAATAATTTAATCGTATGCTTAATTAAGCGTAGATTAAACGTTTAACATACGACTAAGAACCTAATCATTAACATTGATAAGCTCTTTACCTGAATTTTGTATCTTTGAAGGTATAATGCGAATAAACACTATAGTGTTTATTCGGTTGTTGCCAAACATAGAATATAGATGACAGCAAATACAGACAAACCACACATTTTTATTTCATACAGCTGGAAGCCTATTTCTAATAAAAAAAAGACCATAGAGCTTGCAGAAAGATTATCCAATGATGGCGTTCATGTTATTTTAGATGAATGGGATTTAGCCGAAGGACAGGATAAATATCTTTTCATGGAACAGATGGTAAATAATCCTGATATAAAAAGGGTGTTATTAATCTGCAATCAAGAATATACTGTTAAAGCGAATTCCAAAAAAGGAGGAGTTGGTACAGAAAGCTTAATCATGTCTGATGAGATTTATAAGCAAGCTGATCAAAAAAAATTCATTCCAATAGTAATGGAACGTGATTCAGATGGAAATG
>TARA_R110001592_G_scaffold112965_5_pt1 | contig 10150 bp, 4 predicted proteins | sample TARA_R110001592 | Tara Oceans TARA_R110001592 (sample SAMEA4398387) | marine metagenome | biome: Polar Biome; feature: [SRF] surface water layer (ENVO:00010504); material: water (ENVO:00002006), including particulate matter (ENVO:01000060) such as... | depth 5 m | reverse complement strand
TATTCCAAGCCAAGAAAAAAGGCCGCCATTGGCGGCCTTTTTTCTTAAAAATCAACAAGTTAACGACCAAGAAATATTAAGCCAACCGCTTATCGTCAAACGTAACCCATCATCCCATCAACGTCCGTGGCTTTTATATATCTTGCAGGGCTTTTAGTCTCGTTAGCAACTTCCTCGAAATGTCGCTCCCCACATTTAATTTTAGCGCCTTCCAAATGGCGTAAATCACCCCACCATGTGCTACCTTTTGTCTCAACAACGAAGTAGAGCTTTTCTTCACCCTCGTCTTCCACTACCACTGCCCAGTCCGGGTTATAAGTTCCAAGAGGTGTGGGCACTTTGAACCATGCAGGCAGCTTGGCGTAGACCTTCACTTTTTCGTTCTTTTCGAGGTCTTCTGCGAAAGTCTTTTCTACGCCTGCCGAGTCATAGACTACGTGGGTGTAAACTGACTTTTTAGTTTCCAGCGTATTCTTGAGATAACCCTTAAGCTCTTCTTGCTTGAAAAGCTCTTGCGCGTAAAAATGATTTTCACCAATTTTAGTGTATCGAATGCCGTCTACTAAAGCTAAGCGCTTAGTTCGGTTGATCGCTTCTGAACAAAAATCCATGAACTGTTGAGGGTTGCGCGTGAAGTCCTGAAGCCGTCTGCTATCGCGAAGTATCTGCACGATACTTTTGCGCGTTAACTGAGTTTTATCCTGCAAGTCAGTAATGATATCGGGCAGTTCAATATCGTTTTCATGGATTGTGGTAAAGCCAGATGCCGAAGTTTCGCCGGCCGTCACGCCACCCTTACCGATAGCAATATCAGCCTTTCGAAATTGCGCGCGGGTTTTAGTGATTGGAGGGCATGATCGAATAGCTTCAGCGCAATCGTCGATAAGTTTTAAATTATCAAACTCGACGCGATACGTTGTTTTATATTTAATGCGTTCCCAAAGCGCCTTGAACTCATCGGAATCCAGCACGGCTTCCCGAGTCCGAATAACCTTACGATCATCGGCATTCTTAATATCAAGCTTGCCAGCAAGTTTGCGCAACACACCTTGAATATCAGACGCTACTATCCTTGCCTGTGCCTCACCATGCGTTTCAGCTAGCGCTTGCTTAATGTCTTCTGGCAGTTCAAAAGTGCCACCTTTCAATGCTGCTCGGAGTGTATCTTGAACCTTGCCTTTAGCATCAACGAAGTTCTCGTCTTTTAAGAACTGCCATACTTTTTTAGATTGCTCAAAACCAAGTGCGTGCGGCTCACCAGACTCGGATACGACTTTGATATCCGCAAATTGGTGCTCTTCAACAATGCCGAACCGTATACCTGTATCTTGCTCGATCTCTTTTTGCAGGTTTTCGGCAAACTTTTCATAGTTTTCCGTAGCGATTACGGTCAGTGTATTAATTTCATTGCCACGCAAGCGCATGCCACTTTGATCTACGCATAAACGTAACCCACGCCCAAGCGTCTGACGGCGTTCTCGCTCGCTGCCCATATCACGTAGGGTACATATCTGGAATACATTGGGGTTATCCCAGCCTTCTTTCAGGGCTGAGTGAGAAAAGATGAATTTCAGTTTGGTGTCAAAGCTAAGCAGCTTCTCTTTTTCTTTCATAATCAAGCTGTATGCACGTTCTGCGTTATCACGGCCTGCTTGATTGTTTTCTGCTGTTTCTACTGATTTCCCTTTTTTGTCGATAGAGAAATAACCGTTGTGAACTTCAGAGGCATCAGCATCCAAATCAATTTCTTTAAAAAGGCTTTGATAATCCGCCGACTTGGCCAGTTTGCGATATTCTTCCTCAAACATCTTGGCGTATTTTCCAAGAACAATATTGCCGTCTTCATCATATTGGCGGTAGTGCTCAACACTATCAATAAAGAAGAGGCTCAATACTTTGATGGGCTGCTTGTTGGCGGCAAAGGTTAGCTCTTTATCAAAATGCTCTTTGATTGTTCGGCGTATCATCAGGCGCTTAATTTCATCTGGGTCTACACCGCCAATGGCTTCTCCGACATTGAGTTTTTGATCAAAACCATCACCTTTAACCTCGATAGACTCGTTGCCCTTGCCACACGTAATAGTGCCGATTTGCATGTTTTCGTAGATTGCGCGATTGGTGATTTGCTCAAGGTCATCGCCATCTTCAACGGTTAAGAATTCACGTTTGATATTTTTGCCGCGTTGCACGTCGATTTCGACTTTAGCGGTGATTGAGCCTTTCTTATTGCTAGTCGATTCCAAGCGAATATAGGGCTTGCTATTACCGCTATCGATTTGCAATGACGCGACCTCGATTTGCTTTACCAAACCACGCTCATAGGCATCCACCGCATCTAGGCGAAAGGCCATATGGTGTTTATCGACATGGGTGGCAGAGTAACGCAGGGTACAAAGCGGGTTCATTGCCGTTAGGGCTTCCGTCCCTTTACCCGTCAAACCACCATCGACGCTCTGAGGCTCATCAACGATAATAATAGGATTGGTGGCACGAACAAGATCAATAGGTTTTTCACCACCCGTATTTTCGTTTTCTTTATAGAGGTTATTTACATCCTTTTTATTAATGGCACCGACCGTAGTCACCATAATTTGGATATTGGAGCTGGTGGCAAAGTTACGCACCTGACCGAGTTTTGACGAATTATAGAGAAAATATTCATAACCCTTAGCCTTGGGGTACAAACCCTCAAAGTGCTCTTGGGTAATTTGCAGGGTTTTGTAAGTACCTTCTTTAATGGCAACGGATGGCACAACAATCACAAACTTAGTGAAACCGTAATTTTTATTTAGCTCAAATATAGTGCGCAGATAAACATAAGTTTTACCCGTACCCGTTTCCATCTCTACGGTAAAGTCACCGCTGGCGAGCTTTTCTGATGGGCGCAAGCCGTTGGTTAACTGAGTTCTGCGAAGGTTTTCTTCAATTTCTTCATCGACTAATAACAGTCTATTACCAATACCAAGCTGGCTTTCTTCCATGCCCAGTGAGAAGTTTGGACTGGAATCTGGTTGAAAGGTAACAGTAAATTCGGAGCGAGAAATTTCCTGCCCTTTAAACAGGTTAACGACTGAGTCAATCGCGGCTCTCTGGTAATCGAGATCATCTTCAAAATGCAGCTTCATTACTTTATCTCCCTATAAGCTGCGAACATGGGTAATACCATTCTGCTCAAGAATAGCGGCCATGTTGGTTTTTGAAACGTCATCGCGGAAGGCGCTATCGCGGAAGAAAACATGGGTATCGGAACTTGGAGCCAGTTCGCCATACCAAGCGATAATTGCTTGAGCAATATCTTCTACCTGCTCTTTGGTAATGGATTCATCCAAGCAGGCGAACAGGACTCCATAGCCGATGCTGTAGATATTTTTACCAGAGACTTCACGGCTTTCGATTGGAACGGCTAGATCAACACCGCGCTTTAGCAATAATTCATAAAGCACATCTTGTTCGGTACGCCCTTCAATCAAATGCTCTTCATGCGAAAGGAGGCTTTCTTCAATATCTGTTCGGTCTGGGCTCCACTTTCGAATATTAGACTCAGATAACCTGAAAATTTTATACCCTTTATCCCCGCTCCATAAAGGGTTTTCTACTCTAATTTTTTCTCCCGCCAAACGAACTCTCTCTACCCCTATATCGAAAATATTTTTATAATCTTCCCGGCCTGTTGGTTCGGGAAGCTGAATCATAATATACCGTCTATCTCCTTGATCTAAGCAATTCGCCTTAAGAACTGCATGAGCCGTAGTAGCCGATCCAGAAAAAAAATCAAGCACAATGTCACCAGAATCATTACTTGTTGAAACTTGTAACATCCTCTCAATTAATCTCGTTGGTTTCGGTGTAGAAAATGGCTCACCTTCACCAAAGAGCTCTAATATTTCTTTCTTTGCTTCCTGATTATTTCCTGTATCTTCATGTCTCCACCATGTATCGGGAACTATTCCACCCTGAACCTCACTTAAAAAGACCTTCTCTCTAGGTGCGTTATCTCCCTCAGCGCCGAACCAGATGCGGTTATCACTCTTAAGCTTTTCATATTTATCAGGCAATCCATTCCAATGCCTACCAGAAGGCGGCATCACTTCGCGGCCAGATGGCAAGACAATACTGTATCTATAGGCGGCTCTTTTTTGAGCATTCTCGCTCTGGACAGAAAATGACACACTCTGCCAAGCGCCTCTTGGATCATTGTCGGGGTTCTTGAATGCTTGAAGTTGTTTTTCCGAACGAGGAAGTAGATTTCTCACCCACAGTTCAATATTTTTGGTGTATACCAATACATGATCATGACTACCAGAAATTAAAGCTTTATTCTTTTTTGCAAATACTTTTTGCCAAGCAACACATGAAACAAAATTCTCTTCCCCAAAGATATCATCGCAGATTTGTTTTAATACACTCTGCTCGTTATCGTCAATCGTTATAAATAAAACACCATTTTGAGAAAGAAGGTTTTTGGCAACTTTCAGTCTCGGATACATCATACTTAACCAGTTAGTATGCTTTCGGCCAGCGGTCTCTCTTCCGCTATCGCTTATCACCCAAGCTCCGTCTTCGGACTTTTGACCCGTATAGCTTAAGTAAGTATCTAAACCTTCAGAAAACTTATCTGGATAAATGAAATCATTGTCAGAATTATAAGGTGGGTCTATAAATATCATCTTTACTTTATTTGCATAGCTCTTCTGAAGAAGCTTCAGCACTTCAAGATTATCTCCCTCAATGAACATATTTTTGGTTGTATCCCAATCTATACTTTCTTCTGGGCATGGTAGTAATGTACCAGTAGAAGGCAACAATGCAATTTGACGCGCTTTCTTTTTTCCGTGCCAACTCAACCCAAATTTTTCTTCGCCTTCTTCCAAAACGGTTGCATCACCTAATAACTGACGTAAAGTTTCAAAATTAACGCCTGCCTCTGAAAACGCATCGGGAAACAGTTCTTTCATACTTTCGATATTCTCAGACACGATATCGGCACTTTGACCGTCTTCTAGCTCTACGTTTTTCATTGTGCTCTCATTCATAATTTCGGCCATTCCCAATATTCAATTCTCTAACTTAATATAAGTTTCTAAAGACTGCCTTGGATATTAGCAATCTCATCGTTAATCTTTTTGATATGAGTATTCAGTTCAACCTGCTTACCCATTTGTTTTTCTTTTTTCAGCTTGTTCGATATTTCAGAACGCTGTGCTCCCAGTCGTTCAAGCTCGCGTAATTTGTCTAGTCGTGCGGTGCTTGATGTTTTTTGACTTGAACTTTTCTGACTTGAAGTAGCAGCCTTCTCAATAGAAAAAATACCACTGTGTTCAGCACATTTAACGGCGACCACTCGCTCAATCAATGCTTGATATAGTGCGAAGAAATTTGTAAACGGTAGCTTGCTTATTTTAAGGCTTTCAAAAAACTCGAATTCCGCTGAGCTTACTGAAGTTAGGGTTATCCAGCGCGTGTGTATGCTGTCTTCAATCACCCACTTTTCTTTGTCTGCCTGATTGATACGTTTATCGGCTAGCACTAGCGCTAGATTTTGCGCGCTACCTGCTTCACAGGTAAATAGCATTACCAGCGGGTATGGAATAGCACGATTGATAAAGTGTGCTATTCGCTTGAGCCTTTCTGATTGTGCAAGCTCGATATGCAGTATTGCGATTTCTGGATATTCGCGTTTTTGGTCTTTATAAGGTGCAATGTTGATTGTGTTGGGCTTTAGAGTGTAGAGCCAACGTATTTTATCAATATCGTCTTTTAGTGCCTTTTTATCTGCGGCATCGAGTATCGCTTTTTTGCCATCGCTGGCATCTAAAAACATTTTTTTGAAGATGGGCCTATTTATCTCGCATACTTTCGGAACGGCTAACAGATCAAGAAAATCGTCAAAGCTAATGGATTGAAGAGGTTGGGCTTCGGTTGTCATCCGCACGCATCCTCCGTATCCACTAACATAAGATAGGAAACAACAGCAAAGTCTTCTATGCCTTGGCTGCTGGTGGCGGTGAGCACAGTACCACCTTTGGCGAACAAGCTTTCAACGCCTTTTTCTTCGCTTTTTCCTGCGATGCTATCCACCGCTACAGCGAGCAGGTGTTGGTAATGTTCAAGGTTCCGCCCATTCTTTGTCTTGGTGTTTATTAACTCAACACAATCTTCTTCCACTTCACTATGAATGAACGCTTGTCGCTTGAGTAGATCGAGCACTTTTTTGCTTTGGGTGAAGTTCAATTCAACTCTTACCTCGTCGGCCTCATCTGAAACATAGACAAGGAAGTAAGGTGCCAACGGGTAATTATCATCAACCTGTACGGCCTCTTTACCTTGCCGAATATTTTTTAGGCAGAAAATAACGCCCTGCTTGATACCGTCTTGTTTTAAATCTTCATCGAGCGGCACAACTGAATACAGACCGTGTGGCGCGTGCTCTAATATGGACATGTTCTTGCGATGGTCTTTGTTCATGTAATCAGACAAGTCCATGCGGAAGTCGTTTAGCGTGAGGTCTGTAATCGATACGCCACCCGCCATATCTTCCAAATCAACCACTGCATCTTTAAGCTGCTGTAATTGCTTGCGACGATATTCGAGATCGTTCATTTCGGTGGCATTTTCGTCTATGACGTTTTCTTCACCTGTTGCAGAGATATCGAGCAACACCATGCGGCCTGATACTCTGGCCTCTAGGTTAATATATTCATCCAGCTCCATGTTTGGCCAGAAGTTGATTAGCTGAATCTGGGTATTTTTAGAGCCAAGCCTATCCACACGCCCAAAGCGCTGGATGATACGCACGGGGTTCCAGTGAATATCGTAGTTTATAAGCGTGTCGCAATCCTGAAGGTTTTGACCTTCACTGATACAGTCTGTGGCAATTAGTAAATCAATTTCATCTATTGCATCAGGCGCAATTTTATCCCGCTCTTTGGATATAGGGGAAAAGGCGGTAAGCAGGTTGTTCAAATCAGAACCTACACCCGACAATGTAGTTTTGTTGGTGCCGCCACCCGTGATTAGTGCGCTATGAACGCCTAGCTCTTTTTGTGCCCACTCAACAAGATGGGCGTATAGGTACTGAGCGGTATCGGCAAACGCGGTAAAGATAATGACTTTTTTGTTGTTAGGATTTAGTGGTGAGACGATCTTTGCTGTAATTGCTTGCTTGAGCTTTTCAAGCTTGGCATCTCTGGCTGCCGTTACTCGTTTGGCATCGTCAACAATGCTTTTCAGTAATACACGATCTGCTTCAAGTTCCTGACGGAAGCGGATCAAGTCCATATCCTGAATCAATACCTTGGTTTTGTTACCGAGCAGGTAAGGCTCGAGCTCTGGCGCATTGAGTTCTATGTCTTCAATTTCTTCGATGTTTAGTTCGAACAGCTCATCACTTTCATGGGCATCTATTTTGGCCAATAAGTTTTCGACCTGATTTGCCAATTTTGTTGCTGTTAGCGTAAATGAGTGAATTGAGCTTTCCATGCGTTTGAGCAGGTTAACGCGCATGAGGTGGATCAAACTCTCCTCGCGGTCAACTTGTTTGAATACACCTTTACCGTCGCCAACAGCCTTGTCGTAGCGACGTGCGTATTCGTTTTTAAGATCATTACGCACGAATTTTAGTGGCGAGTAACCTGCCAGTGACAAGCGTCTGATTGTCTTATTAACTTCTTTGAGTGGTGGAAATTCATCAGAGAGATCGATATCTGCATAAACATTTTTTGGCGGCAACCGTTTAGGAAATTTGCCAATATCGGCTGTGCCGTAGTATTTCTCGATATGCTTACGTGAGCGGGCTATGGTGACTATATCTAGCAGTTTAAAGTAGTCAAAGCTCATGCTATCGAGCAGGGTTGCTGTGGTGCGGCTTTCAGCAGGTTCTTTTGCCCATTGGTTAAATTGCTTTTGCGCAAGACGCAAAGTGCTATCGATGTTCTTGATGCCAATATCCACAAACGCATCATCTCGCCCTTCGGTAATAAACGCGACCTGATTTTTCAGATCATTCATGCGGTTATTAACGGGCGTGGCGGAGAGCATTAGCACTTTGGTTTTAACGCCTGAACGGATGATATCGTCTAGTAACCGCTCATAGCGCGTCTTTCCTTCAGCCTTATTGGGATTATTGCGGAAGTTATGGGACTCATCGATCACAATAAGGTCGTAGTTACCCCAATTGAGCGTTTCGAGGTTAATCTCTCCTGATAAACCTTTGGCACGGCTCAGGTCGGTGTGATTGAGAACGTCGTAGTTAAAGCGGTCTGTTGCAAACAGGTTGCGTTTGTCGTTTATTGTGTAGACTGTCCAGTTATCACGTAACTTTTTAGGGCAGAGAACTAATACGCGATCATTACGCAGCTCGTAATATTTGATAACTGCTAAAGCTTCAAAGGTTTTACCCAAGCCGACACTATCGGCAATAATGCAGCCGTTGTGCCTTTCCAGCTTATCAATCGCCCCTAACACGCCATCCTTTTGGAACTTGTAGAGTTTGTTCCAAACAATGGTATCTTTGAAGCCAGTTTTGCTTTTGATGATGTTTTCTTCATCGATGTCTTCGAGGAAGTCTTTAAATATATTGTAGAGCGTCAAAAAATAGACAAAATTGGCTGACTGATCAGCGGCAATGAAATCGAGCTGCTCGATTAAAGCACTCTTTACATCACGCGCACCCGCTTCATCACTCCAAACCCCATCAAACCAAGAAACTAACTGGCTCGTCGTCTCCCGATCGGAAATACCGGTGTTCATTTGAAATGAATCCGACCTCACATCACCAAGACCAATAGGAGACAAGGTTGCACTACCGTGCACAGCAAAACCTGACCCGACACCACCAAGATGGATTAAATTTTGACCTGCCTGAGGAAAGTGGGTAGCTCTCACCTCAGCTTTGTCTCGCAGCCAATTCGCACACTCAGCTGCAATTCTTTTTTGATCGAGCTTATTAATAAATCGAAGCTCTTGCTCAGACCCAATCAACGACTGAAGACCGTCCTGCTGCCAATTCGTTAATACCAACCGTGCGTTCTGCAAACTTATGAGCTCTCGACTTAGGGAGGAAAAGCCGTAAAGTGTAAATAAGCTAGACAGCAGCGAAAGCCTTGAGCCTTTGAAGTCGCGCTTTTTAAGTTCTGCGCCAACGTAACCACTATTTTTATTATCTAACAGCAAAATCTTCCCCTGGTACCATGCAAACCCGCGATTGCCGTGAGAAACCCTCCCCTCAAACACCGCCGACGCTAAAATGCGCCGAATGCACCAGAGGCCTTCCATGACCGGAACACACTAAATACCAGCCAACACAAAGGTATTTATACTTCTAAAACAACAAGATAAAGATATACAAGTTCCTCATTAAACGCGAGGAAAAATACCTACGCCATTCAACGCAACACGCCTTAGCACGCAAAGTAAATGAACTCGTTAGAGCCATTTAACGCCCACTCACTTTCAGTGTGTTTTCCAAGGACTATTGCCCCCGACCAGCCCAAGTAGCAAGCACGCTCAAACTAACAAAAATCGGCCGGAAAAGCAGCGCGCCGCTGCGACCGCTAAGCCATCGATGCCAAACTTATAGAAATAACAGAAAATCTTGCGCGATTTATTGGTAATTTTTCACATGCAAAACCGCGTAAACGTACATATATAGGTATATTTATAATACATTACCGCTTTAATATCGAGCACATAAAACCTTAATAAACAGAATAATATTGACAAAAGCGTCCATCATCTGTATAGTTCGCCGCTTAGCACTTTTTGTGCATTTAAGTTTTATTTATAGAAATATTTACATTGCGAATGAAAAACTGATTTGTTGCTGACACTTATAGTCGGCGACATTGATTACTTATGGCTTTTTTATGCCCGAGGTTCGCCAATGTTAGATAGTATTTCTATGCCTGTACCATTCTGCAATTCCCGTTTTCACAGCATCGTAAGTAGCTGTGCTCAAAAAATGAGCACCTGGCTTCCTAGCTCAGCTGACGCTTTATATACAGCATCTCGCATCATTCCCTTATCGCTAAACTTATTTATCAGCGACAAGCATGCCCGTAACTATCACTACAATCACACCACTTATTCATACCCCGCGCTAACTACCCTCTACGCACTTTTTGGCTGCCTATTTTTCAGCTCAAAAAGTGAT
>TARA_R110001592_G_scaffold32260_8_pt1 | contig 10153 bp, 25 predicted proteins | sample TARA_R110001592 | Tara Oceans TARA_R110001592 (sample SAMEA4398387) | marine metagenome | biome: Polar Biome; feature: [SRF] surface water layer (ENVO:00010504); material: water (ENVO:00002006), including particulate matter (ENVO:01000060) such as... | depth 5 m | reverse complement strand
TCAACTAAAAAGCTTCGATGATTTGACTTTCGGTCAACACGGAGGATTCTCGGATGGCAAGGCTACTCAAGCAAGGTTTACCTTTGGGCATCGAGATAAAGACAATCAAGATCAATTCATGATCTCGGTTGTTCAAAATCAAGGAGATGGCTCTGGCTTGTATGGTCACGCAGATGACAACACTTACGAAGTCGCAATGTGGTTTCAAGATAGTGACACCATGCTTCCTTTGTCAAAGTATGACGATGTTCTTGCTCATCAAACTCCTTTGCAAGTTACTCAACTTATGCATCAAGCACAACTCAATGACTTTGCTTGGGTAACCTTGCTTCACTCATTAAGAAATGAGCATAAAAAAGAATTGCTTGACAGTTAACGAAAAATTTAGTAAAATTATACCATGATTAAGAAAAAGTACGAACTCATTGAAAACGGAATAACTCAAGGCTCTTGGGATGGATGCAGAGAAGGTTTGTCGAAAGCTTACGAGCAAGCAGAGCAAATTATAAATGAAGGAACGGAACATTTGACCGAGCTTTCTATTGTCTGCACTCACTACAACCAACTCGGAGGAATCGAGTATTGCGAATTTGTAGACGAATGGGACATGGAAGACATGACATGCATCGATGACCGAATGATTTAATTTTATCCTTGACTCAATCTAAAAACCTGTCATAATTATAAACATGAAGACGAAAGAGATAAAGATAAGAAAAACAATGATCTTTACCAAAGCTCGTCCTCACAAGAATCTCATCAAGTACAACAGAAAACCAAAACACAAAAAAAAGTTATGAACATTAATTCCGAATACAACGAAAAAGGCGATGGTATCCATAATGCAGTCGAAGCAATGGATGTGTGTGTGAATACCATTAGCGAGATTCTCATTGATCCTGCCGTAGAGAAGAACGAGCTTAATCTCGGTCAAGCGAAGATTCTCGGTCTAGTATACGAGGCTTTGCGAACTATAGCAGAGAAGGCTCATGCTTTTGAGAAGATGGAAGAGTTAAGGGGTAACGACTTCGGACGCAACTAATGCTTAAAGAAAAGTATTTAATCACCAAGAGTAATGATGATTGCGTGGTAATCGTAAGAGCAGATAAGAAAACGGATAAAGGAGATATCTTCATCTCAGACGATACATTCAAGCGAAACATAGAAGAAAAAACATTTTGCAAGCATCCATCCTTAACCCATAACAATAAACCAATCTACATTTACCACGAAGATTTATCATTATGAATAATTATTACATCATACTTAAAAACGGAGAAGCAATGGACTTCGAGCCACGACCAATCGAAGGAGTTATCTTCTTGATTCAACAACTAGAGTCTCACATTGACAGACTCACAGAACACTCACCCTATACAATCGGAAAGGCAAGCTAATTATGAGCGATACATACAACGGATGGAAAAACCACGCCACTTGGAATGTGGCATTATGGATTCAAAATGACGAAGGGCTTAACAACTTTGCAAAAGAATGTCGAAGTTATAAAGAATTCGCAAACCTCATGGAAGAGTTCGGGAATACAGAAACTGCCGATCAAGTTTCATACAAAGACGATGAGCTTGACTTTCAAGAACTCAATGAGGTAATACAAGATTTATGATCTTGAAGGGTTAAATACCCAAATACAAAAGCCAAATACAAAAGCCACAAATACAAATACAAATACAATAAAAAAAGTCAATTTTAAGATTGACTGATTGTACTTTTTAGTTGACCGATCCGCTCGGGGGGGCCCCTCCGGGCCCTAACTACTTGAGGATCAAGGAGTTAGTCCGCGTTTTGTTGATCGCCTATCTCGTGCATAATTCGAGTAAGCTCATTGCTTGCGTCGGCTTTTTCCTTTTCGACTTTGATATCAAAAAGTTGACCTTTTAGCTCTCGGAGAGTACCGCCGAAAACATCGTTTGCGACTTGCACAGTCAAAGCCGTTTCGGGCGTAGCCTTTGCGTTCATCCTCTCAAGAGCGTTTTCAAGTTCGGAGATTTCAGTCTCCTTGAGTTTAATCATTTCTGCGTGATTCATAATTATCATTCTATAGTAAAGTAGGTTGATGTCAAGCTCTAATTAAAGAACGGATGAAGTTTGACATCATCAAAGCGGATGCCAACTTGGCGATTGGTTCGATATGGTCGAACCTTGGCAATCTTGCCCAGAGTTGGATGGTCAACCGACCCAATGAATTGGAAGACTTTATCGTCTCGTGAGATAAGGACATCGCCCTTTTTGAATGTGTTAGTTTTATTCTTAATCATGATATTATTCTATTAAATTTTTCGTTAAATTGCAAGCAAAAGTTATTCACAATCGACTCAGATCAATTGCCTTTCGGCATATCTGAAAGCATTTCTAAGTCGTGAGCTTGCACGCTTTGAGTTAGCTTTGCGATTTCACCCCGCAAGTATTGCACATGAGCGTCACGAATCGAGCGAAGCGATTCCTTGCGTGAGCGGTTGAGTTGGTCTTGCCACCAAGCAAGATCGTTTTGGAGTTGTTCTAATTTCTTTATCATACTTATAACATACCAAAGAAATGCCGAAAAGTCAAGAAAAACATTCAACTGTTTTCTTGCACAATCCTACTGAGGGGGGGGCCCCGCAGGATAGGTTAACTTTTTGAAAGTTTAAGTAATCCCCTTAATTCATCCTAAAAGTTGACTAATCCTCTAGGCGGTCAAGAGGAAAAACAACAAAGGCGTAAGTATTATGCAAGCAATTTCTAGCAAGATCATGATTTTAAAAAGTTTTTTCGCAAGCTCCTCTAATGACTCCGATTAAAAATGCAACGATAATGATGACCGAAATTTCCAAGATTTAGTCTTGAAAGATTTCACGCATAAGAGGACTGACTGATTTCATGTCATGCAAGTTCTCATCGTTGTCAAAATCATCTTCGTCCTCTGCCTTATCTTCGGAGGAAGCGAATTCAGAAACTTGATCTTCAACCTCTTTTTCTGAGACCTCTAGCAAGCCATGCTCTATAACCAAATCCTCTGCAAGCTTTTCGGCTTTTAAGTCTGACATAAAGTTAGAGAGCATGGGGTCAAGCTTATTGTCGCCTTGAGCAACTGCGTTAGCGATTAGTGCGATTCTTTGTTTTTCGTTCATAGTCATAATTATGTAGTATTTACAGGTTAATGTCAAGCATTAATCAAGGAATTTTTAGCCTCATTTAGGCTGAGAAAAATTTCATCCAATGCCTTGCAAGTATGAGCGACTTCGTCGGTGATATCCTTGCAAGTTCTTTGGGAAAAGTTGTCAACAAAGCGAGAGTCTCCGTCAATACTTTCTGAATTTAAAAATTCAAGCTTTCCCTCTATGCGTGAGAGAGAGAGCGTCACATGATTAAAAAGATCATTTCTCACTTGACCGATCGAATCAATCGCATCCCATTTGGCATTGTTTAATTTATTTGCGAGTGTATTTTTACTATTCATAACTATAAGTTTAATGGTTTTTTGGTTAAAGTCAAGGATTATTTTAAGCGATCCATTCGATAAACTCAAACTTGCGAGGCAAGCCAAACTTAGCAAGGTCACGATTAAGAGCCTCGATTGAGTCGTGATGTTCGCATTTGAGAATTTGATTCTCTGCTACGATGTCGCCCGTCTTATTGTCGACGATGTTAACTTTGGCGATGAAGCCATTTGCTTGTTTATCATTCTTAATCATACCTATAACATACCAAAGAAATGTCGAAAAGTCAAGAAAAACATTCAACTGTTTTCTTGCACAATCCTACTGAGGGGGGGCCCCCGGCAGAATAGGTTAACTTTTCAAAAGCTTAAAACACTAGGCACTCCATCTGCAAGGGAAGCCCGTTGATCGCGATTATGTGATCGATCTCATCCGATTCTGCTTGAGCTATGCGATCCAAGTCAGCTTGGGCTGCGATTACCTGCATTTTTGCGGATACAGAACCATCCTCTGCAAGCTCAATGTTTTCGTTTATTATTTTTTGCAATCTTTGTTTTTCGTTCATGATTATTATTATGTATTATAAGGTTAAACTTGTCAAGCATTTTTTTTAGCGTAGCAGATTTGCATTTGTCTGCCATCGGTTTTAGAGTTTGAATTATTGTTTAGGTAAAAACGCAAGTCTTTATTTCTTGCATTAAACTCTTTGACTATCGAGCGAGTTGCTTCAACGGAGTTTGTGCGATCTTTAACTTGGTGATAGATTTTTTCTGCTCTTTCAAAGTAGTCGATTTCTTGGGGAGTTGGCTCAAGTTTTATAAAGTCAATGGAATGAAGATCCATTATGGTTTTATCATAGAAAACTGCGATGACCACCAAAGTTTTTTGTATGAGGTTACATTTTTTGATTACATCACCAAGCATTAGATTGCCTTTTCTTGTTTCGGTGGGTTTGCAAGATTTGTGGTAAAACTTGACTTCTGCATCGTGATGCAATTCTTTGGGTAATCTGCTTTTTTCAACGATATGCTTTGGAGCATCGCAAGAAGCACCTTGTTGCTCGTAAACTTCTCCGTTTTCATCGACAAAGTTTAGGATTATGGAGAGAGCAATTTCGGCAAGCTTTCCATGCTTGTTTGAATCTCTGCCTTGTGCAGTTATCTCTCCGTTTCTTAATCTAATCCATTGGCGTGCGATTTCTGCTTGTAGATTTTCAAGGGAGAGGATTGAGTCTGTATCTGTTTTCATATTTTTTAGCAATTAGGTTTTTTATCTTATATTATCTAGTATGACATTTTTTTTAGCAAAGTCAAGATTAAAATTCAAAAAGTTGAGAAAAAACTATTTGAGCTTTCAGGTTGGAAGTTATCTCCTTTAGTTGTGCTTTTGCATTCAAGACATTAAGCTTTGCTTGTGAGTGACCCCAATCTGCAAGGGGTTGATTTTCTCTGATAATTTGTTTCAATTCGTTTATTCTTTTCATAATTATAATTCTATAGATTTTTAGGTTAGAGTCAAGGGTTAATTTAAACTTTTTTTGCTTTCAATGGCAAGTCTTGTGCAAGCTCGATATTTCGGGCATCGTCATCAAAAAACCAAACTTTGTCGAAGTTCTCGATAACTGAGAGTAAGACCTTACGCTTTGCCTTTGCGATGTCTCCACCTTTGGAAGAGCCTACGCAATGAATTTCTTTAGCTACGACCCCAAAGCCTTTAAGGAATTCAGCGATTGCCGAACTTGCTTGATTATCTCTTGCAGTAAGAATAAAAACAGAATGACCTTCAGAGAAAACATCTCTTGCCAAGTCAATCAACTTGGTTGGCTTGCCGTTAAGGATAAGGCTTGACTTGTTAAAGTCTGAGAAGTCAAAGCGTTGACCATCTTTGAGCGTTACGCCATTAAACTCTTGAGGAGTCAAGGTTGCAACATGAAAATCGAAAGAGTCAACGACTCTAACCTTTGCATCTGTAAATGCGAGAGTATCATCGAAATCGAAAACGAATGCTTTACTTTTTGTCTTAATCATAACTACAATCTAAAGCAAAAACCCCGAAAAGTCAAGAAAAACATTCAACTGTTTTCTTGCACAATCCTACTGAGGGGGGGGGCCCGGCAGAATAGGTCAGCTTTTCAGTAGCTTAGTGCTGACTATCCTATTGACTTGTTTTATTGTGTTATTCTCTTGAGTTGAAAAGATCTGAAAACATTAGGTAAAACACAATCAACCACGGAAGAAAAAGTAGGATATCATAATTCATAATTTTATTTATTAAAGAGAATTGGCATGCTATGCTTTTTGCTCAAACGCTTTGCAATGCGAAGGGCTTTTGCATGAGATTTTGATCCATCTATAAGCTTGCCATTAAAAGCGACATTATACCAATTGGCAAAGTTAGGGTTTCGGAATACATTTATCATTTTATTATTAAAGCAGTTTTTTAAGTTTTACGCAAGAAAAAAGATTATTTATTTCACGAAGATTTGGTTGATGTATTTTGTGGCTTGCTTGTCATGTCCGAGCGTTACCTTTGATTGAAGATTGTTGGCAATCTTGTTTATTTTTGTTCTTGCTTCGTTTTTGTTTTCAGCTTGAACTTCGATTACATTGTTAGTCATTACCGAGTTAATGAATGTATTAGTGTTAGTATTAAACAAAGGAAGTTTTGAATCATCGTTTGAATAGATGTGAACATTACCTGTGAAAGTTTTAGTTTTATTTTTAATCATGTATTTAATCTAGTGTATTTTTGGTTAAAAGTCAAGCTTTATTTTACTTATTTTTTCTTATTATTGAAAGACTACATTGAAACGAAACCCGTGAAGAGTTGTAAATCCTTCGTCTCGCATGATCTTATTGAGATGAGCTTGACTTGATGCAGTCCGAACCCTTGGGCGATCATTGCCGTTTGAGTCGATGCCTTGATCGAAGATTTTAACTGATGTATGGGTTGACCATTTTTTTATTCTTACTTGTATTTTATTCATAATCTTATTTAATTAACTTTATAGATATAATCTATCACATAAAACGCTAAAAGTCAAGCTTTATTTTGACTTTTTTTCATCTTAGCGATAACGAATTTTAGAAGGATTTTTTCTCTTTGTGTTAAGTTAATCATACCTAAAGGTATCACAGAAAAGCCGAAAAGTCAAGAAAAACATTCGACTATTTTATTGCACGATCCTACTGCGGGGGGGCCCTCAAGGCCTAAGTCGTTGGTTATTAGAGGTTTACTCTTCGATAGTGTCGAAGAGGTCAGCGAACGAACCGCTGACGCAAGCCATATCGACTTGCTCCTCATCATCCTCATCAATGTCATCCTTGTCGGACTCGACCGAGTCAAGAGAAACGAATTCCTCTTTGATGTCCTCGTTGGAGGCTTCAAGCAAGCCATGGTTTAGGACTAAATCCTCAGCGAGCTTTTCAGCTTTAAGCTCTTCAAGGAGTCCTTGAAACTGAGGAGCTACTTTTGTAGCGTTAGCCACTGCGTTGGAAATGAGGTCGAGTCTTTGTGATTCTGTCATAATTATAAATTTAAACTAAAAAGGTTATTTTGTCAAGGGTTATTTTTAGCGTTCGTCCCAAACGCCTGCGTTTTGCTCCATGGACTTGAAGCCAACACGATCCTCGAATTCGGTCATTTCGACCTCGAAAAGGATTCTCTTCCATTCCTTGAGATCGTTCTCAAGTTTGGCGATCTCTTGCGAGTCGGTAGCGTTTGCGAGGTTACGCTTAACCTCATTGATACGGAATTTGATTTGGAATGATGACATAACTTTTTTGTGTGTTAGGGTTAAAGGCTTACTCCCATTCGGAGTGATGACCGAAGTCGATATCCTCGCCTTCGTTGCGAAAGTCGAGAAGAGCGACCTTGTCTTGAAGGTCACCGATCTCGTTGCGAATCGCAACCTTGTCGGCAATGGTTAGAACGCAATCGACAAGCGTTTCGTGAAGGATTGAGATTTCTTGGAGCATTTCGGATTTTGTCATAACTTTTTTTCTTTCTTATTAACTTAACTTTCTATATACAATCTAGCACACAAATGGGCAAAAGTCAAGCTTTATTTTGATTTATTCGCTCTTTTCTCTGTGATGATTTCTTGCCAAGCTTTACGGGCGACTTGTACTGCTTCTAAGGCATCAAGGATTGACATGCCTTGAGTCATTGAGCTTTGCCAATTTTCTTGCTGAGATTCTCCTGCGAGAAAATTAAGATTTCCCTCAGCCTTACTTAGTGCAAGACCAAGGTCGAGGTCTCTGTTTAATTCTTTTCTTACTTCTTCTACTTTATTATTGTTAATCATACATACAATGTATCAGACAAAACGGCAAAACGCAAGCTTTTTCTCACTTACCTTTCAACTATTTTATTGCACAATCCCGGCACGGGGGGGGGCCCTCCGGCCCTAACTACTTGATAGTTATGGACTTAGGAGGTGGAGGAAGAGAGGCTGAGGCTCCATCGTGGCACTGAACGAACCAATCGGATGGGTCAATCGGTTGCCCGTTTAGGCAAGCCTCGAAGTTGACTTGATGAAAGCCCAATCCTGTTATGCCATTGACTCTTTCTCTTGTAGTCGGAGTGTTCCAACCTGCGAGCGTGGCGAAGACAAGACCGCTCGCATCCTTGCGGACAATCTCATTGCCATGTAGCCAAACGCTTTCGCCATCGGTTCGGGTGTTGCCTATTGTTTTAGTCTTACCCTCAAAGAAGGCTTGCTTGATTTGTTCTGTTACTTTTCGCATGATGTTTCTGTTATTGCTTTAATGATTCCTAAGATGAATGACAAGATAATTATTTCTAACATTCGTGAAGAGTATTTAGTATTGTTTTAATCATAAGTATACTATAAAGTGTTTACGGCTAGATGTCAAGCGTTTTGCTCGACTATCTTGAAAGCCTTGTCGTGAAGACGGCATTTGTCGCCACCTAACGAACGGAAGTTGCGAAGCTCGCGAGAGACTTCAAAGCGAGCTTGCCAAGCTTGCTTAAACTCGGGGCTGTTAGTTGAAAGGGAGTTGACCTTGCGGTTCAGCTCTTCGAATTTTTGATTTAGTTCTGTTTTATTCATAACTTATTATTTATTTATAGATTTAAAGGGTTGATCACTTAGGAAGCCAATTGGCTTTCCAATTGGGAGATTTCCTCCCGAAGAGCTACACGCTCAGCGATGGTGAGGACGCAGTCCTCGATGGTTTCCCGAAGGATAGAGATTTCGATTTCGATTTGGTTCATAATTTTTTTTATTTAGGATTTAAACTTTCTTAACTTTATATATACAATGTAACACATAAACCAAGGAAACGCAAACTTTATTTTACTTTATTTTGCTTTATTTTAACTTTCTTCATCTTAGCGATAACGAACTTGCAAAGGATTTTTTCTCTTTCGGTTAACTTAATCATACCTATAACATACCAAAGAAAACCCGAAAAGTCAAGAAAAACATTCAACTGTTTTCTTGCACTATACCCCTACCCCATGTGACCCTACCCATTAAGTGGATTGATTTTAAAATGACGATCTGCGATAACGGCGGGGGGTGCCTTTTTTCAATATCGAAGCAAGGTCAACTATTGGAATATATCGCGGACCCAAAAAAAATCCGAGACATGCTAAAAACGGGTGTATAATATGGTTAGTAAAATGCCTCGAAAACGCAAACAGCCCGATATAACGGATGAAAACGAGATCAGCAGAATCACTTCTTCTCTCCACAAAAGGAACATTAAGCTAAAAAAGATAAGCCTAACCGAGAAGCAAACGGCTCTTCTGAAGATTATATTCGACAGGGATTCAAGTATCATATTCATAAGTGGTCCCGCAGGAACAAGTAAAACATATATAGCAATATATGGAGCTATTCAACTCTATAACATGAATAATGAGCGCGGAATAACATATGTCCGCACAATTGCGGAAAGTGGAGAAAAAAGCCTGGGCGCACTTCCAGGAGAAATGGCTGAGAAAATCAACCCATACATGATGCCCATGAACGAGAAGCTTGACGAACTGCTTCTTCCGGGTCAACCTTCGATAATGAAGGATAACGACATCGTAAAGGGAATGCCCGTCAATTATCTTAGGGGGGCAAGCTGGATGGATGAAATTGTTATCGCAGACGAATCTCAAAACTTTACATTCAAGGAACTCACCACGTTAATGACTAGACTTGGTCGCGGAAGTAAGCTGATTATTTGTGGAGACCCAATGCAAAGTGATATCAATGGAAGAAGTGGGTTTGCAGACATGTACTCTCTTTTTAATGATCAAGAAAGTAAAGAAAAAGGGATTCATACATTTCATTTTGGAGCAGAAGATATAATGAGAAGTGAAATATTAAAATATGTAATAACAAAAATCCAAAATAAAAAATGAACGAAGAAACATATCTGCCAAAAATAGAAGTTAATGAACAATTAAATTCTCTAAGCCAAGTCGTAGACTGGGGTTTGAAACAAGCAAACGTTCCAGAAACCTGGAAGATTACTCAAGGGGAAGGAATAACTGTTCTCGTTATCGATACTGGTATGGTCGAACATCCCGATATCGGGGATAACGCAATTCCTGGAGAAAACTTTGTGCCTGGAGAGCCCCTCAAAGACGAAAATGGGCACCAGACCCACTGCGTTGGCATAATTTGTGCAAAAAACAATGAAGTTGGAATGGTTGGGGTTGCTCCAAAGGCAAAAACCATTTGCGTAAAAGCTCTT
>TARA_R110001592_G_scaffold299559_1_pt1 | contig 10156 bp, 10 predicted proteins | sample TARA_R110001592 | Tara Oceans TARA_R110001592 (sample SAMEA4398387) | marine metagenome | biome: Polar Biome; feature: [SRF] surface water layer (ENVO:00010504); material: water (ENVO:00002006), including particulate matter (ENVO:01000060) such as... | depth 5 m | reverse complement strand
CGAGAGTGCGCCCATTGGGCCGGTCGCGTCGAGTGATGGCGATATGAAGATGTGCGCGGTTCCGTCCTTCTGTCCTTCGCCATGCCAGCATTCTCCGATGCACTTGTTCTGTTGGGCCGTGGCTCGCTTGGATGGGAAGCCTACGGACACCAGCACTGGCGGAAGCTCGTAGCCGTGGGCTTCAAACTTCTTGCGGAAGTCGTTCGTGGCGCGGATCAGGTAGCTCTCTCGTGTCTTCATTCTGTTGGTTCTCGGTCAGAGTGCGTCGCGGTGGGTTTCTCCCCACGCACTCAATTTAATGGGGGTTGAGCGTGTCAACAGGGCAAAAGGGGTTGGATGTCAGTGCGATCTCGTAAGTCGTTGCAAACAAAGGCAAGTTCTTTTTGGTGCAAGCGGCAAAGTCGGACAATTCCGCCAGTGGACCAGCGTGTCAGTGAGTCACTGGATCGTGGGCGGAGTGTTTAAACGTCAGGCCGCGAGCGAGCCAGAGCAGACCGCGAGCCGTCCCGAACGATCACCCCCGACGAACAGCCAGAAAGATCTCAGCGGGGTTCGCCCGTACCGCTCGCCTCGAACCGCCTCGCCTGACCCCCGCTCGCGCCTCGCCTCGCCTCGCGCCTCATCTACCGGCGGGGCACAACAAAAAAAACAGTTCCTTCCTTCAGCAGTTACCTACGAAGAAGAAGAGAGGAAGCAGAAGAGAGGAAGGAAAAGCAGATAGCGGACACCCCAGTAGGGTAGGGGCAACGCTTATACGCAGTGTTGTACGCTTTTAACAACAATCAGTGTTTCGCTCAAACGATAAGGCGAATTCAAAGGACCCCCCCCTTCTAACTTTCTTCTTTTGTTTTTTCCCAAAAAATTTTTTTCAAAAAAAATCAACTTGATAAGGGTTGGCCTACTTGTTAGGTTGTGAGGTTGTGTTTTAGGACAAGCGCAATGCGCTTTACCAAGACGGAGGCTATGTTGAGAGCGAGCTACATAGGCAATGTGTTTTTGCTAGTGGCTGTGATGTTGCTTTGTCTTACGGTGAGGAGTCTCACGAAGGCGAACGCGGGACTTACGAGCTACATCAACACGACGCTTACGAAGTTAGAGCAGAACCAGAGCCGTTTAATTGCCCGGCAATCTGAGCAGATGGCTATACTTCTGGAGCGGGGACCGCGTGCGTATGCACGGGAAGTGTTATCGGACCCTGACGACGGTTAAACCAACGACAACACTATGGTGATGACATGAAAGGTGTTAAGCACTACAAGAAAGACGGGTCAACGCACACTGGAAAGAACCACAAGATGAGAGACGGCACATTGCATAGTGGCGTTACGCACACTGCCTCTAGCGTGAAGTTGTTTCATTATGGTGAGTTGAGTAAAAAGGCACAGGCAAAAGCAAAAACATCTTGGAGGAAGTAGGATTATGGGCAAGAAAAAGGTTTCAGTTGACAAGAAAAAGGTTTCAGTTGAGCGGGCTTCGGCTGCCGAGGTTGAGGAAGCACGGTTCTTAGCGGAAAAGGTTCGTGAGCATAGGCGAGTATTGGCCGCAGAGGGAAGAGCGCAATCAGTTCAGCGCAGGCTTGGTGTGGCAGCGGTGCTAGTTGGTTTCCCGCTTGTCGGGTGGACGGTTGTCTACCCAAATCTTATCAGTGCTGTGCTTGCTGGCGGTATTTTCTTGGTGGGTATTATTGTGGCTGTGCCTGCTGCCCGACCGTTCGTCATCAAGATTATCGAACGACTGCCCGGTGTTAAGGACTTGCCGGACGACGGCTGACCGTGGAACTGCTACTAGCTCGTACCGACAGGGGTTCTGAGTCTACTTCCGGCGATCTATCGGTATCAGATGAGGGCGGAGACAGGGTTTGCCACACTGTAGAGGACCGCATCCGTACTGGCCCGAAGGTGCATGGCGAGACAGCTATCCCCACGGGACGCTTCCGTGTGGGTCTCAGGACAGACAGCCCGAAGTTCCAGCATTACTATGAACGCTGGGACTGGTATCGGGGCATACCGCACATTCAGTCTGTCCCTGAATTTACTTGGATCTATCTACACCCCGGTCTCGACCACCGCGACAGTCATGGCTGTGTGCTAGTCGGGTTTGATCTTGAGGAGTACACGGTCTCCGGTGACCTAAACCACCGTATCCGTAGCGGTACTACGAGGCCAGCCTTTGAGAAGTTGTGCAAGCTGATCTACGCGGAGTTGGACAGGGGCGAAGAGGTGTGGATCACGATTACCGACCCTGAGCTAGAATGACCCCACCCGTTTGCTTGAGGTGCGGATCTAAGCTTGGTGAGGACGAAAGATTCTGCTGGATGTGTACTTTGGACTCCGAGAAAGAGTACGTTCGATGCGAGCGATGTGGCGACGACTTAGATGACGACGATGCCTGTTCGTCGTGCGGCTTTGTAGGATGATGGACATATCTGCTATCTCCGCTCAGGTAAGCGCATTGCCGCTAGACCAGCAGAAAGAAATGCTGGACCTGCTAGAGGAGTTGAGCCTAGCGAAAGACCGGGAGAAGGCACACGGCGACTTCCTCTCGTTTGTCAGGCACGTGTGGCCCGCGTTCATAGAGGGCGACCATCATCGTGTTATGGCAAATGCGTTTAACCGTATCGCGAGCGGCGACCTGAAGCGGCTGATCATCAATATGCCGCCGCGTCACACCAAGTCTGAGTTTGCGTCCCATTTATTTCCTGCTTGGTATCTAGGTAAGTATCCAGACAGGAAGGTCATCCAAACGTCGCACACCGCAGAGTTGGCAGTAGGCTTCGGTCGTAAGGTGCGTAACTTGGTGGGCTCCCCTGAATACGCGAAGATATTTCAAGACGTGTCCCTGAGTGCTGACTCCAAGGCAGCCGGACGTTGGAACACTAACCAGCACGGTGACTACTTCGCTATCGGAGTCGGCGGAGCCGTAACAGGTAAGGGCGCGGACATCCTGATCGTGGATGACCCCCACTCTGAGCAGGAAGCAGCGCAGGGTGACCCGTCCGTCTACGATAAGACCTACGAATGGTACACCTCCGGTCCAAGGCAGCGTCTACAGCCGGGTGGCGCTATCTGTGTAGTGATGACGCGCTGGTCGAAAAAGGATCTGACGGGCAGCATCCTCAAGGCGTCCGTAGAGCGTGGCGGGTCTGACGAGTGGGAGATCATTGAACTGCCTGCTATCCTGCCCAGCGGTAACCCGCTCTGGCCCGGTTTCTGGCCGATAGAACAGCTAGAGGCGCTGCGATCAGAACTTCCTATATCGAAGTGGAGTACACAGTACCAGCAGGACCCAACTTCCGAAGAGTCCGCGATCATCAAGCGCGAATGGTGGAAGGAGTGGACTAAGGGCAAGCCGCCAGAATGCGAGTTTGTAATCCAATCTTGGGATACGGCGTTTCTCGCTAAGGAGACCGCAGACTATAGTGCCTGCACAACGTGGGGTGTTTTCTACGACGAAGACAAGAACGCAAACATCATACTGCTTGATGCACTACAGGAACGCTTAGAGTTTCCTGACTTGAAGACCAGAGCGTATGAGATGTATAAGGAATACAACCCTGATGCGTTTATAGTAGAGGCGAAGGCCGCCGGTACGCCGCTCATCTTTGAGCTTCGCCGCATGGGTATTCCTGTCGCAGAGTATACACCAAGCAGGGGAAGGGATAAGATAGCTAGGGTAAACGCTGTGTCCGATCTGTTTAGTAGCGGAAACGTGTGGGCACCAAAGAAGAGATGGGCGGAGGAAGTTATAGAGCAGTTTGCATCCTTCCCGACCGGAGACCATGATGACTTGGTCGATTCATCGACTCAAGCATTACTGCGGTTTAGGCAGGGCGGCTTCATAAGTCTGAAAAGTGATGAACCGATGGAAGAGTTGTTGACCAGCCGTCGTGCAGCTTACTATTGATGTACTCCATAGGAGTGTTTAAATGGCAATAGATAAATCCCTAGACGGGCTATTCAGTCAAGATGACTTTGATATGGCCCCAGAGGGACTCGTTCTCGTTGAAGAAGAAGAACTCGGCAGCGAACCCACAATGACCGAGATGGAAGACGGCAGTGTGGTAATCGACTTTGATCCGCTGGCAGACCTGAAGCGCATCGAAACAGAGTTCTCTTCCAACCTCGCGGAGGCCGTAGACGATAATGAACTACAGTCTATGGCTTCCGATCTGATTGGAAAGTTCAACGCAGACAAGAGCAGTAGAAGTACGTGGGAGCAAACCTACGAGCAGGGCCTCGACCAGCTAGGTCTGGAGATCGAAGACCGGACCACGCCTTGGGCCGGAGCCTGTGGTGTTTTCCATCCCATGCTTTCCGAGGCGGTGGTACGCTTCCAGAGCGAAACGATCCAAGAGATCATGCCAGCCAAGGGTCCGGTTAAGACCCGGATCTGGGGAGTCGCTAGTCTGGAACGTGAGCAGCAGGCAAGCCGGGTTCAGAACTATATGAACTACCAGCTTCTGCAAGTTATGACGGAGTACCGGGCTGAAACGGAGAAGCTTCTTTTCAGTTTGCCGCTCGCTGGCTCCGCGTTCCGTAAGGTCTACTTCGACCCGTCACTCGGCAGACCAACGTCGATGTTTGTGCCAGCCGAAGATTTCGTTATCTCGTACAATGAATCTGACCTAGAGCAGGCAGAACGATACACCCACGTTATGGCCAGAAGCACGAATCAGGTGCGTAAGCTACAGGTGAGTGGCTTCTACCGTGATGTGGAACTGACAACATCGCATATCGAAGAAAACCCGATCAAGAAAAAGTACAACGACATCGGGGGTGTGAGCCCGTCCTATGACAAGGATGAGCGCCACCAGCTTCTCGAAATGCACGTTAACTTGGACCTGCCCGGATTTGAGGACGAGGACGGGGTGGCACTGCCATACGTCATCACTATCGACAAATCCAGTTCCACCGTCCTGTCTATCTATCGGAATTGGTTGGAGGACGACGAGCTTAAGACGAAGAAACAACACTTCGTCCATTACGGATATGTGCCGGGCATAGGTTTCTATAACCTTGGCCTGATCCACATGATCGGCGGCCTCGCTAAATCCGCGACCAGCCTGCTCCGTCAGTTGGTTGACGCCGGTACTCTGTCAAACCTGCCCGGTGGACTGAAGACCCGTGGCCTTAGAATCAAGGGCGACGACACACCTATCATGCCCGGAGAGTTTAGGGATGTCGATGTGCCCGGTGGCGTGATCAGGGACAACATCACGTTCCTGCCGTACAAGGAACCGTCCTCAGTCCTGTACCAGCTACTCGGTAATATCGTTGAGGAAGGGCGCAGATTCGCGTCGATGGCTGATATCAAAGTGGGCGACATGAATCAGAACGCCCCTGTCGGCACCACGCTCGCCATCATTGAACGCACGATGAAGGTGCAGTCTGCGATTCAGGCACGGATTCATGCGAGCCTGAAGAAAGAATTTAAGATCCTAGCTACGATCATTCACGAGTATACTGATCCTAGCTATCCATACGAGACGGAGGCCGGAGAAGATATCAAAGCGGAGGACTTCGATGACCGGGTAGATATCACTCCAGTCTCAGATCCGAACGCCTCCACGATGGCCCAGCGGATCATGCAGTATCAGGCAGCACTCCAGTTGGCGGCACAGGCACCTAACCTCTACGACCTGCCGCTCCTGCATCGTCAGATGATGGAATTGATCGGTATCCCGAACGCGGACAAGATCGTTCCGCAGCCTGATGATGTTCCAGCGAAAGACCCTGTTAGCGAAAATCAGGACCTGCTTGTTCAGGCACCTATCAAGGTCTACGAGTACCAAGACCATGAGGCCCATATGCGTGTCCACATGGCGCTCAAGAACGACCCGCAGATCGGACAGGAGATGCAGAACAGTCCTGCCGGTGCTGCCATCAATGGTGCGCTTGACGCCCACCTGCGGGAACACTTGGCATTCGTGTTCCGCTCCCAGATCGAAGATGAGCTTGGAGTTGAGTTGCCGCCCGTTGGCGAGCCGCTACCCGAGGACATTGAGAAGCGCCTTAGTACACTGGTCGCGGACGCCGCTGATCAGATGCTCGGCAAGAAACAGCAGCAGCAGCAGGCCGCCGAGAATGCAGCGCAACAGCAAGACCCGATCATCCAACAGCGTGAACGTGAGCTTGGGATTCGCGAGATGGATGTTCAGCGCAAGCAGCAGGCTGATTCTGCGAAACAACAGCTTGACCAACAGAAGATGGCGGCTGGGTCGCAGAGAGACGCTGCGGCCTTGGCTTTCGAGAGAGAGAAGCTTGAACGCCAGCACCAGATAGATATCGCCGCGCTCTCGCTTGAGGAGGAAGCTCTGAGGCTCAAGGCGGAGCATGATGAGCAAACCTTCAAGGCATCACAGCACTTGGAAGGGATCAAGCTCGGTAGGGATATGGCGAAGGAAGGTGAGGATGCCTGAAGACGTACTGAGCTTGCTCAGGAAGAGAATCGCAGCGCAGTCGGATCTCCTGAGTGAACACCTATCGAAGGGCTCCGCTAAGGACATAGAGGAGTACCGCACGATATGTGGCAAGCTAGAAGGACTCGCTTGGCTGGAGCGGGAGATCATGGACCTAGAAAGCAAGCTCGAAAGTTTCTAACCCTATCCCAGTGAGGGAAAAATAAAAAAACTGCTCGGCCCGCACGACAATTAACTTTCGCTCTTATGAGCGCACATTTTAACGAGAGGCTAATATGGCTACACTCGCAAGCGATGTTCTGGACAATGTGGAAGTATTAGATAAGATTGAGGAGGTGGTGGAGGAGTCATCAAACCCCACCATCAACTATGCGTCCCAGTTGCCAGAGCCAAAAGGCTACAAGATTCTAATTGCACTACCTAATGTTGACGAAGCGACAGAAGGCGGGATCATTAAGTCTTCTGAAACACAGCACGAAGAGTCTATTTCAACTGTCGTGGGCTGGGTAATGTCTATGGGCTCCGACGCTTACGCGAATTATGTACGATTTCCCAGTGGCCCGTACTGTCAAGTAGGAGATTGGGTTGTTTTTCGGGCGTTCAGCGGCACTAGAATCAAGATTCACGGTAAAGAGTTCCGTTTAATCAACGATGACACTGTCGAAGCTGTTGTAGATGACCCCCGAGGAGTGGAGAGAGCGTAAAATGAGTGATACAACGCAGCCAATGAACAACGAAGATAGATTTTTCGGGATGAAAACTAAAATTGGTACGCCCGAAGACTCCTCGTCTTCCGTTGAAGAGCAAGAAATCAACATTGAAGTAGTCGATGACCGCCCAGAACAGGACCGCAGGGAAAGGGCTAGTGCTTCTGCCTTGGAAGACAACTCAGACGACGTATCAATCGACGCTGAGATAGAAAGCTACGGCAAGAAAGCCGCCAAGCGCATGAAAAAGCTCAAGTGGAAAGCCCATGAAGAGCGCAGGGGGAAAGAAGCTGCGGAAAAACTGTCAAGCGAGGCGATCAGCTACACGCAGAACTTGCAGGCAGAGAATCAGAATCTGTTAAAGCTTATTAAGAACTCTCAGCAAGCCCTGACCGAAAGAAGTACGCATGGGGCCGAGGCTATTCTTTCAATTGCGAGAGAAAACTTCAAAAGCGCCCATGAGTCTGGGGACTCTGATCAGATTGCGGCGGCACAGGAGTATCTGACTAGAGCCCAAATGAACGAAGCGTCAGCGTCTGGAGTGTCTCAGTCTGTTATTGACGAATGGAAGCAAGAAGTAGCGATAGATCAACAGAATAGGTTGAGAGAGCAAAGCCAGATCCCACAAGCTCCGCCGGAGCCGGATGCACAATTCCTTAGCTGGCAAGAAGACAATCCGTGGTTCGGTGAGAACAGAGTGATGACTAGCACTGCCTACGGGGTGCATGAAGAGCTTTTCTATGAGGGAGGTGTTGACGTTAGTAGCCCAGAGTATTATGAATTAATAGACAAACGCATGAGAGAAATTTATCCTGCGCATTTCAGTGAAAGCACAACAGGCTCCGGCGAGTCTTTTGTTGTAGAAACTGCACCTCGCCGTAAGGCGAACCCCGTGGTAGCTCCGGCTACGAGAAATAAGGGCGCAGCACCACGCACAGTTACGTTGACCGCGACACAGATGTCGTTGGCACCACGCATAGGGCTAACGCCCGAACAGTATGCACAACAGCTTTTGAAGGAGATGTCCTGATGGCTGATGAACGCACCCCTAGGGAACCCCGGAGCATTGATACTCGCGAAAGCGAGGTCAGGACTCCGTCGTGGGAACCCGCGTCGATTCTTCCAGATCCCACTCCGCAAGACGGTTGGGTGTTCCGGTGGATACGAACCTCTATGGTAGGCAATGCCGACAACACGAATGTGTCAAAACGCTTTCGTGAGGGTTGGGAGCCAGTTCGTGCCGAGGATCATCCAGAACTACACATTATGAGCGATCATAATTCGGATTGGTCGAACAAAGGCGGAATCGAAGTTGGTGGCCTGTTGCTCTGCAAGGCTCCAGAAGAGACAGTCGCGGCGAGACGGCAGTATTATGCCAATCACGCGGAGTCACAGATGCAGGCCGTTGACAATGCTTATATGCGCGAGAACGATCCTCGGATGCCAGTTCTAGCGCCTGACCGTAAAACTCGTGTAGCGTTTGGCAAGGGAACTCGCTAAACGTTGCCTAACTAATTAGGAACTGATTATGGCAAGTACAGCAGCACCGTACGGAGCCAGACCGATTGGTACTACAAGCGCAGCAGGCTCGTTTACGGGCATGGTGCGTCATTTGCCAATAATTACCACGTATGACACCGCTATTTTTAACGGTGACTTTGTCAAGCTTGTAGCAAACGGCACGATTGAGAAGGACGCCGGTACTGCTACCTTGGCTGCTGTGGGAATTTTTATGGGATGCTCTTATACGGACCCGACTTCCGGGCAGAAAACGTTTAGTGATCAGTGGCCTGCAAGCAATGCGGCAACGGACGCGATGGCTTACGTCCTAGATGATCCTAACGTTGTATTTCAGATGCAGGCTGACGAAGCGATGAATACTACGGATCGCGGTCTAAACGCGGACGTTATTCAGACGGCTGGTTCTACTGCTTTTGGCAAATCTAAGAATGCGATGGATGGTGATAGTGCGGCGGCAACACTTACGCTGCCGCTTCGTATCATTGATTTCGTTGATGGGCCGAAAAGCCTACCCCCGAAGGGAACAACGGCCAGTGATGCGTTTCCAGATGTCATTGTAAAGTTCAATGCGGCATCTACGTTTACAGCATCTCCTCATTCATACAACAACCCTACTGGGTTATAGGAGATACTGATAAATGGCTATTTCAAGGGCACAACTCCTAAAGGAACTACTGCCGGGGCTTAATGCTCTCTTTGGATTGGAGTATGGATCGTATGATGACGAACACTCTGACATCTACGAGACGGAAAGCTCAAGCAGGTCCTTTGAGGAAGAAGTAAAGCTTTCGGGCTTTGATGCTGCACCCGTCAAAGATGAAGGGTCAGCAATTTCGTATGACGCTGCTCAGGAATCGTTCACGGCTCGTTATAACCATGAAACGATTGCAATGGGTTTCGCGATTACGGAAGAGGCGATGGAGGACAATCTTTATGATTCCCTGTCGGCTCGTTACACCAAGGCTCTAGCTCGCGCTATGGCCCACACCAAGCAGGTAAAGGCTGTGTTCCCGCTTAACAACGGGTTCACTGCGGCTTATCAGGGTGGGGATGGTGTAAATCTGTTTACTGCTGTCGGTGATGGCGTAACTGGTGGAGGGGGTCATCCTCTCGTTGGAGGTGGGTTCAACTCCAATCGTCCGGCTACTGCTGTTGACCTCAACGAGACTTCTCTTGAGGCGGCTCTTATTCAGATTGGTAAGTGGACGGATGAGCGTGGTCTGAAGATCGCTGCTCGTGCGCAGACTCTTGTTATCCCGCCCGATTTGCAGTTTGTGGCGACACGGGTAATGAAGTCTGAGTTGCGTCCCGGTACGGCGGACAATGACATCAACGCTGTGCGTTCGATGGGTGTTGTTCCGGGTGGCGCAGTTGTGAATCACTATCTGACGGATACGGATGCGTGGTTCCTGCTGACCGATGTGCCGGATGGCATGAAGCATTTCAATCGCGTTGCTCTTGAGACGAGCATGGACGGTGATTTCGATACCGGAAATGTTCGCTACAAGGC
>TARA_R110001592_G_scaffold41439_4_pt1 | contig 10160 bp, 15 predicted proteins | sample TARA_R110001592 | Tara Oceans TARA_R110001592 (sample SAMEA4398387) | marine metagenome | biome: Polar Biome; feature: [SRF] surface water layer (ENVO:00010504); material: water (ENVO:00002006), including particulate matter (ENVO:01000060) such as... | depth 5 m | reverse complement strand
TCAATAATGGCATCATAATTTTCCCAGTCATCCAGAGCGCATTCGCTAGAATGAGAATCTTCATGGGCCGATCTAGTTAATTTGATAATTTTGCCTTCAGCATTTTGTATGGCGTCTACCTCATTCATAAATCTACAATCGTCTATAACAGCGATGAGAGGATTTTCATTTTGTATGTCCTCAATACACCTTTGGGACCAAACATCTTCTTTTATTTTTCTGCACACTTCTGTTCCAAAGTATTGTAAAAATTCTCTAGCTGTCATTTTTTTTCTCTTCTTGTTTTTGGGAGCGGTGATACCCGGTATGTCCCCCCACCTGACATTGGTTAGGGTATTTTTTTGGCCGTCTGTGCCATAGCACTGTTCTTGGGTTAAACCGAATAAGCCAATTGAAATCTGTTTAAGGGGATCAGAAAAAGAATAATGTTTGATATATGGCCACATACTATACGCCGCCCATTCGGCAAACTCTAGATCTGATCTTTTTACATCCAGAAGTCCTTTGCTTTTTTGCTCCTGTCCATCTGGCAGCACCATATCGGTGTCTATAACTAATTTTCCTTCATCGGTTATGGCGAAATCATCTATTGTTCTTTGTGCCCTTAGTTGATAGCCATGCAAAAAATTACAACATGTCGTTTTACCAGATTGTTTGTGGCCTGCAAAGCCAAGAATTCTACTTTTCATTTTGAAAGATTCCTTCTATTTGGGGGATTAGTTCTTCTTTGATTTGTTCTATTGTCATGTCTCCCACATCCTTTTGAGATATCGTCGGTCTGTAATAATTAAATCTTCTGCCGCATACTTTTAATATTTTGTCGTATGCCTTATTTCCAGCATCGTCTGAGTCGGTAAGCACCACTAAATTTAGAGCCCCACTTTTTTCAAGCAGAAATAGTTGATCATCATTCAAGCTAGAACCAAATATGCCCACACAATTGTAAAATCCAGCTTCATGCATTCTCCAGACATCGCCTTGCCCTTCTACTAGTATCGCTGTTTTTGTTTTAGCTATTTCATTTTTAGCTATATTCATGCCATATAACACAGATTTTTTAAATCCTTTACTGTGTAGCCATTTGGGTTTCATCGACTCTCTTGTGGATCTTCCGACACATCCCACGTAGTTATGATTCTCGTCGTACACGGGGACAACAGCCCTGCTAGACATTGGTTTATTTGGCGTCACACATTCTCCAACATCAAATAAGTCTAATGTTTTAGCTTTAAAGCCTCTATTAATAAAATAATCTGAGGGTATGTTGATACTCGCTCTTATTTCTTCTCTCGTTAATTTTGCAGATTCTCTAACTATGATCTTGTTGAACACTTCTAATATTCTCACATGTTCATTTTGAGTTACTTCAGATTCCTGTATATCACCAACATCTAAACTCAAGAATTCTGCGCAATAATCTGCGGCTTCATTGAGCGGTATTTTTCTGTTGTTTTTTTCTGATAGGACGCCCCGAACAAAACCAAACAGATCTCCTACATATTCTTCTTCACAATGTTGAGTCCAGCATGACCAGTTTCCCTTTTGGGTTGTGCCATCTGTAAAAATACAGCACGCTTCTGGGTTGTCTCCCCCGTGCACAGGGCACGGAAAAGCGATCCTGTTTGGATACTCTACATATTCTATATTAAAACGTTTTAAAAGATCTGGAAGTCTATCAAAAAGTTTATTACAGATCTGAGATATCTGACTCTTGCCCAATTTCTTCATCTAATTCAAAGCCCTCATTTCTTAACCTTGCGTCTTGATGTATTTCGTTTCTAGTTCTACCTTCTTCGATTCTTCCATACTTACCAAACATTTTCATGCTAACATAATCACCATCGTCAAGCCCTTCTCCATGCCTAGCGACCACAGGGACTAATTTTCTATTTCCGTTTTCTATATTGTCTTCAGCTATTTCTTCGTCAGATTTCATTTTAAAAATAGAAAAGCTGGTGCATAACCAAATTAGCCTATCTGATCCAGAAACCACATCTGTTGTCTCCTTGGTTATACCATCCCTATTAAGCTGCACAAATGATAAGCATGGGGCATCGTATTTTACCATGAAGTTATGCAGCTTGGTTATCTGAAATCCAAGCACTTGATATTCCTGCATGGCGGAACTAATGCTTTCTGAGCCCATAAGCTTAAGATAATCATATACTATTAAGCAGTCTTTTGTTTGTCCGTTTTCGTTGAATCCTACATGTTGATATATCCACTTTCTCATTAGGCTTAATATACTTTCAAAAGGCTGCCCCGCTATACTTATGTAATGATATGGTATATTTTGCATCTTATTCGCGGCTTCGTTGACCTTTTCTTTATCGATTTCATTTTCAGAAAATTTGCCAGTTGCTATTTTATTGATTTCAACGCCAGATAAATTAGCAAGAATGCGATTGTAGTGATCTTCCTTAGACATCTCCGTGTCGAGAACTAATACGGGTATGTTCAAATTGCCAGCCACATGCATAGCCACCGCATCACCAAACATAGATTTACCCACCTTGGGCCTAGCGGCCACCAGATCAACGCATTTACGCCGCAGTCCTCCTCCAATAGCCATATCAAATCTAGGAAAACCACTAGGTATGCCAGCAAAATCAGAAACATTTTCTGCTAAGTATTCTACATATTCGTCAACGCCATCACCAAGAAGTTCTGTTTTTTTGTTTGAGTTTTGATATATGTCACCAGTCGCATCTAAAATTGGCTCCTCTACCCTAGATATGAGGTCCATTATATCTTCTTCGCCCGTCACAGAATTTAATTGTTTTTCACAAGCCTTTAGGGTTTTTTTAAGATCTCTGGCAAGTTTTAGCTTTGCTAGTTTTGCAGCATGTGTTGCGGTGTTTTCTTTAAGAATCGGAAAATTAAAAAGAGATCTAACAAATCCTATTTCATTCTTGTTGCTTATTTGATCATAAACACCAAGATCATTCGCAGCAGAAAGAATAGAAGACAGCTCTACCTTTGAAGTATCTTTTATGGATCTACTTATACAGCTAAAGATAAGCTGATTCATTTCATGTGTAAAATGAGAAGCCTCAATGAAATCTATTTCTAGATACGCATCTAGGCCATATTGGCAGAGAGCAGACATAACCGCCCGTTCCGCCGCAACATCTTCTAATGGTTTGTTCTTCACCTATCTTCCCATGCATTTATTACAGGTGTAGTTTTGTCTGGCGTGCGTCGGATTTACAGTCTCAGACTTTCCGCATTTTTCGCATGTCTGTTCAACTGGCTTATACGCCTTTCTTTTTCTTTCGGTGGGTGTGAATGATGGCGTTGTTATATCAACAGATTCAGTGCCATCATCTACAAAACTATTACTTCGTGGTGTTGTGTTTACGGGCGTGCCACCAACTGACGACGGCTCATTTGCTAGCTTCATGACAAATTCAGATCCTTCTTGGGTATCCTTGGAAGAATTTTTGTTATTGTTGCCTTCTGTCTTTAGCATTTCTGTAGCCATTTGAATGAGTTCAGGATCTTTGGTTTTCATTATTTCTTTCAAAAGATCTTTAATTTGTTGGTTGCTCATTTTATCTCCTTCTAGATAGACTGTTTAATATTTGCGCCATACTTTGTATTCTGTCAGCTTTTCCATCAAGTGTTTTTACTCTAGCTTCAGCGTGATTTTTTATTTTTAATATTTCGCTAGCCAATGGATTTTCTCTAACTGCTGAGTAATATTTTTCTTGCCACTTGGTATACTTGTCGCCATACTGATTTATCGTCTGAGATATTATATACCAAATACTTGATTCTGCCCAATCTAAAACAATGCTCTCTTTAACTTTTTGGGTTTCTATGTATTCTGCGTATGCGTAAAGCTCATATGCGTATGATGCTCGATCTTCCCCTGATAAGGATTTTATATCTTGTGTTTTTAGGTTTAGTATTATTTCTATTTCTTCATTTTCTTTTATTGGGGCAATGTTCTTAGAAGACTTCCAAGCTTCTACCGCCTCCATGAACTCATTCAATTTTTGTTCGCCACTCATCTATATCCTCGTTATAATTAAACTCAACTAATTTTATATTGTTTATTTCGCACCATTCTCGCTTCTCGGAATCCCTAGCTTTAGCCTTATAAAAGCTTAACTTGTCGGCAAAAAAGAAATTGTTAAACTTGTGATGTTGTTCGCCATGTACTTCAACCAACAGCATTCTGTTTGGTATAAAAAAATCAGCCCTTAATGTGCCACGCCTTCGATTTGTTCTAGTGCCAATTAAAGATAATTCTTCTAATATTCTATCATGTGGAAAAATTTCATCAAGCAAATTTTTTGCCTTGGTGTGAAGAGACGACCTAGAGGAACAATTAGCTTGACAGGCTGATGGATTCCAGCTATACTCTCTGCTGTCTAAGCCAATAATTTTCATAGCATTTCCTTAATTTGTTGTTCCAAAACTCCCATTATCTTTGGACTTTTTGCCATAAAATTATATAGCTTATCTTGCCCCTGAAACTTGAATGCTTTTAGAATCGTCTCTTCGTCCTCTATGTTTATGTCTGGACTAATTTCTTTAGCTAGTTCTTTGTGATCCAACATAAACTCACAAGTCAGCCAAGCGCCAGCCTTGCTAATCATTCCCAGATCGTGGGCGAGCATGAGTAATTCTTGAGCTTTATCTATTCCATGGCCATACCTGATCCAGCTTTGAACCTGTCCCCCCGGAGCACCCATTGAGGAACAGATAATCTTCCAATTCACAACCTGACCAATCCTTTCTTTATTGGGATTTAGCCATGGGGTAACTGCTGAAACCCTTTCGCCCCCTCCCGCAATTTCCATTCTGGTATCTGCCTGATATTGAATTTTGTTTCCTCCGTCTGACATTTTGGCTTTACCAAATCCCCCAGTGTTGGCGATATAATGCGTAACGGCGATAATCAACCCACGCTGTCTCGGCAGTAATTGTCCCATTTTCTTGGTGAAAATAGATAACACTTTAGGAAGACCAGCCCTACCGGGAGTCATGTCCCCATCTAATTCTTTTGCTGGCATAAGAGAAGAAATAGAATCAATAATTAGAACAGCCCCATGATAGTCTGGATGGCTCATGAGCTTGTGGGCCACATCTAAAAACTCTTCCGCCGATAGTGGCTTATCTTCAGGGTGCACAATTTTCATTTTGTCTGGATCTAAATCATGAACCTCAAAGTTTAAATCCTTAAGCCTGCCCTCCACGTCCAGATAAATAATTGGACGACCTTCTTTTTGACAGTTGGAGGCTATTTGCATGGCGGTAGTGGTTTTGCCGCTCTTGGGATCTCCAGTTAATGTTAACCACGATCCCTCTCTAATGCCACCGCCTAGCGCAATATCAATGGCGGGACTAACAGATATAACTTTGTAGTTTTTCTTTTCCTCTAGGACAGCCAGCCCTGTTGATATGATGTTGCCGTACTGCTTGGTGATTTGAATCAAATATTCAGGTTTCTTTGTCTTTGCCATGCTCTATATTCCTGATTTGCGAAAATAATGTTTTTTGTTTTCTTGGTTTCCTACTTTTATATTCTGACGCTTCGGGGACTTCTAACACTTTCTTTTCTGGTGACTTTTTTTCTTTCTCTTTTAGCCTGTCGGAGACTTTCGACACGCCCTCTTCTACGAAATTCAAGATGAGTACAAATTTTTTAGACTTATGCAGAAACCCTAGTGAATATACATTTTTTCCACTAGGGCTATTTAGGTATTGTATGAGGGGTTTTTCTCCAAATTTCTTTATCAGTTTATGGGCCACTCTAACCTGAACTTTGTATTGTTCATTCTGTGACTTATTCCAAAATTTATATTCTAAGCTTCCTGTGTTTTCTTTTTCTCTTCGTCTAATACAGACTAGCTCTGCTGCATACTGGGCGGCGCTACACGACTGCCCCGTCGAGATACTTTTGTACTTCCGGGTGTTGTTCTTTTTTTGATCCATTTTTGAAAATCATCTTTTTTAAATTGTCTTCAGACAAACCTCTGACCGAATGAGATTTTTCAAATTCATTCACTGGCCAACAAAATTTTCTAACATTTATTTCAGAACAATCATCGTTCAAAAGGCCAACCGTAAGCGTTTGAAAAGATCTAGAAAAAGAACCATCCATAGCTTGATCTTTTGCGGCCCCCCTTACAATAAAAATACCATCAAGTCCGCTTTCGTCTTCAAAAAAAACTTCATGTGGCGCTCCAAACATGTATAGCTCAACTTTTGTGATGAACAAATCATTTTTTTTACAGTGATGTTTAAGCCTATTCCAAGGATTTTTTTGCTCCGATTTATCGTAATCGCCATAAACAATTGTATCATCGTTTAATGATATTTTCCAGCTAATCATTAATTTTCTATGACAAAAATTTTCCATGTAGCTATCAAATTTTGTGCAAATCATTTAGTTCTCCTTAATCTTATGGATTACTCCTGCGTATCTTCTTGGCGTTGATGCCTCTTTGCCTTGCTTATTTTCATCAGCTTGAGCGGAAGCGGCTTCTGTCATGACAGTAACACCCCTGTCTTCTTTTCTGGCGAAGAGGCCATGGGTGGAGCCTTCTTTTGCCTTAGCCTTGATATATTTCGTAACTACACTTACTGAGCGACCAAGCTCTTCCGCAATTTGTTCCGTATTCATTGATCTGTTGTTATCAATAAAATCTTTTTCTTTGTTAGATAGTGGACCTTTTTTCATTTTAATTCTCCATTAGGATTCTTCTTGCTTTAGTGAAAAATATTCTATTTTTAGTCTCAAGGTATTTTATATAATTATCAAAAGCGCTTTCGGGAACTCTTCTAAATTTATACATTGTTACTTGTCTTCTTGGTCCAGCATAGGATGAGTCTATTTGATAAGGATCAAGTATCTCTCCTCTTCCATATTTTATATAGAATCTTCTGGAGCTGTCGGAAGATATTACTGACTTAGCAATACCTTGTTCTTCTTCCGCTTCTTCCCCTTTTAATCCTATAAATTTTGTTACGCTCTTTACAGGATCTGGTATGTTAAGATCAGAAACGTCTTCGTTTTCCCATCTAGCCATTTAGCTTCTCCATTTTATTTTTTAAATTTTTTATACATTCCGCTTCTGATGCTCCGCTAACACACCATTGAGCCTTAGTGGATATTCCGTATTTTTTAAGCAGATGGTCGCCCATAACCTCGTGGCCCAGTGTTCCGTCTTTGTTGATTTTTCTTATATCAATTTTCATTGTAACGGTTGTGTGATGAGGATAATCACGACGGGGAATGTCTTCATACTCTTCGGTGTCCATTGTTAGTCTCCGTCTTTTATCCATTTAACTTTTTGTTCGGGTGTCATTGAGTTAATTTTTCGTCGCGCCTCCTTGGCTTTGGTTTGCTCCTTATCAGCCTTGGCTCCATCTTTATTGATTTTTTCTTGTAGTTCGTATTTACCCATTTTTTGAGTATTTCTATCTGCCTGATGGCCAATTGTGGTAGGCTCACCCCTAACAAACATAGCTGGAGCGTTAATGAATACTTTTACAAGAGTGGACTTTTCACAATGGGGACAGGTGAGTGTTGAGGGATCGTTTATGCCCTGTTTGATTTCAGCGTAATATGCGCAATCCCGACACTCAAAATCGTATGTAGGCATTAAATATTCCTTCCTATATTCTCATACTTGCTAATCAATTATAGCCACATGCGTGGTCTAATGCATTATAATCTTGAAAGAATTCTAGATATAATACCATTTCTTACTATGTCATCCGTTGTTAGCTCACAAATAGCAACGCCGTCTATACCCTCTAGACGATCCATACAAGAGTCTAATCCGCCATCACATCCACGCAGATCTGTTTGGCCTACATCACCGTTGATTACGGCCTTGGACCCCATTCCTATTCTCGTTAGAAACATCTTGATTTGTTCATACGTAGCGTTTTGCGCCTCGTCTAAAATCATAAATGTATTATGAAAATTTCTACCTCTCATGTATTCCAGTGGACACATCTCAATTGCATTAATAGATCTTGCAGAGTTGTAGGTGTCTCTTCCGAGATACAATTTTATTTCTTCAACAACTGGAACTAGATAAGGTGCTATTTTTTCGTTAAGGCTTCCGGGTAGGTATCCCAACCCTCTGCCCGATTCAACAACTGGTCTGGTTAATATTATTTTTTCTACTTTGTTTTCTAAGAAATATTCACAAGCCAAGCCAACGGCTACAGCTGTTTTCCCAGATCCCGCTGGACCAGAGCAAAATGTTATATCGTTTTCAGACATATATTCAATATAGTCTGTTTGATTTTCTGTTTTTGGTTTTAACTTTTTTCTTTTATGTGTATGTTTACGTTGTAATTGCGCTTTTCGTTCTTTTCTTCTAGACAAGGTTCGCTCCTAGTGTTGCGTGCTTTAATAGGTGAAATCACGTAATGTGCTAAGATCTCTTATGTTAGTGTCCTTGACTAACACCAAATCGCTATAATCGTTTTGGTATGTCATGGTTACTTCTGTATTTCCTCCTCCAGTATCCCCTCCTGTATATGATATATCCGTTAAATAATTATGTTGCCCTATGTCCCATATAAAATAAGTTGAAGTCGGTGCTGATGGAAATTTCTCCGCAACTATTCTTATGCTTTTATTTACTCGATTCCAATCCGTGCTACCTGTCGCCCCATCGGCCATAGAAAATGTTGTGTCTGTATAAATTAAATCTCTTTGGTATGGACTTCTCAAGGTGCCAGTAAACGCGCACGTAACTTCTATCGGAAGGACTACATATCTATAAAGGTTTGATTGGTCATCATCAGTAGTACGCCATTCGCCAACATCTGGCACCTCAGTGTAATTTATAGTCGCGTTTATTTCAATGTTATTTACACCTAATATTTTTTCTCCATCTAAAGTATTTGTATTCGCATCGCCAAGATTAAACATTTCTGTGACTTCTGTGGGAAGAATACTGTTGGTTCCAGCTGTTTTTGGGCTTGCCCCTTTCGGGGGCAACAAATCAATGTCTGCGCGTTTTATCACGTTTCCATCCTCTTGTGCAGATGGAAGATCGTCAATCTCATTTTCAGCGATCTCTTCAAAATCAGCAACCCTACCTATTAATGTGATGCTTTCTGTTACTGCGGTGCCAGCGTCAGCGCTAATATTATAAGAGATATTAGTTATTAGACAATTCCTATACGTAACCACTTTAATGTCGCTAGTATTGTCTTTTAACATGTTAACATTATCAGCTCCGTACATTACGCTGATGTCATAATTTTTTAAAGACTTTGAAAAACCGTCCGCAGAGTTTGTCTCGCCACAAGGGCCGATGTTGTCAGGATACAACATGTGGGTTTTTTCGTAGCCAGTCTTGCCACCTACATAGTTAGTAGGATTTACGTGATAGAAAAAATCAGATGTTTGATCGATTACTCTTTCGATAGTGATTTCAAATGCCTGCTTGCCATAATAATGGTATTTTCTTTGAAATCTACCAACATCCATAAGTGATCTAGAGACAAAATCGCTATTTACGCCAACACTTTGTACGCCATTTAGATATGTGCCCTCTTCAGGAGGCTCATCACCAGTACGGTCGTTTCTCTCAAAAACTAGAACGCCCAAACAGGCGTAAAAAAAGCGATCATTAGTCATACTTAATCCTCAGATTTTACAAATATACCATCAATCATCCTACCTTTTCTGTCTTTAATGTCATCCCAAGCTTTTTCTAGACAATCTTTGAATGTGAGATTGTTGCGTTCGATTATGTTTATCATAACCACAAGCATGTCGCCTATATCATCACGGATGTCTTCGCCTTTACAAACACTATCTGATAGTTCTCCAAGCTCCTGAAGCAGCTTTAGTGTCTGATCTTTATCTGTACTGCCCTCAATAAGATTTCTATCGTGGTGCCAGCCAAGCACACTATCTATTAGTTTATATAGATCTTTAGAGTGTTGGTTATTGCCGTGTTTTTTTTCTTTTGATTTATATAATTGGTTCATTCTAGCTAGTTGGTCGTGATTGCAGCAGTTTGTATCACCCATAAATCCATCTCCTATGTCTTGGTAATTTTTAATTGTATCGCTATAAAAGTCCTGCAAAATCCATGTCTTCTAGATCGTTTTTACTCGCGCCTATTTTATAGCTGGTTATTTCGTGCTCCTGTGGTGCTACTTGAACAGAC
>TARA_R110001592_G_scaffold69006_2_pt1 | contig 10162 bp, 6 predicted proteins | sample TARA_R110001592 | Tara Oceans TARA_R110001592 (sample SAMEA4398387) | marine metagenome | biome: Polar Biome; feature: [SRF] surface water layer (ENVO:00010504); material: water (ENVO:00002006), including particulate matter (ENVO:01000060) such as... | depth 5 m | reverse complement strand
TGAGTAGTAGGAACATTAAATTCTACAGGTCTACTAGTTTTGCTTTCATGGAAAAATGAGCGTTGACTACCATCTGTACTTACTTCTAATTGCTCTGGTTGTAAAAAGCAAATAGCCTTATTTATATCAGATGTTCCCCCATTGTAACCTTTAATATTTCCAGATAATATATTTACACTTACTCCTGTTTCAAGCACACCAGCTAGATTTATTTTAGTTTTACTTTCAAATTCAGTTTTAGTGAAATCTGCTGGGGCTATTACATCTATTCCTAATCCAGCCAAACCAGTAACATTAGTACTATTAGCTCGTAAATCTCTAATACAATTAGCATTTTCAATAAATAAATTTGCTTCAGGACCATTAACAGGAATAGCAGGTCCATGATTGTAAAATAAAAGATTTTCTCTATTGTTTTCAGGTGGTGAAGTTCTTTGAACGACTTGCTTCCCTGCGGCTGAGGCATTGGAAGCTATTGTAGTTGTTGTATCTAATATTGAATTTGTTCCAGAATCAACGGAAAACTGTTGGGTAATAGCTGTATCTGGATAAGCATCTTTAAAAGATAATCTAGGAACTAACTGAGTATTTCCTTCATCAGGCAATCTATATGGACCAGACATATCAATAGTATATGCTGCACCTACTTTCTCTTCATTTGCACCAGAAACTCCGTTGGTTGATATTCCATAATAACCTCCGCCTCCCACTTGAATTAATGGAATTAGTGGATAATGCGATTCCATTAATCTAACTCCCGTATCATTATCACTTGTTGTAATTGGAAGGCCATAAAGCAGAGGAGTGGCTACAACTGGTTTAGTAGGATATGGATTAGCACTTACTACAGTAGTAGAGGGTGTCGTTCCTATTGAATATGTTAATTCATTATTTTTATTTACTTTAATTTCTAATACGATTGATTTAGTAGGGTCGAAAGCTGAGATTACTGGCCAAACAGCTGTGTCCGTCCATCTACCTACTTCGGCAACATTAGGCCTAATCCATCCTCTTTCACCGAAAGGAGGTAGTTTTTCTCCCAGGTTCTCATTGTTTCCTCCCGTCGTTCTTTGATATGATTTAGGATTAACAATCTTAATTATAGGAACTCTAGCACCAGTTGCTGCGTCTACTTCAACACTATCAGGAGCTGGAGGACCAGGATAACCATTATTTATAGATATAGAATATTCACATGCTTCATCAAATGGATTACCAATATAAGAGTCACTAAAAGACGGAAATCCAGCAAATTCGTTAGCATTATGGTTTATAAAATCTTCTGTAATTCTTGCTCTTCTGTTTAATCCAACCTTACAAGCAGGATATCCTAGTGGTTGTGTGGGCTGAATACCCATTGGAACTTCAGACCCAGCTCTAATTAAAATCATTGTGGGGGCTGATTGAATTGCTCCATTTATACAAAAATTCGTTCTTACTGGTCTAGTATATTCATCTTCGGCAGTTTGTCCAATTCCAATTATTTTTTCTCTATAAGCACATTTAAAATGTTGGGCATCAGTATCATAATACCAATAATTTTTAGCTCTTTGATTTGATGGGTCGGCAAAAGCATTATGATTAGCACGGTCGTTAGCATCTGGAGGAGCACTAGCACCACCTCCAGCAGAAAACCCAAGGGCAAACATACCATTCGAATATGTTTTTAATGGCCCATAATCTGGGTCAACTAAATCAGAAACATAAGCCATCCAAAGAACTGTATCTACCTCAGGGTTGCCATCGCCAGTAGCATCAAAAGGATTAGTAGTCGTTAATTTAATGCTCCAGCCATTATTAGCAGTAGGATTTTCTGCCGATACTACAAAATCCCTTTCAATAGGAGCTGGTGCACCAGCAAAAGTGTAACCTCTTATTTGCATAGTTACAGTTTGGCCTATAAAATTGGCTACAGCTGGAGCAGATGTTGTGAAATCACCAATATTAAATCCTATGATTGGGTGAACTTCACAACGAATGACTCCACCATTATTATATATACCTCCCATATCTGCTAATAAATTAGATGCTCTACCATTTACATCTAATGAAAGTTGGGATTCAACTGTTAGCGAATTAGCTATTCTAGAAGTTTCAAAACTATGTCCTCCAGTATTACCATTCTGGTTAATTCCACTATGAAAGAAAAAATCAAAACCATCAACATTTTCTCCCTCTAATCCAAATTCGTCAATAGCAGCTCCAGTATCATCTTGTGCTACAGAATACATGCCAAAAGCAAGGTCATCAGCAATACTGCCCTGAGTATCCCATTTTTTTTGACTCCAAACTTGTCCATCTGTTTGAACTTCACCAGCTGTAGTGCTTATAAATTGTTGTCTTTCTATTGGTGGTATCTGAGCTATTATTGGTTTCTGAAAATCCGAATACCTTGAGCTATTATTTACAGCGTAACCATCAGCAGTAAATCTAGCAACTGAGGCAGCAGGTCCAGCAGATTCAGTAGTAAATATAGCATTAGCAATACTTCCACTTGTTTTATCGCCAGGTGTTTCACTTTGATTGGCCTTTATAGTAAAAAAACCTACTTTCGGTGTTGCTCCAGTTACTGGAGGAGTCCAAATACAAGTCCATCCAGGAATATTCGTAAAATTATAAGGATTAACTAATGATTGTTTTTGATAACTAGGTAATAAAGTTGAGGCATTAAAGGCTACAACTATACCATCTGCTAATTGTTCTGGAGTATCATAAGTTCCAATTGGAATTAAAGCACAATGATAGGTAGAAAAAGGTTTTTTACCAACAGACCAAACAATTTTATTATTGTCAGTAGTTATGATAATACTGCCAATGTTAAATTTTAGTGATACTAATTCTATAGTATCTCCATTATGAATTTCTATTGGAACTTTGAAATCGTTTCTTAAGTTAGCAGGTTGCCGCTCCGTTAGCTCACGTTGCCCTTCCGAGGGTTGATTCGTGGAAATACTGATGTAACTCATTTATATACTATTGACATATATAAAAAAAAATATTTATATATTAAATGGATATTAAAATTGACACTAAAGAAAAACCTCTTAAGTTAAAATCCTATTATGATAGAATAGAGCATAAGATTAAATCATTAGAAAAGCCTGTTATTACTGAAAAAATGGTTTTTGTAAATAAAAAAAAGCCAGGTAAAAAAAAGAAATGATATTATATATAAGGTTATGAGTGAAAATTTAGCAAAATTTAATAACGCAATGTCCCAATTTCAATCTGGTCAGGATGGTATAAACAATTATTTACAAAAACAAGGTAATGAACTCGCTAGTAGAGCTTCGTCCGCTATTTCTGATAGTCTAGGTGTATCTCAAGAGGATAAAGAACGTTTGGACGATGCTATCGGTATGCTAGCAGGTGCTGCACCAATTGGTTTAGGGGTAGGTAAGAAACTTTTAACTAGAGCAGGGGGTAGACTAGGCCTAACTGCAAAAGTACCAACTAAATTAACTGGGAAAGGTGCTGAAACGGCTAAGGCTGGTGAATCGGCAAAGGGTGAATCCTCTGAAGGTGGGGAAGGTGTAGGCGAGGAATCGGCTAATGCTGGTGTCCCAAAAACAGGCTCTGAAATGACTAATATGGAAGGGGAAGGACAAAGTGTCAAGGCAACAGAATTCTCAGAAGATGAATTATTTAGTAAGCCATTGGGTTCCACGCCTCTTGAAGGACCTGGTACTTCCACATCTGCTGGCAGCGGAGCACAGGGGACAAATCCTGGAGAAGATGCCGCCGACGGTGGGGAAGATGCAGACTTCGTTAATCCGTTCGGGGAAGATGCCGCCGAAGGTGGGCAACTTGCTGGTGAGGGCGGAGAAGCAGCAGCTGCTGGCGGAGAAGCGGCGGCTGCTGGCGAAGGAGCGGCAGTTGCTGGCGAAGGAGCGGCCGCAGGAGCTACGGCTGCTGAAACAGCTGCTGCTTTTATTCCAGTCGCGGGAGAAGTACTCGTGGCCGCAGCTGCAGGCTATGCCATTTACGAAGGTATAACAGATTTATTCGGGGGAGGTAGCCATGATAGTGCTGTAAAGAAAGCTTTTTCAGGAGATGTTGCTACTTCTGGTGCTACAACTGCTTTTACTACGGGCTCTTATGCAGTAGCATCAGCTGATGGGGTTACTACACAAACTGGTGGCTCAAGTGCTTTTTAGCGAAGCACACTCTGTTTTAGAGAAGCTTCATAATATTAGAGTTTTTAAAGAAAAATTAAAAAATAGTTTATTTTTTTATGTTTATACTATATATAAATGTTTAACGCCACCAATCAAAATCAACAATTTGTTCCTAATAGAACTGTTCGTGTGATGCCCGACGCCCAGACAGATTATGGTCCTGCTGTAAATAATCAAATAAAAATTCACATTCCCTCCTATATAGGATTTCTTGACCCCAAAAATACTAAATTAAATATGGATATTACGATGTCAGGACGTGGTTCTCTCCACCCTGATGGTGCTGCGGGTATGTGGTCGCTTTGCCGTGACCTACGAGTTCAATCAGGAGATGGTAGAGCACAACTTGAAGATATCCAAGATTTAAATGTTTTAACAGCTCAAGCCTGGTCTTTTGATGAAAATGATTCCTTAAATGCGAAAAGAGAACTTCTGGAAGGTTCTTCCAAAAATGGTATGTTAGATGCCCAGTTATACTGGGAAAAAAAAGTAAGTCCTTTTTCCCAAGTAGTTACTGAAGCCACAAGACCTATTCAAGTTCAAACAAGTGGTGTTGTTCCCATGTCGGGAATTTTAGGAGCACAAAGTGACAATGTTTTCCCACTTGCAGCTACTTCTGGACTTCGTCTTCAATTAAATCTTGAAACCTTAACTAGAAGTTGTACCCTTGCTACTACTGGATGCACTGGAGTTGCTCCTCCTAACGTTGTTGGTGCTGTGCCTTCTACAAATGGGTCGGCTACTGGCACTCTTCTTCCAGGAGTTTTCGCCTGTTTATTATTTGGCGATAAAGCAGCTACCAAGGACGACCCAGCAATTGATGCAGATGGAACTGGCGTAGGAACAGGTACTGTTCTTATTGCTAGAAAAACTGATAGAGATGCTTCTATCGGCGGGGGAAATGCTGGCGTTGCTGACTTTTCTACTATAGACTCGGGTAACACTTGTGCTTTTGAAATAGGTGACCCTATTTATATTTGTCAAGGCGATGGCAAAGAATGTATTTGCTTAGGAATTGTAAAAGAGCTGACTAAAGTAAATGCTGCTTCTGGTGGTACTTCTGCTACTGTAGATAGAGTGAAAATTACCTACACTATTAATCGTGCTGGTGGACAAACTGTTTCTCACGCAAATGGAACTTCTGCTGCTACAACTCCCATTGGATACGAGGGATTAAGTGCTACAACTCTAACTGCTGGAGGTGCTGTTGTATTTTTTGACCCAAGAGATAGACTTACTCAAATTACTACACTTCAAGGACAAGTTTTAGCTCCTAATAGTTATACAGTCCAAAACGTAAGCATGAGTGTTTTGGAAGTAACTCCCCCAGAAGGCTACGTTAATGCTATGATGGACCAAGTTAATGGACAAGGTCTTAATATGGATTACTGCACTTCTAGACTTTATAGAGCTAATATTTCTAGTCCTATTGGACTTCAATCTATTAACATTCCTGCTAATGCTGAGCGTGCTTATTCGTTATTGAGTGTACCACTACTTCAAGATAGGGTAAATTCTACAACTACATCAAGTCTTTTAGGTACGTATGACGAAACTGCCATGAACTCCTACCAGTGGGTTTTTGATGGTAATACTGTTCCCGATAGACCTGTAGATTTACTTAAATATAAACATAATAAGAATGCTATTTTACACATTTCAGAATTAGAAAAGGCAGTAGAAAATGCTAAAATACCTGTTAGAAACTTGTGGAATATTCAGCAAAGATTTATGATTGCTAGAGCTTTATCCAGATATGGTCAAGTTCATGACCTATCTGGAACTTCTTCCCAACTTAGAATAGATTATTCTACTGAAGGCAATGGAGAATCAACAATGATAGAAACATTTTGCGTTGCTTTAAATAGACTAGTTGTTACTTCAATGGGCATAGAAGTAATACACTAAGCTATTTTCCCAGAGAGTCATTTTAATTAATAATTAAGAAATTTTTTTTAATTATCTAATATATAATATAAATGTCTTCAATTGTAAGAACAGAAAAAGTATCTATTGAACCTATTAACGCTCCTAGTGGAGGCTCAGGTTACTCATTCAAAAATGGCTACCCAATTTGTCAGTTTCTTATCGCCCAGTCTGATAATCTACTTGTAGGTAAATCTGTTAGGCTTTCGGGAAAGCTAAATATATATAGTGACAATAATAGCCCTCCTACTGCTGTTAATAATAATGATGGTGTAGGTGGCGTATCCGATGGCGCTTTAGCAAAAAATGGTAGTATAGATTGCCGTGTTGGAGTTGCTTCTTGTATAGAACAAGTTACTTTAACTACTTTAGATGGTAACCAAACTTTAGAAAACGTGCGTCAATATCCTAGAATGCTTGCTGGATTACATGGGGCTGCTATGTCCCCTCATGATATGACTAATGGAGGAAGTATTGGTGAGTTAACCAATGGCCGTTCCGTAGTTGGTGCTTGTTCTTTAAATGTTACCCGTGACTTTTGTATGCCTATTAGAGCTGGTTTACTCTCAGGCACTGGTGTGATTCCATTAGGTCAGGCAGGCGTTCAGGGAATGATAGTACAATTACAACTTGCCCCCGATGGTAATGTAATTGGACCTTGGCAAGATATTGCCCTCCCCCCTCCCGCAGATGGAACTGGAGCTGACCCTACTCGTCCTAATGAAGGTGCTATTATTGCCTATCGTGATGGATATTTAACAACAAATCGTAGTGCAACTACTATTACTGATTATCATTATGAACTAAGTGACCTTGTATTATCCTATGATTTATTAGTGCCTGATGAAGCCTCAGTCCAAAAAATGAATGCTGTATCTTCAGGTCAATTAAAATACAATGCTTACTCCAGTCTTTACAGTGTCATAAACTCCTCAGACCAAACTGTTGTGCTTAATCTTGGTCAAAAAGAAGTTCAAAGTGTAGTTCATAATCTTGTTCCAACTACAAAAATTAATAATAGCAAAGAAATTTCTACTAGACCTTATAGGTTACAATCCAATAGCGGAGCTGTTGCCCCTATTGATGAAGTAGCATTTGCTAAAGGTGGTTTATTATATCCTATCGAGGAAAGAATAGTAGCCGCAGGTAATGCTCTTCCATTTGCTGATAATTCCACTCTTGCAGCTGATGTCATTGACCAGTATCTTAACAGTGTCAAACCTCTTCATACTTTGGATTCTACCTTTATAAGTCTTCTAACTGAAGAGGCTAAACAAACAAGAATTCAAGGAGCACTTCCTAGACGTGGAATAAATTCAAGAGGTTCAATTGGTCTAAATGAAGAAACTAATATTGTTGGAGGAAGTGACCGTTGGCCTACTACTGGAGCAGACGCTACAACTTCCTTTGGAATAGGAATAAAAAGTGATGCTTTTAAGGTAGGAGTGGACTACAGTCGTACCCCCTACTCATTAAGAGTTAAATCTGCTCTTCAAGGTGATTCTCCCAATAGTCTTTACACTTATATCCTTGCTACCAATACTCTAACCTACAGCCCTGAAGGAATCCGTGTTTCTTCTTAGGGAAACATATTTTTTAATAAATAATTCATAAAAAATTTATATGTAGTATTATATATAAATGAGCTTACCCGAAATTTTGAAAGTCGCACCCCAACAAACTATAGATACAATGGAAGTCCACACGTCTATCCTTGAACCTATAATTGTTAATCAAAATAACGCCAGATTCCAGCTTGAACGCAGAGGTATATTAGATATTAATTCCTGTATTCAAGTTGCTAGAATTAAAACTAATCCCGTTGGAGGTGGGAAAGATATAGCTAATGAAGTTGTTAATACTCCTATTAGAGCTGGCTGTCATGCATGGATTAAAAGTGCTAGACTAAGAGTAGGAGCTACTACAATTGCGACAACGGACGAATATGGTCGTTATATGACTTTAAACCGTCAGTTCAAAAGCGTTGAAGAACGATGTAGAAAAGACGGAATCAGAAACGGAACTGTAGATGGTATGGAACCATCTTGGCCAGCAAATGGAGCTTTACAACCCATGAATTTAGATTGGGGTAATAGTAATGAAGGTATGCCTAGAGATGAAGGTTGGACTAGCCAACAAATAGAAATTACTGCCGACGAAGATACTACTGCTGTTTTTGCTATTAAATTATCAGAACTTTTTCCTATGATGAAAGGAGTTCAGCTTCCACTCTACTTAATGGCTGATAATCTTGTAATTGATATAACTTGGCAGGAGGATACCGAGGGCTTTGCTTTTTATTCTAATATGAAAAGTTTAGGTGCAGGTAATTACGTTTCCCATTGCCCTATTGCTACTACTCAAATATCATTTTTAGCCGACTATTTAAGTTACAATGACTCTAAAATGGGTGATATGGCTGCACAAGCTATGTCTACCGAAGGACTCAGCCTTCCTTACAATGATATCATTTTAACAACTGCCTCCTTACCTGGACTTGGAGCTGTTACCGCACCAGGAAATCCAGCACAAAGGCAAGTTGTTAATAGAGATATAGGACTTGCCTCACGTTCGGTTCAGAAAATTCAATGGGCTGATGTTCCTACTTCAACTGGTGATTTTAATGGAGCATGGGCTACTATCCATGGTCAATATGTGTCAAGAGGATTTATGGGCGGTTCAGAATGGAATATGAAAATCAATGATAGACTTGTTTTCAATCGCCCTGTTAGAAATGAAGCTCAGCAACAATATTATTTATCACAAACTGGTGGGGTGGACCTTCAAGTTGCAAGTTGTGAATATTCTTGGAATCAAACTGTTGATGAGAATGGAACAGTAATAAAACCTGCTTTTGCCTTTACAAATACAGGATTACCAGTCCAAAAAATAAATGGAAATAATCTTACTGACCCCGCTATGACTGGCTTATGCCATTATCAGGGTTTAGATTTAACTAATCCAATGTCTGGGGCAGGAGTTGCGGTGGGAGTGAAACCTATTATTTTAGAACGCACTGTCTTTAAGAGTTCAGATGATGATGCTAGGAAAGCATTAACTACTTACATTTGGGCACAAGTAGGCCGTATGTTTGTATTAAATGGCGGCACTGTATCAGTTACTGAATAAACAGAGTATGTAAAAATTAAAATAAATCAATATAATAAATACTATATGGATTTATCAATTAAAGAAATTGTTCCTGACCCTAATAAAATGAATATAGGGAAGGAGCTCGACCCTAGACTTCCCGACATTTCTACAGGTTCGCTCGGACTTTTGGTAGGAGGGGTAAAAACGGGCAAAACGACGATTATTACTAACTTACTGCTGCGGGCTGACATGTATAAGGATTGCTTTTCCAATGTTTATGTATTTAGTAATACTATTATGAATGATTCTACTGGAAGGTGGTTAAAAGAAAGCTACCCTGAAACGATATTTAGTGAATATAGCGATTCTACATTATTAAAAATTATAAGACACCAAGAACAAATACTACAGAGTGCAGAAGAACGGCCAGCCCCGATTGCTATTATTTTAGACGACTTTGTGGGTATTTCTAGAAATAGTTATGTTTATAAGCTAGCAACGCGTTATCGTCATAGCAACATTGGATTGCTTTTATTTTCGAGCCAAGGATTTAAAGAAGTTCACCCACTTGTTAGAAGTAATATGACTTTCGCACTATTGGGAAAAAACAGCAATAGTCGGGAAAAACAAAAAATCACGGAAGAATTAGGGAGCAGTATGGGCGGCGACCAAAATTTTCTGTCAATCTGTAAGCATGTATGGAAAAAACCATATCATTTCGTTCATATTGATTACTCCGAAAATCCACCTGATATGTATGATGGTTTTGAAAAAAAAATTTGGGAAGGTGGACGTGCATTAGAAAAAATGAAAAATGTTACGAATATGGAGAGTGATAGCGACGATGAGGAAACTATTCTTGAAATTGACGACAATATTTAGACCGTTCATGGCGTTTTTTATGAGCTACTGTGTAATGCCGAAAGCAATGGTTACAAATATGCACTACGGCTTTTTTCTTTTGT
>TARA_R110001592_G_scaffold360979_2_pt1 | contig 10162 bp, 8 predicted proteins | sample TARA_R110001592 | Tara Oceans TARA_R110001592 (sample SAMEA4398387) | marine metagenome | biome: Polar Biome; feature: [SRF] surface water layer (ENVO:00010504); material: water (ENVO:00002006), including particulate matter (ENVO:01000060) such as... | depth 5 m | reverse complement strand
ACAATACTCAATAAGTCAGGGCGGAAAATTGCGCTGTAGTATACAGGTTTTTTTCAAGATTTATGAAAAAAAAAGTAACTATTTATTAGACCCACATAAAAGTTGATCCTAGTCTCATTTTTCGCCTAGTTTTTTATACCAAGGACTATTGCATAGCGCTACATAAAGTGCTTCTACTTTTGTCCTTGCCCAGGGGGTTCGTCTTAAAAATTTTAAACTCGATTTGACGCTAGGTTCGTGTTGAAAACATTTAATTGGAATTTGCTTGCCTAATTCTTCCCAACCATAATGTGCTTCCAGGCTGGTTACTATCACTTCAAGGGTAACACCATGAAGTGGGTCATGAGACTGATCTTGCATGTTCGCTCCGTATGTCGAAGATAGTATAGTCTTTAAATATTTGAATCAGATATTAAATAAATACCATCACGTTCAATACGAATTAACTTCTTTTTATAGAGTGTGCCTATAGCGGTTTTATAAGACTTTTTACTGACACTCAATTGCTCATAGATTTCTTCTGGCGGACTTTTATCAGATAAGGCTAGAAAACCGTTATTTTTTTGGAGAAGAGAGAGTACTTTTTCTGCTAGCGTATCAATTTTGGCAAAGCCCGGTGCATGAAGTGATAAGTCTATCTTGCCGTCTTCCCTTATGCGTTTGATAAAGCCAGATACTCGTTGACCAATTTTTAATGGTTTAACGACATCACTATAAAAAAGCACACCCCAATTTTTATGGTTAATGACAGCGCTATAACCAATATCTGTTTTTTCATCGATTTGAATAGTAACGGCTTGGCCTTGAGAATAACCTTCTGGGCTACGTTCAATATATTTGTTTAATTTAGTAGAGCCCGCTATTCGATGACTTTCTTCGTCACTATAAAGGTAAACCAAATAGTCGTTACCTTCTTTTAATGGCTTATGCTGCTCACTAAAAGGAACAAGTAAATCTTTCGATAAACCCCAGTCAAAAAAAGCACCCGTCGGGTTTACTGCAATGCAGTTCAAGTAAGCAACTTCACCTACTTGTGCTTTTGGGGTCAGGGTGGTCGCTATATATCTATCTTCTGAATCGAGATAGATGAACACATTTAATGGGTCACCAATCTCACAATCTTCAGGAACGTATCTCTTTGGAAGCAGAATTTCACCTAGCCATCCGCCTTGAAGATAAGCGCCATGACTTTCGAGTTTTACTACTTCCAATAAATTAGTTCGGCCAATTTTTGCCAAGATTCAATACCCTCATTAGTCTAAAAAGTACGCAAGTTTATATGTCTTTAGCTGATAGCACTACTGTTATTCAAATACTTTATGTTACCTTTTGGTTTATTAAGTTAAGCAAATTTAATTACTTAGTATTTTGGTGTTGGTAATTTTGTTTAATAAATATTGTCTATATCAAAGGTTTTATGATGACTACTTTAACAATCGATTATTATAGTGATGTCTTATGTGTATGGGCTTGGATTTCTCAGCGTCGGCTCCAAGAATTGACTGAGGAGTGGGTAGGCAAGATTGATGTACATTTTCATTTTTTAAATGTTTTTGGCGATGTTGAAACAAAAATAACTGAAAAATGGTCTGATCGAGGAGGTTATGAAGGGTTTGGTAAACATATTTTAGATGCTGTTAGTCCTTATGATAATGCGATTGTAAATCCTGATATATGGAAGTCTGTCAGACCCAAAACGTCTTCAAATGCACATCTGGTATTAAAAGCGGTGTCTTTAATTTATTCAAAAGAGCAATTAGCCGATCTTACTTTCTTGATTCAAAAATCTTTCTTTGAAGATTTGCTAGATATAGGAAATCTCAATACTTTATATGAACTTGTTTCTGAGAAGGGACTAAATATTGGTAAGGTAAAATTACTACTTGAAAATGGTTCTGCTATGGCCGCTTTAATGCATGACTATGAATCTGCTAATGAGTTAAGTATTAAGGGAAGTCCGACTTGGATAATGAATAATGGGCGTCAGGAGTTATTTGGTAATGTGGGTTATCGAATACTGAGTGCGAATATAAAAGAAATACTCGATAAGCCACAGCAACAAGCGAGTTGGTGTTGATTAAGGTTTAACGATTTTTTCGCTTTTGAGAACTGTGGTTTCAATTATTTATATATGCAGTTCTTGATATGATTTATCCTGCATTGAAAAATAATATTCTCCTTTTAAAGGACGTAATCACTTGAAAGTCTTTCTTCACTCTCTTAATGATTTTTTCGAAAATGCACCAGACCTCTTATTAAAACGCAGGTTCTTAGTCTTAATGAGTTTTGTTTTGATTTCTGCTGTGCTTATTTTTGGCATGGTGACACGCTTTCAAATGGATATGTCTTTAGAAAGTTGGTTTCAGGAAGGTGATCCAACCAAAATAACTCTGGATAGATTTAGGCAACAATTCGGTAGTGATGATGGTATTTATGTCGTTTATGAAGCTGAAGATGGGGATGTGTTTTCTGAAAAATCTATTAACACCATTCAACAGTTTCACGAAGAGTTGGATGATTTACGTCTAGGAATAACTGATCCTGATAACGAAAAATTACAGATGTTACGGCGCATTATTCAAATAGATTCTTTATATAATGCCCGCTATCAGCTTGCTGATGGTGACACCTTAATTTCCCAAAAACTCTTATCCAGTGACTTCCCAAAGACGCAGCTTGAAAGAGAGCTCAAGAAAGAGATCGCTCTTGGACAAAGGCATTTAAGGCTGAGTTTTTACTCTGAAGATTTCCATTATGGTGGCATGCTTTTAAAAACAGATTTTGGCGTTGTGCCAAAAGAAACTGAGGTACTAGAACAAAAACAAGATCTATTGGCTGAAGATGACTTTGTCGTTTCAGATGATTTTAAAATTGATGAAAGTGTCAGTGCACAAAATCAAGACTTTAAAGAAATGAGTATGGATGAGTATCTGCATTTTATGACGGCCTTACGCTTTATTGCAGGTAAACCAGAGTATAGCCATTTTAAATTCTACTTTACGGGCAATGGCGCAATGATGGAATTCGCCATGAATAACATGGCACAAGCATCGGTATTAATGGGCTTAATGTTGCTGGCTGTCGTGGTGTTACTTTGGTTCTTGTTTAAATCATTATCAGCCGTCTTTTGGCCTGTTCTTGTTATTACCTTTTCAGCTTTCTGGTCAATAGGCTTTCTGAGTTTAATCGGTGTCACGCTTTCGACCATGGTTAGTTTAACGTTTATGTTGATTTTAGCAGTTGGTACAGCCGACTGCGTGCATGTATTGAGTGCTTACTTGCTTTATCGGCAGCATGATAATGACCATCGTTCTGCCATGCGCAAAGCCTATAGAAAAACAGGCGTGCCGATTTTTTTAACGACAATTACTACTATGGCGGGAATGTCTGCTCTGATGATTAGTGATATCCCTCAAATTGCTGTGTTTGGTTTGAATTCAGCCTTGGGTGTGGCTGTCGCTTTCATTCTCACTGTTTTTCTATTGCCTGTGTTGTTGGATATTTATCACCCTTTCAGTCGTAAAGCCGAGCAAAAATTACAGGCTAAGCGAAAACAGCCTGATAGCGTTTCTCAGCAAGAACATGTCAGTCGTTTGCAAAGGAGTTTATTTGCCTTGCCTGAGCTAGTTGGAAAGCGAAAGGTACTGATAATCGCAGTGTATTTCGCTTTATTTGGAAGTTTTATTTACGGCACATCACAAGTAAAAATAGATTCGAATTTAATTGAACTAGCGAAAGAAGATAGCCCTATAAGGGTCACTTACGAGTTGGTCGATCAGCACATGATGGGTGGGCAAAGTCTTGAATTTATGTTGAACATGAATCGACGAGATGCCTTTAAAAATGCTGAAGTTTTACAAGCGGTTGAAGATTTTACTCAACACCTTCATCAGGCATATCCAGATTACGTATTGAAGACATTTTCTTTAGCTGACTTTGTAAAAGATACGCATAAGATAATGCAAGGCGGTGACGCTAAATTTGAGACGATACCGGACGACTCAATTCTTACCGCGCAGCTTTTATATCTATTCGATAATGCCAATGCAGAAGATAGAAGAAATATAGTTAACGATGATTATAGTATTAGCCATATTAGTATTCAGCTAAAAAATAAAGGCTCTTATGAATACACACATTTTTTTGAACAGGTTCAACAAGACCTAGAGAATCAATTTGCTGTCTTAAAACCACATTACCCGAACATGGAGGTGAGTGTTACGGGGGCATTAGCTTTAATGATGGAGTTGATTGACCACATCAGTTGGACGCAAATTCAAAGTTTTTCCTTTGCTTTATTGATTATTACCTTGCTGATGATGGTGTCTCTTGGTTCTGTTCAGGCCGGTTTAATCTCGATGGTGCCAAATTTATTGCCAGCATTTTTTACCTTTGGTGTGATGGGTTTGCTTGGTATCCCCTTAGATACCGATACCTTGATTATTGCGCCCTTGATCATTGGTATTGCCGTTGATGATACTATTCATTTTATAGCTCATTATCGTGATGCTTGGTATGAAAGTGGTGATGTGAACTCCGCTCTTCATAGTACCTTAAAAGAGGTTGGCCAAGCAGTTACCTTTACGACGATTATTTTGGGTATCGGCTTTTCCATGCTGGCTTTTTCAGATTACATGGGCTTGGCAAAAACCGGGATCTTTGGGTCTTTATCCATCGTGATTGCTTTAACATCTGATTTATTATTGTTGCCTGCTTTAATTTCGTGGCTAAAACCAGATTTAGGTAGAAAAGCTTTTCTTGCGGAACAGCACAAAAAGGCTGAACAGTTAACTTGATTAGGGTCTAACAATTTATCAATACAGCTTTGAGAAGGTGAACATGAACAAAAATAACAATACATATATAAAATTCAGTTCTCTTGTGTGCCTTTTATTGAGTGTATTCAGTGTAAGTGTTTTGGCAAATGAAGCTGGTGACATCATGCATAAAGTGGATCGTTTACAACGTGAGATTTCCAATAAAACGCTGTCACTTTCTAGCTTATCTACTTGTGATTTTGCAGTGAAAAACAAACAAGTTATCTGTACCGAAGAGCCTAGAGTTAAAGTAATAGAATCCGTTTCCAGGCAGCTTGGTACACAGTTAAAAGATAGTCAGTCAATTTCAATTATTCTTGAGCCTGTTAGGGAAAAAGGCATTGGCATGCTTACCTATAGTTATGATGAACCTGAAAAAGATACCGAGTCCTGGTTGTATTTATCTGCACTTGGCAAAGTAAAAAGAATGGCAAGTGGTTCGGGTGAAGATCAAGAGCCTGTATCTTTGTTTGGTTCGGAATTTACGACTGAGGATATGGAAACAGGTAAAACAGATGAATATAACTATGAAGTGCTTCAAGAAGGGGAGTATCAAGAGCGAAATGTTTGGGTGATAGAAGCTAAGCCTAAACCTGTGCGCTTAAGAAAAACGTATTACAGTCGGCTTTTATTTTGGATAGATAAAGAAAAGCTGATTCCATTGAAAGTACAAACTTATGATCGTTACGATAAGCTCTATAAGCGTATTATGTTTCAAGACATCACAAAGATTGCCGATCATTGGTTGTCAAAAGATATGACTATTTACAATATGAAAATTAGTCGCTTATCGAGAATGAAAACTGAAAAAATTGCTTTAAATGTACCTGTTAGTGATGAGTTTTTGACTCAGAGAAGTCTGATTGATTTTGCCTTCAGAGAACAGAATTTAGAGGGGTTAAGGCTTTTATTGGAATGATGTTTAAATGGTCAATTCTATGTCTATTCTGTTGCTCTTTTTCGGTGTTTGCAGAAGATACTATAGAACAGTCTGACTTATTGTTTAATGACTGGTCAGAAGAATGGACAGTTGAATCATTAAGTGACTTTGAATCAGTAAGTAATGATTCAACTGAAAGCATTTTAGATTTTATTTCAGTCAAGCTAAAAGGCGACTTAGCCTATTCGGATACACTAACACTGGCCAGAGCTAATGTACGAATCCTTTCTGACGCTACACCTATTAAAAATTCTTATCTAAAAGTAGATGTCCAATTTAATTACTTCAATGCAAAAGATGATTTGCTGCTGAACGAGCGTGACGATGAGTTCACGATTAAAATCAATGAGCTTTGGGTACAGTATTCAAAAGATGCTTGTAACCTGAAGTTAGGCCGACAGGGTTTGTTTTGGGGGAGTGTAGAGGGCACGCGAGCACTTGATGTCGTTACTCCTCTAGACTTATCGGAGCCATTATTAACGGATTATAGTTTGATTTGGCGATCGCAAGATATTTTCAACGCGAGTTGTTTTTATAATGACTACGATTTTGAATTGTTTGTGATACCTAATCCCTTGTTAGATCAATACACGGTACGACAAACTTCAGTATTTGAGGGTTTAGAGAAAACATTTAGTGCTGAGTGGGGAGGCCGAATTACAAAGCATACTCAGGGTCTTGATTTGAGTCTTCATTATGGGCGTTTTTACGGCAATACGCCTAAAGCGATTATTGATCTAAATACGCTGACGCCAATTGGTATGTATGTCGATCAATTTGAATTGTTTGGTGCTGGTATAGTTTATGCGATTGAAAGGCTGCTTCTTGAATTTGAATTATCTCACCAAAAAGAATTGTCATTTCAGACTTTAGACTCCATTTCCAATTATGGATATTTATTAAATAAACAACTTAAGGAAAGATTGGAGTTTGCTATAGGTGCAGAATATACGACTGCTAAAAACCATCAGCTTACTAGTGGAATTTGGTTTTATGAATATGAAAGCAATCCACTGCTTTCCTCTTATGTCGATACTTATGTATTGAATGCTACTTGGTCTAAGCAGTTTTTAAATGATGATCTAGGTTTGAGTGCTTTAGTGTTTTGGCAGAAGGATCCCGAATTGTATTATGTTACGTTTATGGCTAATTTTCTTGTAAGTGATTATTGGTCAACAAGTACTGCGATCACCTACCAGCATAGTAAGTTTGACGAATTAAACTCTGGCTTCGCAGCACAAACTGAAATCAAAGATTGGGCTATTCAATTCAGCGTAATATATCAATTTTAAGGTCTTAAATTATGCTAGATTAGCTTGTCTTGACTCGCTTGCTTTTCCTGATGGCACTCTTTAAGCTGGGCTGCAAAAAGCAATCACCTGATAGCTATTTTTTAAAAACAACCATATATAAGCTTAAAAACGATGTATTTAGACTACTTTGGTCTCAAAGAAATTCCATTTTCAATCGCGCCTGATCCTCGTTATTTATATATGAGCGAGCGTCATCGTGAGGCTTTGGCGCATCTATTATATGGCGTTTCAGGGCAGGGTGGCTTTATCGTATTAACCGGTGAAGTTGGCACTGGTAAAACCACCATCTGTCGTTGTTTCTTAAATCAAGTACCCAAAAATACGGATGTCGCTTTCATTATCAATCCTAAGTTGTCTGCACGAGAGTTGATGGCTACGATTTGCGATGAGCTGTCGATTGAGTATCCTGAATCTGCTTCTATCAAAGTATTGAATGATCTGATTAATCACTACCTGTTATCTGCTCATGCAGATAACCGCCATACCGTGTTGATTATTGATGAGGCGCAGAATTTACGAGTCGATGTGTTAGAGCAGTTGAGACTCTTAACGAATCTTGAAACCTCAGAAAAAAAATTACTTCAGATAATTCTTTTAGGCCAGCCAGAGTTACGTGAGCTGCTAGCTCAGACTGAGCTTAGACAATTAGCTCAACGTGTGACAGCTCGCTATCATCTTCATGAATTAAGTAAAATGGAAGTGGGTGCTTATGTTCAATGCCGTTTGGCAGTGGGAGGAAGAAAAGGGCGCATCTTTACACAGCAGTCGATCAAACGACTTTATCAATTAAGTGGTGGCGTTCCGAGATTAATAAATTTAATTTGTGATAGAGCATTGCTCGGTGCATATGCAAGCCAGTCTGAAATGGTGGATGTTCATCATATAAAGCATGCCTATGATGAAATTCAAGGCGAAAGAATTCGTCAACCTTTAATGAAAAACAAAGCATTTCGTCTGTCGCTTATGACATTGGGTGCTTTCTGTGTCTTTGTGGTATTTATCGTTGCATTTAATTTAATCAATCAGCAGTTTGATCGGTCAACAAATGTTCAGTTACCCACTTCATCGAATCCTTTACAGATCGATACTGCTCAAGAATTGAAAGAGAATTCTGATGCTGCTGAAACTGAAAGTTTGCAGGTAGTGAATCAATCAGACTTGGGTGTGCAAGTACAATATTCTAAGCTTGGTTCCCAAATGATAAACTCTCAGGACGCTTTTACACAAGTATCTATGTCTGAACCAAATCAAGTTCAAGATGACACGTCTAAGCAGAAAAGTGGTGCTCCATATCTTGAGCAAATTACAGGACTAGTGCCGACTTCTGATGATAAGTTTTATGCTTTCCAGACGCTCTTAAATCGTTGGGGTCTTGATTATCAAAAAGAGCCTTTCATTTTAGCGTGTGAATTTGCTGAAATGTATGGTTTAAGGTGTTTTCATAATAGTGGTAACTGGAGAAGTGTTCTAAAGCTAGACAGGCCAACAGTTTTAACGCTAACAAATGAGTTAGGGCAGTCGCTGTATTTCACTTTATTGGCTATTGAAGGTCAAGATGCCCTAGTTAGTCACCAAGGTGAAATGTATTGGGTTGGTATGGATGAATTGGATCGATATTGGTTAGGTGAGTATTCCGTGCTTTGGAAATTGCCACCTTATAAATCCGGTGTTGTGATGCCAGGGCAGGAATCTGAAGATGAATGGTTGCAATCAAGCTTATCTAGGCTTAACCGATCTTATCTGTCTCAGAATGAGCCTTTAAATAAAAAGATACAGCGTTTCCAGCAATCATCTGGGCTTGTGCCAGATGGCATTCCGGGGACGATGACCTTAATTCATATCAATAAGCGCCTGTGTTTGGATTGCCCAAAATTGTTGGGGGGCATGTAAATGTCTTATATCCTTGAAGCCTTGAAAAGGTCCGAGCAAGAGCGACACCAAGGTGAGTTAAATCCCACGACTATCGACACGATCATGCTGCCGTCTAAACAAGTTCGGCATCAGTGGTGGCCATATTTGTTGATTGTGATTCTGGCTATAAATATTCTAGTGTATCTTTATTTTCAGTTTCCAGAAGAAACTATGGATGTTCAGGATGACGACAAAGTTGATCAGATAAGTAATATTCTTGTCCAAGAAAATAATGTTTCGAATAACGATTTTGTTTATGAGCAAGAACAGAAAGTGGTTAATCAGCAGGCTAAGCAAATTCAATCTCAATTTACGACTGAGAAGCCACTACCTGAGCACTTATCACAAACTCCAATATTGACTAAGCGCTATGATATAAGTGTTAAAACTCAAGGTACTAAGGCTCTTAATTCATATCAGTCCAAAAAGAAAAGTTTTACAGATGAAGGTTTTGAGATTATAAAGCCAAAAGAAACGACAGATAATGTTTCTCCTTCACATACAATGCTTTCTCAAACTGAAAAAAATAACCTTAATAGCCAGTCTGGATATCAAGGGGCGAGTCAGCAAGTAACGCCTGTCCCAGAGCTTGCTGATGCGCCAGTTCAACAAGCAGCAGTCGAGCGGGTTAAGTTAGAAAACTTTGAAAATACCTATCATTTAAGTGATCTGGATTTAAGTTTTCAAAAGGGTATTCCTGATATCAGTTTTAATAGTCATATTTATTCAGCAAATTCTGCTGATAGGCGTGTGATGATAAATGATTTATATCTTAGAGAAGGGCAAGATTTTTCAGGAATAACAATAGAGACAATAGGTGAGTTCTATATAGTGTTATCAAAGAACTCTCAGCGTTTTAAAATACCTGTGTTGAGGGATTGGTTCACTCCTGAGAAGTAAACTTTTCCTCTAGGAATTTAGTACCAGCTGATTACTTTCTTGTGTGAAATGCTTAATTCAACAAATTCTTCATAGCTAACAAAAATAATCCCTTCGATTGCGATCGGTATTCCTCTCGCTAGAGCATCATCTTTTAGAGCGTAGATAGACTTGGCTGAAAACGGCCAAGATATATTGGCTGCTGATTTCTGACTAGAAAGAAACGTTAAGCATTGATATACGCCATCTTCAATTAATATAACTACATCGCCTTCATTTATGGCCTGACTAAGCTTCAGGTT
>TARA_R110001592_G_scaffold233423_1_pt1 | contig 10163 bp, 21 predicted proteins | sample TARA_R110001592 | Tara Oceans TARA_R110001592 (sample SAMEA4398387) | marine metagenome | biome: Polar Biome; feature: [SRF] surface water layer (ENVO:00010504); material: water (ENVO:00002006), including particulate matter (ENVO:01000060) such as... | depth 5 m | reverse complement strand
ACCAGTAGCTAAGAAACCAGTAGCTAAGAAAACGGTAGTTAAGAAACGAAAGATAGTCTCTAAGAAACCCGTACCTAAGGTCATACTAAATAACGCACCCAAGAAGATTTCTCTCAAGAGGAGATTATACGAATACGAGAAGATAGCAGGTAATGGTAACAATAACTTATTCAACTCTATGGGTCAAAGAGTTCAAAGAGGTGAAATGAAGTGGGCATACTTTGCTGTAGAAGATAATATAGGTTACCATTTTTATATTAAATTAAAATAAACACTACAACATTAACGTATAAGGTTTTAAACTAATTAAAATATAATTATTAAGTGTGTATGAATAAAAAAGATTTAAAATATATTGAAATAGGTAAACTACTTTGTGAATTATCTGATGATTTTAAAAAAGGTGTTTCAACTCTAATAGTGAAAGACGATAACATAATAAGTCACGGCGTTAATGAACTACCTTATGGTGCTGAAAAAACTAATGAAAGACGCACTAAACCAGGTAAGGATTTCTGGATGATTCACTCTGAAAGAAACGCAATATATAAGGCATCTAGGTCTGGTATATCACTAGTAGGTGCTAATATGTATTGTACGTATTTCCCATGTTCTGATTGCGCTAGAGCAATTATTCAATCAGGAATTAAAACACTATACTCACCTAAACCAGACTTTAATCATCATAAATGGGGTAAAACCTGGATTGAATCAGAAACGATGTTAAGGGAGTGTAGTGTAAATATTATCTGGACGAACGAAGATATTAAAAAAAAAATCATTAAAAATTTTGTTTTATAGTTAATTTTACTTATATTTAGGTATATTAATTATTTAAACATTTATATTATGAAGTGGACAAAAGTAATGCCAGATGGCAAGGGTGGTTATAACATATTTGATAACTGGACAAACGGTGATGATTTAGGTAGTGCGTTACTACCATTTATATTAAGATTACCATTAATCATGTTATTCAGTTTACTAATCCCAGGTATACTCTGGATAATTGCACCGTTAGAAGAGGAGAGAGAACTGAGAACTAACACAATAATAGGACTTATAGCTTCAATACTAACGTTATTAGACTTTTCATTAGGAGGACCTATGTGGACAATCTTTAGTGATAACGGGGCTGAAATTAGCGCTGGTCATATGTTTTTCGGGACACTAAACTTAGGGTTTTTATTTGGTAATATTGTAATACTTATACTTTACACTAACAACACTGTAGTTGTTCCAAACGTATTATTAGTAATACAAGGTGGATTCTTATACATATCTTACGACATATTAAATCACTTAGCTACGTTAATGTATTCCGATAGTATTTGTTTTTGGATGCAAGCGTGGGTTGATTTAGGGAATGCAAGTTAAAAATTATAATACCTAATGTTGTCTTATTAAGATAAATTAGTTATATTTGTAAAAATTTAAACAATGGCAGTAATTAAATTACAATTAAAAAAAGAACATATTAACTTATTAAAACATCTTTCCTGGAATGAATTAAGTAAAGATAAACAAATAAGTACTAGTAACTTAGAGACAGACTCACCTTTTGGTGGGTTTGACTATTATGAAGACATGGGTATAATTTTATATGGTAAACCAGACGAGTTTATCCCGTCAGACCTAAAAGCGATTGAAAACGTTGACCCATTTACATGGAGTGAAGAGCAAAGAGAAGAGATGGACCAATTACTATCTGAACTACCCTTAGCACTTGAAGTGGTATTATCTACCAAATCATTTGAACCAGGAAACTACAAAGCTAGATTTCATATTAGAGAATGGAAGAAAATAGACTAAACATGAGTAGCACTAAACCTGATAAATGGGTTGTAATAAAACTACTAGATAAGAACGAAAACTCACCATTATATAAAGTTTTTGCAACTTGGTATGGTGGATATTCAGGTTCAGATAGATGGAAACTAAATAGCGGTATCTACTCTATAGAGGATAGTAAAACTTCATACATATTTCATGGGTACTCTGGTAGTAAATATATTTGCAGTAAGAATGAAACTTCTTACGGTACTAGTTCATATACTGGTTCAGTATTAAGTTCTATAATAAATAGTGTAAGCGATTATAAACACAATACTATAGAGTTATTAACCTACGATAACGACTGGGTTAAATTAAAATATTAATAATGATAGATTATTTAGGTTATATTGCTTCAGCTATTATATTACTTTCTATGTTAATGAACGACATGAAAAAGTTTAGGATAGTTAACACAATTGCTTGTCTATCGTTTGTTGTTTATGGTGTAATTAAAAAAGATTATCCAATAATTTGTTTAAATATAACAGTGGTTATAGTAAATATACTATACCTAATAAAGAGTGATAAAAAATAAGATATTTATGTTAAATAATAAAATGAAATTTAAAACTTTAACTGATGAACAAAAAGAAAAGTTAAAAGAGATTTACCAAAGTAAGCACATATCTTGGGACGAGAAGGAAAAAGAATTAAAGAAATACTCTGGCAGGTCAGCCAGAACAACTAGGGTTTGGTGCGCCAAACTAGGGTACACCAAACCTAACGAAACCGCATCACCACAATACGACAACGCAAAAAAAAATAAGGTTGGTAATAATAAAAGATTTTTAATTTCATGGTGTCAATCGAATACTGAAATAAACCTACACATGCTTAAAAACATGGAGGCTTACGCAGAAGAGATTGGAGCCGAGATATTAATTATTCCAGGTAAGTATTCATTTAACATGTTTGAAGCTAAGACAGAAGGTCATACGTGGCACTCTAAGACTATTAAGTATCTTAATTCCAGTAGACATGATATATGTGATACGTTATCCTACTGTGGGGATATAAACATATTACCAACTGGTAAGTATCCACTATCAACCATGGGAAGTATCAACGGTATGAATTCAGCAATATACGGTTCACCTAAATTAAACTTAGAATCGCATCCAGTACTACAAGGGGATGATGCTAAGGTTTTAGTTACAACTGGCGCGTTAAGTAAACCCAACTACTCAGACAGTAAGGCTGGTAATCACGGTAAACACTATCATCAGTATGGTTTTGTGGTTGTTGAATTACAGAGTAGTACTATTTTTCACATGAGACAAGTAGAGGTTTCTGCTAACGGTTCATTCGATGACTTATTTTTTCATGTTGAAAAGGGTGAAATAACCAGAAATACTGAAATTGAAGGTATTGTATTAGGTGATTTACATTACGCAACGGTAGACCAAAAGGCTTTGAAGACTACATTTGGTTTAATGAAGAAATTAAAACCAAAACACGTAATTTTAGAAGACTTGTTAGATGGTCGTTCAATAAATCCACATAATTTAGATGACCCATTTTACCAAGCTAAATTAGAGTATGATGGTAATAACGACCTAGCTGACGAGATTAAAGAGATGTTAACTGGTCTTAAGAAGTTTGAAAAGTTTGAGAATGTAGTTGTAGTTAAATCAAATCACGATATATTCTTAGAGAGATTTTTAAAGAGAGATTGGCGTAAGTTACCAACAATGAAGAACTCATTAACATATATGGAGCTATCAGCTAAAATATTAAGATGCTATAAAGAAGGTATACCGTTTAAGGGTGTTGTACCAATGCTAGTAACTGAAAACTTCCCTAAATTTCACGCACTAGGTTATGATGAACCATACTACATTAAACACTTTGCTGTATTTAATCATGGAGAAAAGGGTAGTAACGGAAGTCGTGGAGGTGGTGCCAAGAACTGGGCCAAGTTTGCTAGTGGTAGTGAAGGACATAGAGAAAGAGGTGTAATTACAGCACATACGCATACGCCATCTAGATATGGTAATTCTATATGTGTGGGTCACCTATTACTTCCACAGGATTACACATCAGGCTCACCTAGCTCATGGATGCAAAGTAATTGTATCGTACATAAGTCTGGAAAGGCACAACAAATACATATTATAGATAGTAAATACTATACAACTCTTAAATAATGATAATACGAGATAAAGATAGTGAACACTATAGGAAAATAACTCACGAAAAATGGAAGGTAGCCACACCAGAAATAACTTTAGAGCAATCCTTACACTGCGAGTCAATACTCCTAGAGTTTGTTAATGGTAAAAAGGAAGAAGCTTCAGCCTTAGGTGAAATAAACATTTATTTAACAATAAATGGTTTAATAAAACCATTAAGTTAAATACTATGTTAAAGATAAAAACATTTAAGGAACATCTTTTAGAGTCAACTAATATTGGGTTAGATAATATTAATAAATTAATATTATTACTTGGAGATGTTGATATTGCTAATGCTAAATTAACTAAATCAATCTACGGTTTAACATCACCCGATAGAATATATATAGATATTGATGGGATTAATCAATACATGAGTGAAGATTATTTATTATTTATAATACTTCATGAGTTAGCTCACTATAAGAAGATTGAAACTATGGGTAGAGATTTTTACTTAAATTTTAATCTTAAATATTCTTTTGAAGAATACTTAAGAACTTATAAATTTGAAGAAGATTTCGCTAATAGATGGGCTAGGTATATGATGAATAAACTATTCATGATTGACATTAAACACCAGGATGTAGATTATGAAACTCATCCATACAATGAGTTTATAAAATCAAATTACAATTTTTTGAGAGATTCCGTGACTAATGAAGAGGAGTTAAATAATTATTTAACTAATTTCGTTCTTTATGTTAGACAATGAATTAATCGAAATTATAAGAATAAAAAAGTTCAAGAACGTATGGGAGTTACTACAATACTTAATTGATATAGGGCTCGACGAGAATACATATTTAGAAGTAATACCTAATTTTTTTAATGAAAATAATTATTTTGATAATGTTGCATACGCTAGAAAGGTAATGGCAATTGAAACAAGAGTTAATAATAATTCAATTAAAGAAAGTTTGATTAACGATACTAGATGGGTTCTACATATAGGTTTATTAGATAAATCCGAATACAAACTTAAAAGAGTTTTTGATATATATAAAAAAGGGTTAACTGAAAACAAGGTTACCCCACACGTATCAAGAAGGATTGAAGGTCTTTGTAAAAATAATAATATGTATGAATTTAAAAATTTAACTAGTAATACTATTGACTATTTTAAAAAAATAGCTATTAAATATTACGGATATAACTTAATTTAAAATTTAAAAAGATGAGATTACCAGTAAGTAAAATTGTAGATGTAGATGAATATAAAATAGTTATCGAATATGATGGTAAGGGCGGTTTAGATGTTACAGTTCTAGATGAGTTAGGTGAGGAAATAGAAGGTATATTTATATCAGACTGTTTAGATTGTGATGAAGAAAATGACACAGACAACGACATTGAGATTAATTTAAATTAATATAATCTATGTTAAATATTGACGTTGATGACCTAAGTGAAATGAATGAATTTATGAGGAATGAAAAAGATTTATTCTTTGAATCCTTAATAATTGCAGTTAAAGATGGTTGGGAAAATAAACTAGAAAATGTAATAGTGGCTAGTTTTAACGTAAAAGATACTGATAGTACAGTAAATATCTCAATAGATAACGAAGGTTGGTATGGAATACTGAAACTAGCGTTATATCATTTTGAAATTTCTGAAAAATACGAATATTGTATAGAGGTAAAAGACTTATTAAATTTAATGTATGGTGATGAATAAATGTAAATAAAAACATTTATTTTAATAAAAAGTTATTTTTATTTGTTTTTTCTTAAAAAATTATCTATATTCGTAACATGGTTATAGTAAAAAATAAAAAAGCTTATTGGGAATATACAATATTAGATGAATATGACGCTGGCATTGTATTAGTTGGTTCAGAGTTAAAACCATTAGTAAGTGGTAAGGTATCTTTAAATGAATCTTATTGTATGATTGACAACAACGAAGTATTCATCAAAGGTATGTATATATCTGAAAACAATTTAGTGGGTAAATACGACAGTCATAACACAAGTAGAAATCGAAAATTACTTTTAAATAAAAAAGAAATAAAGGTTATTATTAAAAAAATAAACCAAAAGGGTATGACCTTGATTCCATTAAACATACACACAAATAAAACTGGGTTGATTAAAATAAAAATAGCCTTAGCTAAAGGTAAAAAATTATATGATAAAAAGAATGTGATTAAGGATAGAGATACAAAAAGGGATTTAAATAGGGAATTAAAATCAAATAATAATAACTAATAATTAATAAATAATCTTATGAAAAGGCAAATTGTAATTACTAAAAGTTTCACTAATTTATCAACCATATCATTTAAACAATACTTAAATGATATATCTAAAATAGATAAGTTTGAAACAGCTGAAGAAGAAGCCGAATGTGCAATTAAAGCGATTAACGGTGATGAAAAAGCTAAACATGAATTAGTGGTAAGGAACTTAAGATTCGTCGTCTCAGTTGCTAAAAAGTACGAAAGTAAAACTGCTTCACTACCAGACTTGGTAAATCAAGGTAATATCGGATTAATTCACGCTACTAGTAGGTTTGACCCAAGTAAGGGTTATAAGTTTATTTCATATGCGGTTTGGTGGATTAGAAGAGAGATAATGGATTATTTCTACAATTCAGCTAGTCCCATTAGAATACCAACTAATAAGATTGGGGCTATGAGTAAATTCAACGAAGCGACTAGTAAGTTAGTACAAGAAGAAGGTGTTGAACTAACTGCTAATGATATGTATGGTAAAGTAGAAGGTTTTACAGATAGTCAAATTGATAGTATGATAGAAATAGATAATTTAAATGTATTATCATACGATAAAAAAATATCTAGTAGTGACGGTGATACGATGACAATGCTAGACTTAATGGAATCATCTGGAGACGCAACTGACCACATTACAATGACCAGGGATAAGATAGACATGATGGAAGCACTACTTAATTCACTAAATCCAACTCAAAAAGAAGTAATTCAAAAATATTTCGGTATTGGGTATAATGGAAACACAATGAGTTTGAGTGAAATTTCTAACGATATAGGACTAAGTCGAGAAAGGGTTAGAATGATAAAACTAAGAGCCTTGAAAATACTTAAAGGAAGCCCTAGAGCTTTAGATTTAAATGAGATGTAATTTTAAGTGTTTTTTTATTTTTTTTATATATTTATAACTAAAGAGGTATGAAGAAATTTATAAAGAATTTGGTTAGAGAGTCTTTAGGTGGGTTAATATCCGAAAAAGAAAAAACACCTGAAAAAAAAGAAGAGGAAGAAAAAGATGACAGCTCTAACGATAATGAAGATAGTAAACCATTAGATAAAAAAGACCAAGCCGAGATACAAAGTGTGTTTAATAAACCATTAGCACCTAGTATGGCTGACGCATGGAGAGCCGCTGGCCTAGGTAATGCCAACGATGACTCAGGTATTAGGTCTATGGCTAGAAAAAAGATTAAACAAGAAGATGGTCAAGGGTTAACAGATATAGAAAAAGATGCTTTAACAAAAACCCTTAAAGATAAATTATAATTATAATTATATTAAATAATATAAAAAACCATACACTTAGTATGGTTTTTTTTTGTTTAAAATTTGGTTTATTAGGAATAAATTTGTATATTCGGTATTAATAATAATAAATATATAAATTATGATACCTATAGATAGTAATGTTAAGAACTTAATTACCTTAAATGGTAATGATGAATCAATTAAAAAAGCCCTAACTGAATTATGGGGTACCAAACTATATGAGATTAATGGTCGATTTAGTTTTAGCACATTTTCAAAATTCCCTCAAGAGTTAAAAGATAAGTATCCTACCCAAAAAGTAGTAAGTAATGAAGAATACTCAAACGAGATAATGAATCATGAAATAAAAGTCCTAGTTGATGAGGTACCTGAATTCGACATTAAACCCATATCAAAAAAAATACAATTAGAATTAATAGACAAACACGGTTACGATAACGGTGAAGATTGGTGTATTTCTAACTGGGGAACGAAATGGTCACCATACGAATCTCAATTTATATCTAAGGATGAATTCTATTTTTTTACTGTAAATGACACACCACGTTTAGCTATGATTGAGATGTCAAAGAAGTATTCAGATATAACATTTAATATTAAATACGCTGACGAATCAATAGGTTATAATGTTGGTGAGTACACATTATTAAATGGTGAAGTTTTACACGAGTACACCCCGAAAACATTTACTAAAGAATCATTTATGTTAGCTTGTGAATTATTTGATGACGACTACTACACATCAACCTTTATACAGGAACTAAGTGACTCTGAAATAGAAGAGGTTAAGGATGGTGAAAATGATTTTGTAAGGGTAATACTTGACGTTATATTAGAACTTGAGCTAGTAGACTCAGAATATAGTTTAAGTGTCAATGAGTACCTTCTTATTGAATCTGTTAAAACTGAACAATATGAATACGCTCAAAAATTAAAAAACATGATTGATTCAATAAAATAAAAATAATTTTATTTTTATCAACTAAAAATTTGTTATTTCGAATTAAGTTCACTATATTTACATTATAACATTAAAAAAACAAATATTATGGCTATTAAAATTTATGTAAACGGTAATTTAAGTAAGGAAGTTAAAAGTATTATTGATAATGGATATACAGTTAGGGCTGGTGAGGTTAGCGGAAATTCTATTGAAGAAGTGGAAACACTTACATCTTATGTTTATTATGAGAATATAGAAGGTAGGGATAAAGATTTAAAATCAATTCAAGAATTAATTGAATCTAATGAAAAATAATTAAAATGGATAAATTATCAAAAACAGAACTTACTTACTTGTTTAAGTTAATCAATGAAGACCTAAACAATCATGGTATTGAGATAAGAATAGGTCAGGCAATAATGAACAACCTTAGAGCTATAAACTACCAAGCCTATAGTTATTTAAGTGAAACAAATGTAGACCCATTTTACAATGAAAATAACGTACTTGAATCTATAGATAGTATTTCAGAGTTGGACAAAGTTGAAATATTCAACCTACTAAATGAATCAATAAGTGATGAATTTAAAAATAAATTAAAGACCATTGAGGAATGTGTAAAATAAAAAACTTAATAACCTGGATTAAACAAGACACAATAATCTGGGTTTAATAAATTTAAAAATAAAGATTATGAGTGTAATAGGGATGAGTAGTAGTGCTAATAGGAAACCAGCAATAATTAATCGACAAACTATAATCGATAGGTTAAAAAAAGTCAGAAAAGATTATAAAATTGAAGAAAATAAAAAGAAAGAAAAAATATTAAACGAAGTTTTTGAATTAATTGATAAATTATAATAAAGTTATATGGTATTTACTGAAAGTCAAATGAAAAAAGCGTTCCTATTATTTAGGGAAGGTTATGATTACAAATATGCAGTTACCTATTTTAAAAAGAAAAAAAATAGAGTTGATGATTCTAAAAAAATAGATTTAATAATTAAAGCAACTACAAACCATTTAGGTATAAGTGAAGATGTATTTAAATCAAAATTTAGAGGAAGGGATGTGGTTGACGCTAGGTCAATTTATTACTACCTATCTAAGGTTTATACTCAAAAGTCATATTATTATATAGCTGAAAAAGTTAATAAGGACCATGCTTCAGCAATACATGGATTCAACCAACTAGTTGATTTAGTTGACTTTGGAGATAAAGAGTTAAAAACAAAATTAAATGATATAAAAAAAGTCTATAATACTTATTTAAAAGAAGTAAAATGACTGATAGAAAAATAAACAAACTAGAATCATTTATATTAGGTTTAGCGGTAGGTGCCCTTACCATGTTAATAATATTAACTTATAGATAATAAAAAAATAAGATGAAAGTAACTAAAAATAAAGATGGATTTATTGTAATTGATATGGAAGGTGCCGTAATTGTTGATGGAGAATCTAAGGGTAAGTATTTAATTGAAGTTGATAGTGATAATATATCAATAGAAAACTTTGAGATGTACTCATACAGAAAAAAAGTGAGAGGTATAAAGGTCAACAAAAACTCAAATGTTGAGAACGTTAAGACTTATTTAAATCTAAAACCCAAAATTTACTTTTAAATTAATATGAAAAAAAATAAATTTATTGCTTATATATATAATATTAAATTTTATCTACAACATATCTTTTTAATTAAAAA
>TARA_R110001592_G_scaffold104565_2_pt1 | contig 10168 bp, 10 predicted proteins | sample TARA_R110001592 | Tara Oceans TARA_R110001592 (sample SAMEA4398387) | marine metagenome | biome: Polar Biome; feature: [SRF] surface water layer (ENVO:00010504); material: water (ENVO:00002006), including particulate matter (ENVO:01000060) such as... | depth 5 m | reverse complement strand
TTCTAGTCGTTGGCATCCGCACCGAAAAGCTCAGCTTCGCGTCCTTTCCTGTATTTTCCGTACATCAACTCTTCGACAAATTCCACACACTTAAATTGCGGTAACTCGAAGCCCTCTTCGAGTCTCCGATAAATCGGCATCTTGATGGTCCATGGGCGCTCGAAGATATCGGGATCCTCTATAGTCGCCTCATACTCGATGACATTAGCACTAGTCAGAGTATAACGCTCAGTCACCTTAAGTTTATAGCTATGATAGTTACCCGCCCTATCAAACCATGTCCTGTCGTCTAGCCCCGTCACCTCAATTACGAAGGTATCGCCTTCCCAATGGCCAAAGGACTGCCCCATCCAAGCATCTAGTGGCGCTTCACCCGGGTCTTCTAAATAGATATTACGAACCGCGCCAGCAAAAGAGTATGCGAAGAAAACGGCTTTATCACTGTGGAATATCTGGAACGGATGAGGCAAATAAGTGGCGCGAGGAACACCCGGCATGTAGCACTTAATTTCAGGATCACTCGTTAGCCAATTCTCGCGATTCGAATCGCGCCGAGCAAGAGCTTCAGGCTTATAAGGGATAGCGCCACCTTCGACAACACCGAAAGTCGCGGGGACTGCGCCTATCGCCCCTAGAGCCACTACCTCGGGGGCAGGCACGGGGACAAAATCTCCGGGCACTAAGGCCAAAGCCGCTTTCGGAGCCGCGGCCTCGAGATTGTAGTTGGCATTGCTAAGGACTTGCCAGATACCGTTAAGGTCCGGCTTGCCGTCAGGACCACGAGGAATTGCGTTAACAGCCGGCGCAGGCGCTGCTTGCACAACTGTGGAAGCTTGTTCCTGTGCTGGCGAGCAGGCCATCAATGACACGATGATTGCAGCGCTCAGGTAGCCTAATTTTTCTTGTTTTGACCGCATCTGGACTCCCCCTTTAACGGCCGATATAAACACTTACATTTTGGAGTGTCAAGATAAACACGGCGAGTGGAAGGGGGCGCGCCTCGAGCAATTCAGGCACTAGAAACCTTGCTGAATAGGGCTTCGCAAAGGAGAGGACTCCGACCCCGCGGTGCACCTTAGGCGCTTGCGGGGAAGAGTTTAAGCAAAGGGACCACTAATCTCATATGTAATCCCAGGGCCGCCTTTACTAAAGCCACTCTGAGAGCTGAAATATAAACGCGAATAGCTAGGATCGAAGGCTGGGCCCGTTAGCTCCGACTCATCTTGCCCTAACACCTGTAGAAGTGGCACTACCCCTCCATCTGGCGTCAATGCGACGAGCTGGTTGTCACCGCCATCCTCGGCTACGATCACGTCACCAGCAGGAGTGATCACGACATTGTCGACGCCTTTAAGGATCGGGTTTGCACTGGTCTTAATATCGTAGAGAACTCCGATCTCGGAGCTATTGACGTCATATACCCAGACACGGTTATCGCCTTTAGTTGTGAAATAGATTCGCGTAGCGAAGAAGCCGATGCCTTCCCCGCCACTAAAAGTGGTGGCACTGGCGACCTGTTTACGAGTCAAGGTGGAAGTGGCTTGCGGGTCATCGACCCTGTGCCAGACCACTGAGCGCTTGCCCTGCTTCTCAACCACCTGCGCCACTTCGAGCGTGCCACTGCTCAGATCCGGTAAAGGCTTGCTAGGACGAAAACGGTAGAAACAGCCATCGGGCTCGTCTTCGGTAAGATATAAGTGATCATGTACTGTATCGACCGCTACAGCCTCGTGCCGGAACGCCCCTAGTGCGGGCCGTACTTCGGCGCGCTTTTCTCCGAACGGGTCGCATTCGAATACTAGGCCACGGTCCATCTCTTCGCAGGACAGCCACGTATGCCACGGCGTCTTCCCGCCCGCACAATTACTACTGGAACCACTCAGAATGGAATAGGCATCCACAAGCTCACCGCGCGAATTGAAGCGCAACGCCCCCACACCACCGCCGGCTGCAGGCACCTCACTATTGGAAACATAGATCCAACCACCGTCGGGAGCCGCATAAGTAGCCCCACCGTCGGGCTCTGCATGCCAAACATAGTCGCCATCGGACAAGGGCGTTTTACCCGTCACCGCAACCACACGAGAAGTATAGCCCGCTGGCAACATGATGCCGTTGGCATCGGGAGGAAGCAGCGGACCTAGAGAGGCAAGGCCCGCAAACTCAGTTTCACGCTGCGCTGTCTGCGCGACAAGGCGACCGGAGGGCAAAACCAAGGAGCCTCCGGATAGCAAAGAGCCGCCTGCGAAAGCTGCCAAGCCCTTTACCCCTAAACGAATAAACTCTCTGCGCTGAGTCCCTATGTCTGCCATTTCTACTACCTTTTTTAATACATCAGTGAGGCGCTAAGTGACCCCTTCTATATGAAGCAGAGATTAGCACCACTGTATTGCAAATTCTTGACAATTGGCGACGGTGCCTATGTATCAATATGGCAGGTTTAGCGCGGCGGGTCGATCTGATCGTTTACGGAGTTGTTGACGCGGTACCAGCCCGCAATGCTGTAGCGATCACGTCTAGCAGGGCGAACCTCATGAGGGACCTCCTCACTGAGGAAGACCACTAGCGTCGCGAACGCGGGCGTCACGCTTAGGAAGGGTTCCACCTGCTGCTCGTCATAAAGTGCCAACTCGCCGCCGTCCTCCGGCAGCCAGCCCGGATTGAAATAGGCCACTACTGAAAGTACTCGGTTGGTGGGGTCTTTGCGTGGATTGCCCTTAAAGGCGTCGACATGTTTCTTATAGAAAGCCCCGGGTGGATAATGGGCAAAATGGCTCTCGAAACTGAACAGGCCTAAAAACAACCGCCGGTTCAAGAACAGCCGTAAGCGGTTCGACCATTGCAGCCAATCCTTCTCGGCAGCGCTGCTCCCATCTATCCACCGAATTTCATCGCGGCGAACAAAGTTGTTCAAGGTAAAGTCATTGTTGCGGCCGACACCTGCGCGCGCGAATTGCTGCTCATCCAAACTCAACAACTGCTGATGCAGTTGGGCGGCCAGAGCAGGAGGCAACGCATTGGGAATAACACTCCAAGCTTTGTGCTGGAGATCATCGGCGATCTGTGCAAAAAGCGGGTCTTCGCCATCAAAATCGCCAAATCGCGGGTCGATTGCCAGTTGCATCTTAAAGGCTCACAGAGCGAGGAAACAGCGTTCCCTATTTGGTGGTTTTACGGAAAGTGCGGGGCTTCTTCATACCTAGAGCAGAGCCATCCTTCTTGAGTTTGGCCCTTGCAGCCGCCTCTTCTGTTGCCTGCGCTGCCGCGTCGACCGCGCTAGGAACAGCTGCCGCATCTTCCTCAGGGGTTTCGTCCTTCTTAGCTGCAGGATCGGCCTTCTTGACGCGCATTTTGCTGCCTTTCACTGACATACCGTTTAAGGCATGCATGGCTTTTTTTGCCTCGTGGGGAACGGGCATATTGGCGAAACCGAAGCCCTTGGATCCACCAGTCACCTGATCCATTACAACGGTGCAGGACTGCACGCGACCGTGCGCGGCAAACAATTCCAGAAGCTCCGCTTCCGTGACGTCTCGGGATAGGTTGCGAACGAGTATTTTCAATGGGGCTCCTTGTCGCGCGCCGCGCCGCAATCGACGACGGGTGTCGCTTGGCGGGTGCACGCTCAATGCGGGCGCAAGATACTGTAAAACGTTGCGTGAGTCTAACAAGTCTACAGATAAATAAGCAGTAGTCGCCTGTGTCGCGCTCCTCTATAATGCGCCCCTTTCGCACTGAGTCAATTCCGCGCCTTTATTGGCAGCATCGGCCCAGACCATCGCGCTGTATACACGCAGCGACACTTTGTTACCTCTTTATTTTACGGATATCGCTTTGATTAATGCCGCTAACATCACCATTCAGTTTGGTGCAAAACCTCTATTCGAGAACGTGTCTCTGCGCTTTGGCAGCGGCAACCGCTATGGCCTGATCGGGGCGAACGGCTCCGGTAAGTCCACCTTCATGAAAATCCTCAGTGGCGATCTAGAGCCCACATCGGGCAACGTCAGCGTTGACGCCGACGAGCGCGTGGGCATCCTGCGTCAGGATCAGTTCGCCTATGAAGAGTTCACCGTGCTCGACACAGTGATCATGGGTCACGAGAAACTGTGGGCAATCAAGAAGGAAAAAGACGCAATCTACGACCTGCCGGAGATGACCGAAGACGACGGCATGCGCGTTGCGGAGCTAGAGATTGAGTTCGCGGAGCTCGATGGATACTCGGCCGAGGCCAGCGCGGGCGAGCTCCTATTAGGGCTAGGCATCGCGATAGAACAGCACAACGGCCCCATGAGCGCCGTTGCACCAGGCTGGAAGCTGCGCGTACTGTTAGCCCAAGCACTATTCGCCGACCCGGACATCATGTTGCTAGACGAGCCCACCAACAACCTCGACATCAACGCGATTCGTTGGCTCGAGGGCATTCTCAGTCAGCGCGAATGCACCATGATCATCATCTCTCACGATCGCCACTTCTTGAATAGTGTGTGTACGCACATGGTGGACTTGGATTATCAGGCGCTACGCCTATTCCCCGGTAACTACGATGATTTCATGATCGCCTCTACTCAGGCACGCGAACGCATCCAGCTAGACAACGCTAAGAAGAAAACCCAAATCGCCGAGTTGCAGTCATTTGTAAGCCGCTTCTCTGCCAACGCCTCAAAGGCGAAGCAAGCAACCTCACGCGCTAAGCAGATCGATAAGATCAAGCTAGAAGAGATGAAGCCATCTAGCCGTATTAGCCCGTTCATTCGTTTCGACCAAGACAAGAAGCTGCACCGACTAGCGGTGGAAGTGAAAGATCTCAGCCTTGGCTTCGACGACAATACGCTTATTTCCAAACTCAGCATGATGGTTGAGGCTGGAGAGCGCGTCGCGATCATCGGCCCAAACGGTATTGGTAAGACCACTCTATTGCAGGCACTTACCGGCCATTTCGGTGAAGATGCGCAAGAGGTACTTAGTGGCCAAATCAAGTGGGCTGAGAACGCTAAGATCGGCTACTACGCACAAGATCATAGCCACGAGTTCGAACAAGACATCAACCTATTCGACTGGATGAGCCAATGGGGTAGCCCAAGCGACGACGAACAATCTATTCGCGGGGTCCTCGGCAAGTTGCTGTTCTCAAAGGACGACAGCCTTAAGAAGGTGAAAGTCATCTCAGGGGGAGAGCAGGGCCGGATGCTATTCGGCAAAATGATGCTGCAAAACCCCAACGTCTTGGTGATGGATGAGCCCACCAACCACTTAGACATGGAATCCATCGAGGCACTCAACTTAGCCTTGGAGAACTACCCAGGCACACTGATCTTCGTCAGCCACGACCGAGAGTTCGTGTCCTCTTTGGCCACGCGCATTCTCGAAATCACCGAAGGTAACATCACCAACTTCAAAGGCGATTACAACGAATACCTGCACAAACTTGGAGTGGAATAAGATGTCGACGCAGGAGTGTCCACAATGAGCGAAGCAAAGGGTCAAGACTCATTTCTTGGGCTCAACCTGCCACCCGCGCAGATCGAGAACCTAACAGCTTTGGGCTACGAGCATATGACTGCGGTACAGGCGCAAGCCCTACCACTGGCGTTGGCGCGCAAAGACTTGATCGCACAGGCACGTACCGGCAGCGGCAAGACCGCTGCGTTCGGCATCGCCCTGCTCTGCCATCTCAACCCCCGCGACTTTGGCACTCAGTCTCTCATTCTCTGCCCAACCCGCGAGCTTTGCACACAAGTCGCCACAGAGATTCGTCGCCTCGCGCGCTACCTTCCTAATATCAAGGTTGTCGTACTTTGTGGCGGACAATCTATAGGGCCACAGATTGGTTCTTTAGCACACGGAGCTCACGTCGTTGTCGGCACGCCCGGGCGCATTAAAGACCACCTGCTGAAAGAGACACTGAAGCTTGAACGCATCAACACGCTGGTCTTGGACGAGGCCGACCGCATGCTCGACATGGGTTTCTCCGAAGACATCGAATACATTATCGGCGAGACTCCGGCGGATCGACAGACCCTGATGTTCTCCGCGACTTTTCCCGCGCATATCGACTCGCTTAGCGCCCAGTATCAGAACGACGCACAGCGCATTACTGTCGAGACTGTCGCTTCCGAGACGACCATAGATCAGACCTATTACTTATGCGGCAAGAAAGAAGAGGGCACGCAGCGCGCCGAGGCGGTGTTGCGCCTGCTCTACCATTTCAGCCCAGAGTCCTGCGCTGTTTTTTGCAACACTCGCCAAAGCACCACCGAGATCGCACAAGTGCTTAGCGACGCTGGCCTAGTCGCCATGGCACTGCATGGCGAGATGGAACAACGCGAGCGCGATCAAGTTCTAATTCAGTTCCGCAACGGCAGTTGCCAAGTACTCGTCGCCACGGACGTAGCGGCACGCGGCCTCGACATCGAACAGCTACCTATGGTGATCAACGCCGACCTGCCGCGAGACCTCGAGGTGTACACTCACCGCATCGGGCGAACTGGTCGCGCGGGTAATGAGGGTGCAGCCCTTAGCCTATTTTTTGAGAATGAAAGGTTTAGAGTGGATGCGCTGCTCGAGCGCAGCGATAACGCCGGCGCTGCTCAGATTAAGACCATAGAGTCAGTGCCCCAAACACGCGACACGCCTGCCACATGCAGCAAGCAAACACTGAGCATTGCCGGCGGCCGCAAGAATAAGATTCGACCGGGCGATATCCTTGGTACTTTGACGGCAGAGGGTGGCATCGCCGGCACGGCGATTGGCCGCATCGACATTCTTGAGTTCGCCAGCTTCGTCGCGATCGATATCGACCAGATCGAGGCCGCTATCGCGCAACTAGAGGCGCGCCGTATCAAGGGGCAGAAGTTCAAGGTCCGCCGCCTGCACACCATCGCCTCACGAACGGGGCGCGCGCGGCACTGACGCCTAATTGAGTGAGAGGGTTGGCATGGCCAAGAGAGAGCGCTGCGAACGTTGCCAACGCCCACAGGCGCTATGTTATTGCGCACGGCTAAGCCCCATCGACAATACTTGGCCGGTATGGATACTCCAACACCCCGCGGAAGCGCGCCATGCACTAGGCACCGCACGCATCGCAGCACTCGGCTTACGTGACTGCCTCCTAATGAGTAGTCGGCCCCAAGACTTAGCTCAGCCCTTCGCCAGTAGTGCAGACGCCCCCGTGTTAGTTTACCCTGGCCAGACTAGCTTGCCGCTGCAAGAGCTCGCGCCGGAACCTCGGCGTCCCTTGCTCTTTATCGATGCCACTTGGCGCAAGAGTAGACGCATGCTCATGGAGAATGCGTGGCTCGAAACACTGCCGCGCTATGAGCTGCCCGCTCCCCCACCCAGCCGCTATCGCATTCGACGCGAACCGAAGCCCGAGGCCATCTCCACTCTCGAAGCCATCGTGCATTGCCTTGGTTTGCTAGAGGGTGATGCTAAGCGTTACCAACCACTTCTAGAGCAGATGGATCGCTTAGTCGATGAGCAGATTGCCCACATGGGAGCAGAAGCGTTCGCCCGCAATTATGGGCGCGACGAGGACTGAGAGTTCGAGCTAGCGACCTCGTGAAAGACCAGCAAGAACCCCCACAGAGACTTAGATTAGCGAGATCACTGCAGCTACACCACTACCAAGTAATAGCACTAATACTGGCAACATGCTGACCATAAAGCCTAAACCACGCTTGCTTGGATCTGCGACATAGGCGCGCAGATAGATGACTCTGCCGACTAGGTAAATAGCGCCGATTGCCGCGGCGATGTCTGGACGCACGAGATATGAGAATAGGACGATAGAGGGAATAAACATCACGATCATCTCGAGTGTATTCTGGTGTACACGGTAGTAGCGTTCAAACACCGGATGACCACTGATCGCTGGTGCATGCACCTCGTAGGTTCCTCGCGCCTTGCCAACTAGCATGCCGAATACAAAGTACTGCACAAGCGCCAACACTATCACTATCGCTACAAATTCCATTTTCTACCCCCCATTCTTATTACGAAAACCCACGTTTAATTTTGTTCTTGTGCGCTCTGAATAATCTGATCTAGATACGAGCTGGAGCGTGTCACCTCGTAGCGTTTGAACTTGATGCGCGGATGTAGCTCACGCATACGCGAACTCAGCAATCCATGCGCTGAGTGCAGCTGCGCATCCGAGATAATGCCATTGGTATCGCAATCGCGGGCTAGGCGTAGCAGGCGATCGAAATTCATAATGAAATTATCGGTATGAGTACAGCGAATCTGAGTGCCATAGAACAAGTTCGTAAGGTTCTCACCCTTGCCCGCCAGAACTAGAAAATTACGCGAGAAAATCTCGAAATCGCCAGTGGCGAAAAGATGCCACTTCTCCATGAACTCGCTCTCGGTGAAGGTCTTATCGCCCTGCGGCCCCTTACTAGATTGCAGCAACAGGCCAGAAATTCCACCAAGTTGACGGCGCGTATTATCCGCGATCTTAAAGAAAGTCTCCTGACGCGCATTCATCTCGGTGGCGGCAATCGCCATCGTCTGCTTCTCTGATTGAATATTATTATCGCGCAACTCGCGGTTATTCTCCGCCAAGACACTCTGCTGGATGAATAACCCTATCACCAGCCATAGAAAAGCGAGCGGGGCGAAGGCACCCTCGAGGAAGGTGCCCATGTCGCCAATAGGCAGAGAGATGAAACTGCCCCAACCGACGTTATAGGAAATATAGAGCATGCCCAGTAATAGCCAAATTAGGGTCAGCACTACCCCGTAAACAATGCGCATATCCTTGGGCGGCAAAATCGTTTCAATATTATTCTTCTGGTTTTCCATCTGGGCAGCTTCCTAGCGTTCAATCGCACTGGCATCAGCACGAAGCGGCAAACGCTGGCTAGGTTACTGCCTGCTCTGGGGCGGGTCAACGTATAAGAGATTGGTGGGCTTTTCGCTAGGCATATTGGCTTGCTTGTTGAAAGCGGCGAAGCAGTGCCCCGTCATTGGCGAGCAAGTCATCGAGCTTAGCGCAGATTTGTAGATTCAGTGGCGCATCGGGATTATTGCTATAACCATCGGAGTAGCCGCTCAGCGCCGCTCGATACTGTGCTAACTCCTCGAAGAAGTGCTCTACCGTCGCCCGGTCCGCCCGCTTGCCATAGAGTCCAAAGCCGAGTTGCTCGAGGCAATGGGCATTGAGTTGCTGCTCAAACTGCCCTCCCATAGGAAAGGCCAAATAGGGCTTCTGCAGAAACATTGCCTCGCTCATCAGCGTAAAGCCGGCAGTAGCGATAACAGATTCGCACCCCGCCAGATCGTCGAGGAAACCCGTGGTGCTGAACTCTCTCAAGTTGAGATTGCCACGGCTCTCATTGCGGTTATAGCCATAGACAACGAAGCGTTGCTCTGGGAATTCACGCAGCGTTTCGATCAGTGTGTCGTACTCACTGGTGACATAGACAAGATGATAACCCTGATTGCTCGGGCGTAATCGGCCGACCTCTGAACGCAGAATAGGCGGGAATAGAAAGGTATGGGAGTTCTTCACCGGCCCCTGTAGGAAGGTTGTAGCTAGGGCCACATCTGGCTTAGGCACCATTGCCCGAATGACTTGTTCGGTTACCCAGCGGTCGCGGCGCAAGCGAGCTGGAGAGTCATACTCCATGAAGCGCATGCGATGCTGATTGTCGAGACTGATTAGAGGTAGGTCCCGGGCTGTAGCCAGGCGGGCGCACATCGGCTCGAAGTCGCTAATCACCACTTCCGGTTGGAACTCATCGAATATCCGTCGCAGTTTCTGCAGGCTGCGATAGTAAGCTGGCAACATGCGGAGGTTGTAGATCACAGTGCGCAGCATAGAGACCTTATTATCCTTGCTGATAATGCGCAGCCCATCGATGCGCCGGCAAGGGAACTGCTTGTGCAGTACAGCGTAACCACGGTCATAACTGACAAACAAAATTTCGTGACCGGCACCAAGCAAATGAGTGGCCATCTCCTTCGCCCGAGAAGAGTGCCCTGAGCCTTCGCCGGACACCGCATAGATGATTCGCATTTGACTCCTTGTTCGAGTGTGCTCTAAGCCATCTTAGTTCAGTTCGTCGCAGAGTATAGTGAGCAAATATGACAATTACGGGAAACTGGGCGACTGTCGCTTTGCTATTGCCCTGTAGAAAATAGATAATTGTCCGCCCCCAAAAAA
>TARA_R110001592_G_scaffold102362_3_pt1 | contig 10173 bp, 5 predicted proteins | sample TARA_R110001592 | Tara Oceans TARA_R110001592 (sample SAMEA4398387) | marine metagenome | biome: Polar Biome; feature: [SRF] surface water layer (ENVO:00010504); material: water (ENVO:00002006), including particulate matter (ENVO:01000060) such as... | depth 5 m | reverse complement strand
GGGCATCTTATCAAAATTTGTAAAGATTACCCTAATGAGGATTTATCGTTTTACAAACCTAAACCTGCCTTGTTGCACAAAGTAGAAAACGCATACAAACAACAACCAAAAGGTAAACCGATAAGCTTAAAAGCTATTTTTGAAGTTTTAAACGGAAAAGTAGATTATGATGATATTAAGCTAGCCCTTGCTTTTATAGCTTAAAGGTTAAGCAATTTTATTTATCCACAGGTATTACTATCTTATTTTAGGAGTGTAAATGTTCCTTTAATTAATTCTGCTTCTACTTGCCCTCCTGACGGAGTTAAAATATAAAAATAAGTACCATTAGCTTGATTTCTTCCATCCCAATCATTTTTATAGTTACTAGCTTCATATATCTTTTTACCCCATCTGTTAAAAATCACTAAAGATGATTCTGGGTAATAATTTAAATTAGGGAACACTAAAAAATCATTAAATCCATCACCATTTGGCGTTACAACATTTGTTAAAGACAATGTGCAATCTTCTAACTTTACAGTAGAAGAATCTGAATCCGGATTACACAACCCTGTTACTTTAACATAATACAATCCTGAATCTTGAACAATAATTGATGATGAAGTAGAACCTGTATTCCATAAATAAGTAGCCTCGGCTACTGAAGAATATGCACTGATGGTTTCCTCACTACCGATACAGAAAGTCAAGTCTGAAAGATTTACAGAAACATATTCAGGAAAATACACCTCAAACGTACTGTCTTTAGCACATTGATTATCTGTAAACGTAAATGTATATAGTCCCTTTGTATCAACCTCTATTAATGGGCTTTCAGTTGTATTGTTTGGAGTAAAAGTTACATTCCCTGGTCCAGAATATGTCCATGTTCCACCAATATAAGAAGATGTTCCTACGAACTGAAATTGATTTACACATGAAGTATCATTACTAGGTACAGTAGGAGTTTGAACAACATTAAGCTCAAATGAATTTGAAATGTTACATTGATTGTCAGTATAGGTAATTGTGTAAATTCCTTCAGCATCAACATTAATTTCAGGGTTGGAAGTTGTGTCATTAGGTAAAAACGTCATCGTTCCAGGTCCATTGTATGTCCATTGACCACCATCATACGAAGATGTACCTGTAATTTGATAATCTTGAACACATATTGTTTCATCAGTTTGAATTACCGGACTAGGAGCAAATGTGATGTTAAATGATGAATCTTGATTACATTGATTATCAGTGTAAGTTAAGATGTAATCTCCTACAACATCAACACTAATAGTAGGGTTTAAGGTTATATTATTAGGAGAAAAAGTAACATTACCTGATCCGTTAGTATTCCAAGACCAAACTCCTGAATTTTGGTATGAAGAAGTTCCTGATATTTGAAATTGATTATTACAAGCTATAGTATCTGTCATAACTGATGGTTTAGGCAATACATACACCGAAACAGTAGTATCATAGCTACACCCAAAATTATCTACCACTTCATACGTATAATAGTGCACTCCAGTTGTTAATGGTTGAACTACAATTGCCGTATCATTTTGTCCAGATATAATTGAAGGATCATTTACCCATCCTTCTGAGACAATTACTGGAGAATAAAATTCATTATTGGGGTTAATGTCAGGGTCTAATGTAATTCCCCATTCAAAAATATACCCGTTATCCTGAAGTATATTATCAGTTATTGTAATTGTCCAATCCCCATCAATAGGGCAACCTATTAAATTGCTAAAATTTTCTTCTGGTTGAAAATCACCTGGAGCCAAAATGTTATATCCAGGAGTAACTGTAGATGGGATGTGATTTCCTGCTGAATTTTCAGCCACCATAGTACCCCATGTTGCACCTATGGTAAAACAGTAATCCATTCCTATACCTGGTACAGTTGATCCACTAGAATTTGCATCTCCAAGAAAAGTGCTTCCTGAACTACTCGATCCAAAAATATCTGCCAACATAATTGTTGTTCCATTTGGGCATGTTAATTGAATGTCTAAATCCCCAATATAAGAATGTTCAATATTCATACACACTTCTTGAATGTCAGTTCCTACATTAATTGTTTGACCTGAAAATCCATTAATTGATACAGAAGTGGTGTAAGAACTACCTCCTCCGTCTGGTAAAAAAGTTTGACCTGTAACAACTCCTCCTATTTGAAAACTAGACTCTGTTAAATCAACCCCAACTGTATCAGTTGCTGTAATCCCTCCTATTATAATCGTAGAATCTCCCAGACAAATCGAATCCCTTGTATTTATTATCCCTGAAAAGCTTGGTATTGTTGAAACTCTAACCTTAGATAGAATTGATTTTGACTGTAAATAAGGATCGATGATTTTTAAAATAGCTAAATAGCCGTTTTGTGCTGGAGGGTAAAACCAAACACTATCTCCCGTTGCAGATGTACCATCGGTAAAATCCCATTCATAAATACTGTTATTAGATTGGTTATAACCATAAGGATTAGTGCTTGTAGAATCATACAGAAAATCTCCAACTCCTACAAAAAGTAGAGAGTCTCCAAGACAAATATCAGCATAACCTGTATCTGAAGGGTTTAAAATATCTACTCCAATACCATTTCGATATGCCTGCATATGGGCTGAAAAAGGTTGCATAGGATTATTACAAGTAACATTCGCAGACCATCCTCCAGCATTAACTGCTCCATCAGATACAAACTTAAATGTTAAACAACCTGATGGGTTATTCCAAGATGCTTGATAATTAAACCCAGTTGGATGTGTTACACTATTATGAGCTCCAAGCAAAGGTGAATTAGAGTCTGGCCCATCATAAACATAGAGAGTATCACTACCATCAACATCCCAATCAAAACCAGAAGCAGTACCCAATGAAACTGACATTTTAGTCCCTGTGGTTAAAGATGGGCAAAAAACTATTTCTACGTTTTCATTATCTGAGTAATTACCAAAATCATTCCCCGAATCATAAAAATGAGGATCTATTCCATCTGAAAATTGTGTTATACAATTACACTCTCCTTGACCTGATGAGGTAAAATCATTGTCTGTAATCAAAACCGTTGGGTTTGGATTTTGAGCTGTTATTGAATATGAAATACTAAAAAGTAGAAATAGAAAGAAAAGTCTCATTTAACTATAAGTTTGAAATTTGTTACAAAGGTAACCATTTCGAAAAAAGTTCACTAGTTTTTTTATTCTTCTCTTTGAATTCCTAGCTAGAAAACATAAAAAAACCCTTTAACATTCAGTTTGTTAAGGTAATTTTGTTGTCTGACTAAGACAACTTGTACTGGATTCTTGAACTTTGTTACTCTTCGCCAGGGAAGATTTTATTGCCTAATTGTTTGCTAACTTTAGCCCATAAAAAAGCAGCTTATTAGGCTGCTTTTTTATGGTTTATAAAGAGAGTTATGTTATTATTGTTTAGTAACCTTAAATACTTTAGTATCTTCTTTACTTTGTACTTGAAGTAAATATAAGCCATTATTATAATTACTTAAATCAAGTTGAAGATTGTTTGAAGTAATATTCTTTTTCTGAACAATGATTTTACCTTGTAAATCGGTTAATGTAATTTGCTCAACAAATTGAATATTTCCAAAAGAAACATTTAAAATGTTACTAGTTGGATTTGGATAAAGAGCAAGATTATTTTCTATTACACTAGAGTTAATTCCAGTAGTAATAGGTGCTGTACAAATTTCTAAAGACCAAGCATCAATAGATCCGTCATCACCAGCAGTATAGCTATCTAAAACAGTTAAAGTCCATGTGCCAGTCATGTTTTCACCATTAAATGCAGATAGAGCATCCATTGGTTGAAATGTTCCAGATATTGCAGGAGCATTGTTACACATGTTTTCGAAGTCAGTACTTGTAGATGTTGCTGCATCATCAAATGAAGCTTCAATATTATCTCCAGAGCAACCATAAGTTGAAGCAGGGATTCCTGGACCATCAAATAGTTGTATAGTTGTTCCTTGAGGAGATGTTAACGTTGCAGAAACATCACCAACATAAACATGAGGTAAATTCAATCCTAGCAAATTCACATCTGTTATTGTTCCAGAAGAAGCAACAGTAATTGTAGAAGTTTGCGATGCAGCAGAAACTGTCACAGGCACATCAGTACTAGCAATAGTTGAACAACTAGATGTTGTAAATGAAAATACTGATGAAGAAGGTGCAGAACCACAGTTGTTGTAGCTAGTTATTCTCCAATAATAGGTAGTTTGACCTACTAAAGATGCAGATGAGTAAGAGTTTGTTGTCAATCCAGTAGCATTATCTACTATCGCAGTAAATCCAGCATCTGTTGCAATCTCAATGTCATACATTGCACCTGTACCCGCAGCAGACCAGTTAAACATTACTGTAGGGTCAACACCTGTAGCGGCATCAGTAGGAGTAGATAATGTTGCCGTTGTTGGAGTAGGATCAATTACATCTAAACTTACATCATTATTTTTAGTAACAGAAGTAGATGTTCCTGTAATTGTTATAGTATATGATCCAACCATAGTAGCATTTAAATTACTTACTGTCATTGTAACAGGAGTACCATCTACAGAGGCTGTCGTTGGGTTAAAAGTTACGGTTGAACCTGCAGGTTCTCCTGAAGCAGAAAAAGTTGTAGTTTCATTAAATGATAAGAAAGTATTATAAGTAAAATTATAAACAGCATCATCAGTAGGGCAAGGAGCTGCAGAAGTACCAGAAAAACTCATTACAAATTCAGCATCTTCAATAGCAAAGTTAGTAGAGTTGATGCCAAAAAAGATATTGTCACTTGGTCTAACCATTACTCTAGCAGTAGTTGTCGCAGCTCCAGTAGGAACTGTTACAGAAGCAGAGCCATTATTAGGTACCGCTGTTGCTATAGTGTACGGATAAGTATTTCCTCCATCAATAGAGAGGAATATATCCACATTAGCTGCATTAATTCCATTTGCATCTGTTCCTGCTACATCCCAAGTAACAGTTTCAGTAGCACCAGAATTCCATGTAATTCCTGTAGTATTTTGAGATGTTACCACAAATGGGCCAACATTAGCAACAGTAACTTTCATTAAATCAGAAGCGGTTTGACCACCAATAGGGTCATTATCTCTTACGATAAAAGAAAAGTTTAATGTTCTTGCGACAGAAGGAGTGACCTCCCAAGTAGGTGTTAAATTACCGGCTAAAATGTCGCTTAATTGAGGCATATATCTTTTTGGGGATGCTGTCGGTAACTTAGCCCGATATAAAGGGCCAACAGCGTAAGTTGATTGAGGTGCCGCACTTCCAGGAGAAGTAGTTGGGTCGTTTTGAGACCAATTATAAGTTAAAGAAGCCATTCCTTGAGGGTCAGTTGCAGAGCCTTCTAGTACGAATGCAGTACTTTTTGGTATTGTATAATCGTTACCAGCATCAGCTGTTGGTGGGTTGTTTGCATGATCAGTATCAACACTACAAGTACTATTTCCACCAGGTTTAATGTTGACTAAAATATCTCTAACATTTACATAGTTAAAGTGAGCATCACTATTGTTTTGAACATTTGTCCCACAAATCCCAGCATACCCCATAATTGAACTTCCACTAGCAGGCTCTACTTCTGTAGAACCGTTACCACTTCTACTACATGTATTCATGGTATGATAACCTCCAAATTGATGTCCCATTTCATGAGCAACATAATCAATATCAAAAGGATCTCCTGTTGGGTTAGAACGACCTGTCATTCCACTTCCTTTAGAACCATCAGTACAAACACAACCAATACATCCAGCATTCCCTCCTCCAGAGGTATTAAAGTTGTGTCCTATATCGTAGTTAGCATCACCAATATTATTGTTTAAAAATGTTTGAGTTGTATTGTTATACTCTCCTGACCAAGGATCAGCGCCTGTTGAGCCGTAATAAATACAAACATCATTGTTTGCGATAAACTCTAAGGTAACACCAAGATCCACTTCATAAACAGTATTTACTCTGTTAATTGTAATCGTCATTTGTGCTTGAACTTCAGCTTTGTTTTGAGCATCAGAACCACCTCCTGAAGTAAAAATATTTCCATATTCAGCTGTACAAGTTTGAGCTAAACGATACTTTCTTCTTTTCATATCATCAACATTAACTTTAAAAGTAGAACCCATATTTCTATCTTTTTCAATTGATCGTAATTTAGCGTCCTGATCTTCTGTTAAACACTCAAAAGGCTGTGTATCTACTCCTAACGATTTTCTATCATAAACAATATAATTGTTTAAATCACTTGTGTAAGGATCAATATAATTTGTGCTTTTATTACCAGAGAGAGTCATGGTGTGCAATCCAAATTGGGTAACTGAAAACCGCATATAAGCAGTTGGATCTTCTACTCCTTGTGCAACATAAGTTTTAATCATTGGAAACTTAGCGGCTAAATCTGGGTGCATTATTGGAGAATCCCACACTCTAAAATGTTCAATTGTTCCTTCAGCAGTAGGAAATTCAACAATTAAATTTGATTTCCCAGTAAAACCATCTCGATTAGGAGCGGCAGTTAGTTTTGTTTTTAATTGATTAATATCAAGAGCAAAATAACTTGCTTTTGACGGAATGTTGTTTCGATGTACTTTCCCCTTAGAAGTCAAGGATGAAGCTTCTATTTTCTTCCATAGAGGAGTACTATTTTGACCGAAAGACAACGATGAAAAAGCTCCAACCAATATAGATACAATCAATAATTTTGTAGTTAGTTTCATAATATAAAGTTTAGTTTAAAGGTAATGAAGTTAAGAATTATTTTGCTTTATAATTAATAAAAATAGGCAGAATCGTGGATTCTTTAGTATGTTATAGGTAAGTTTTACTATAGATTAAAGTATTAATTATAATTTTGCATAAAAATGAATCAAATGCATTTAGATTTTAAAGAAATAGCAACAGCTTCAATGATATTGTTTGCTGTGATTGATATAGTAGGCTCAGTTCCAATTATAATTGATTTACGTCAAAAAGTAGGACATATTCAATCTGAAAAAGCAAGTATTGTTTCATTAATAATAATGGTAGCTTTTTTGTTTGTTGGAGAATCCATTTTAAACTTAATTGGAATAGATGTTAGCTCTTTTGCAATAGCTGGCTCTTTTATTTTATTTTTTCTAGCTTTAGAAATGATTTTAGGAATAAGACTTTATAAAGATGATGATCCTAAAACAGCCTCCATAGTGCCAATTGCATTTCCTTTGATTGCGGGAGCAGGAACCATGACAGCATTACTTTCGTTGAGGGCTGAATATGCTGTTCAAAACATTATTGTTGCTATTTTTTTTAATATGATAGTAGTTTATACCGTTCTTAAACTGTCTTCAAAAATTGAGAAAATTTTAGGAAGTGGAGGAATAGCTGTTTTAAGAAAAGTTTTTGGTGTTATTTTGTTAGCAATTGCGGTAAAATTATTTAGGACAAACGTTGGGTTTTAAAATGGCAAACATTACGATTTATACAGATGGAGCAGCCAAAGGAAATCCTGGGAATGGAGGATATGGGGCTGTGATGATGAGTGGAAAACACAAAAAAGAACTTTCAGAAGGATTTAGGCTCACAACAAATAATCGAATGGAATTATTAAGTGTAATTGTCGCATTAGAAGCGATAAAAACAGAAAATGCTCAAGTAGAAATATTCTCTGACTCCAAGTACGTTGTTGATTCAGTCGAAAAAAAATGGGTTTTTGGATGGCAAAAAAAAGGATTTAAAGGCAAAAAAAACATTGATTTGTGGCAGCGGTTTTTAAAAATTTACCCTAAACACCAAGTTAAATTTAATTGGGTAAAAGGACATGCAGGCAATCTTTATAATGAACGATGTGACGAATTAGCAGTACAAGCTGCAGAAGGACAAAACTTATTAATTGACGAAGGTTATGAAAAAGAATCTTCAGGAGGTTTGTTTTAAGTACAACCTTCATCAATAAATATTCGTCTAAATATTAAAAATTGCTTCTTCTCAATAAAAGGCTTTTATTACATTTGCCAACTTCAAAAAATAAGCATGTCAGAATATCCAAGTTTAATAAAATCTAAATTACCAAAAGTAGGAACTACAATTTTTACGGTGATGAGTCAGCTTGCTGCTGAAAATAAAGCAATCAATTTATCACAAGGATTTCCTGATTTTGAAAGTTCAGATGAACTTATCAACTTGGTTACAAATGCCATGAAAAAAGGATTGAACCAGTACGCTCCTATGGCTGGAGTTTTTGAATTAAGAGAGCAAATTGCCCAAAAAATTGAAAATTTATACGGAGCAAAATATCATCCTGAATCTGAAATAACGATTACTGCTGGAGCAACTCAAGCAATTTATACAGCAATAGCAGCAACAATTACAGAAGGAGATGAGGTAATTATTTTTACTCCAGCTTATGATTGTTATGAACCCGCAATAGAATTAAATGGAGGAAAAACTGTTTTTGTGCAAATGCATACCCCCAATTATAAAATAGACTGGGAGGATGTGAAAAAACTGATTAATCAGCGGACGAAGATGATAATCATTAATACGCCTCACAACCCAACAGGAACTATATTATCGGAAAAAGATATGTTAGCATTGGAAAAAATAGTTTCGGATACAGATATTATTGTATTAAGTGATGAGGTTTATGAGCACATTATTTTTGATGATAAAAAACATCAAAGTGCAGCTAAGTTTCCTAAACTAATGGAGCGTTCTTTTATAGTTTCCTCTTTTGGTAAAACGTTCCACAATACAGGATGGAAAATGGGTTACTGTGTTGCTCCAAAAAATTTAATGAAGGAGTTTAGAAAAGCACATCAATTTATTGTTTTTTCTGTAAATACACCAATGCAATACGCATTAGCTGAACACCTTAAAAATGAAAATAATTACTTGTCTTTAAATGGATTTTATCAACAAAAAAGAGATTATTTTGTTGACTTAATTAAAGATTCAAAATTTGAAATTCTTCCTTCCAAAGGTACGTATTTTCAGTTGCTGAGTTATAAAAATATTAGCGAAGAAAGTGATACAGATTTTGCGATAAGATTAACAAAAGAAAATGGAATCGCTTCTATACCAGTATCTGTGTTTTATCAGAAAAATGTTGATGAAAAAATTCTTCGTTTTTGTTTTGCAAAAAAAGAAGATACATTGCTAAAAGCTGCTGAGATTATAAACAGGGTTGTTTAAAACTCCTGACCTTCTTTTTCTTTTTTCTTTATTAAAATTATTATTTTCATCTTTTCTTAAAGATTGAAAATGAATAATTTACTCCATTGTTTTGTTATTATAAGTATTCAATTGCTTCCATTATTTTCTTCAGGAACGATTGTAAACAAACCAGATTCACTTGAAAAAGAGGCTTATTACTTTATTTCGAATAGAGATTGTGCTGAGAACAAATTGGCGATGTACAAAGCTCGAACCAATCAAAGTGGTATTTCTTCCTGCTTAATTAAAGGAAATTTTGAGGTGAAGGATTTTGCTCATATGCGTAAAGCTGAAATTTCTGTTTATAACATCTCGAACGATCAATTAGTAGGAATTTACAATACACACCCTAAAACAGGAAACTACTTAATAATACTAGTCCCGAATGTAAAATATGAGTTTGTAATCAATACTTATGGCTATGCCCCAATCAAAAAAATAGTTGAAATACCTAGTTATGCGAGCACTGATGTTTATGATGAAATTTCAACTCAAAAAATGTTGTTAACGGTCGATTCATCTAAAATAAGTTTAAGTTTAAATACACTATTGGTTGAAGAGAAAGAGCCAACTATATTTTTACTAACCGTTTATGATGAAAACAATGAGAGTAATCATCATGTAGAGTTATATGAAGCAAATGAAGAATTGCCAGACGAGAAAAGAAAACAGTTGTCAGAAACAGAATTTGGAAACATTGATGAGTTATTAAAAAATGAAGCAGAAGCAGAAAGTAAAAAACCAGAACAAGCCGAAAAAGCATTTTTAAAAAAAGATTATAAAACAGCATCTGAAATCTACTCAGAATTACTTGTGCTCGACCCAAATGATGAATTAGTAAACTATCGAAAAGGGGTTTCGATTTATTATACAGAGCAAAACAAGTTACTTTCTTTACAATACCTAAAAAAGGCTGTGCATTCCGATAAAGTTCCTTATGATGTGTATTATTACTTAGGAATGACTTACCACT
>TARA_R110001592_G_scaffold50697_1_pt1 | contig 10179 bp, 8 predicted proteins | sample TARA_R110001592 | Tara Oceans TARA_R110001592 (sample SAMEA4398387) | marine metagenome | biome: Polar Biome; feature: [SRF] surface water layer (ENVO:00010504); material: water (ENVO:00002006), including particulate matter (ENVO:01000060) such as... | depth 5 m | reverse complement strand
CAAAATCATCGGCACCGGCAATATTGATATCGGCAAGGAAGAGTTATTACTCGGGATTTCCCCTATCGCCCGCACAGGAGTTGGAATCAATGTTGGTGCGGCGGCAGGTTTAGTTAGACTGGGTGGCACCTTTAGTAAGCCCAAGATTGTCGCCGACCCTGCCGGCATGTTCACCTCGAGTTTGTCGACCGGCGCCGCCATTTACACCGGCGGGCTGTCGCTGCTCGCACAGGGCCTGATCAAGCGGGCGATCTACGCAGGTAGTGCCTGCGACGGTGATATCGATGACATCCCAACGGTGGAAGAACTGCCGGATGAAATTTTAAACCCCCGTGCACCGGAGGGCACGTTGCCACAAGGCGATCAAGGTACCGCTACATCAATACAGTCAGCGACGCCTTGATGGCGACTACTTTTGCAGACAGACCAGCTTAAAACCGTCGTGTTCAAGTAGCACTTCGCTAGCACTAAACAAACCCAGGGCTTTGCGCTCAAGGGGGATAAACTGATTAACGACAAATAGCGCTCGGCCCTGCCGCGCTAATAAACGATGGGCTGCGGCTAAGAAACGATCAGTCAAGGAACCCGCCACCGCGAAACCCTGATGAAATGGCGGATTACATAGCACCATATCGACGGGACCCTGCAAACCGGCGGCGCAATCTGCCAATACCAACTCAGACCTTAATCCGTGGACACTACAGTTTTTTTCGGCGGCTAATATCGCACTGGCATTATTATCCGTTAACAGCCATTGTGCGTCTGGCAAGCACTGCGCTGCCATCACCGAGATAAAGCCATAACCGCAGCCAAGGTCGGCAACCCGGGCAGGCGGACTATCAAATTTACTTAAAAAGTCCGGCAAATATTCTATAAGCAAGGCGCTACCGCGATCCTGCTTTTGCCAGCCAAATACCCCTGGTTTACTGAATAACTGTGGGACTAGCGCAATTTCACGAATCAAGGTGTATTGGCTGTCATCTAGCAGTGAGCTTGGCGCCTGTTGTTTGATAATTGTCGCCACATACGCAGCGCCGTCATGCTTTTTAATATCCGCACTGCAGCCCATCAACGCCGCCGTTTTCTTAGCATAGTTATGCAGGCCATCATTTTTGTGGCCGCTGAGTAGCAAGCTACCGCCCACCGGTAAACGCACTAAAGCCTGATTAATAATGTAATGCACTAAGGCCTTTTCTTTGGATACGCGATAACACACTGTTTGTGGCTGAGCCATATCCATAGGAATATCAAAGTCACCCAGCTGCGTTGTATATCCGCCCTCTCGCAATTGATCGGCGATATCACAGCGATTGGTAAAACATTGCCAATCGCTCTGTGCTGGTGGCAGGGCAAAACCAGCAATATGTTCATCAGCAAACCACCAAACCGGAGAGGGTAGCGGAGAAAATTGCCGATAAAGCGCCGCTAGTGCGGTATCCGCAGTACGTCCCTCACTGCCCATCGAACCTTCTCCAGTTTTAGGTTTCGACTTAGCTTTAGGCTTCGATGTAGACATGGTCATTTCTTTCCTGTGGCGCAGCGCCTGTCAATAAACAGAACCCGCCTACTTAGTCTCAGTGTGGTAAACACTAGCAATTTCTTCCGCGCTTAAGGCGCGATATTCACCTTCCAGCAGTTCGGCATCCAAGTGAATCTCACCAATTGCCTCTCGGTGTAAACGGACAACCGCATTGCCCTCCGCGCCAAACATACGTTTCACCTGATGGTAGCGGCCCTCACAAATTTTCAATCTTGCGATACGCTCATCCAAAATCGTCAGCTGCGCTGGCAGGGTCCGCGCTTTGTCATCTTTTAAAAACACACCCTGCGTAAACTGCGTTACGGTGTGCTCTGGAATAGGGTCGGCAGTTTCTACGTAATAGGTTTTCCAACACTTGCGCTGGGGTGAGGTTATTGCATGCGACCAGTTGCCGTCATCGCTTAGTAGCACCAGCCCCGTTGTATCTATGTCTAGCCTTCCGGCTGCGTGTAAATGCTCTGGATTATCTTCATCCAATAAATCCAGCACGGTGGAATGACGACGATCGCGCGCGGCGCAGACAACGTCTTGGGGCTTGTTGAGCATTAAATATCGCGGACCAAGAGGACGTAACAGACTCCCCATAAGAGTGACACCGGCCTCGGCCGGTATCAGCTGCCCCGGATCGCGGACCGAACTACCATCAACGCGAACATCACCGGATTTAATCAGTTTTTTGGCATCACTGCGGGAATAATCAGTCACGCTGGCCAGATAGCGGTCCAAGCGTATTGGCTTGTTAGAAGTCTTCACAAATCCTAGCGCCCTTAAATAATGCCGGTATTGTCGGGTAACTACTCTGACGCTTCAAGCAGGCAATAAAAAAAGGGCCCTAAAGGCCCTTTTATTTCACGTCTTGCTTGGGTCAGATTTACTGAGCGTCCGCACCGGCTTCAACGTTTGCATTAATTTTAATATTAGTCAGGCTGCGCAAGGCCGCTTTTTTCTCTTCCATACTTGCTTTGGCTTCGGCTTTGGCTTCGGCGCGCTTCTGCTCCCGAGCTTCGGCATCGGCTTTAGCCTGCGCATCACGTTCTTCTTTGGCTGCTTTTCGCTCAGCTTTTTCAGCTTCTGCTTTGGCTTTCATTTCTTCGCGCTTAGCTTTCGCTTCGGCTTTCTGCTCTTCAGCATTGGCCTTCATCTCGTCACGCTTAGCTTCAGCATTGGCTTTCGCTTCGGCTGCTTTAGCATCGATATTGGTGTCAACACTGATATTGGCTTCTGCTTTGGCTTCTGATTTAGAGTCATCACTACCGAGACCAATACGGCTTAAAAAGCTGCCTTCAGCTGCCATTACACTGCCACTCAAACCCACTAATGTAGCTGCGATTACAATATTTTTCATTTTCATGGTGATATCTTCCCCGTTTGTTTTGTCACACTTGTTATGTGGTGTTCATTGTAGAGAAGCATTCCGGTGTGACAAGTAATCAATCGCGTAATTTTCACCGCAACTTTTTTATAAGATTACGGTCCTGTTCAGCCCCGAGTCAGCCTCTATCAAGCCAGAGATTAAATTAATGCTCTCTTGTCGCCCGGAAGCGTACCTCAGGATGACGCTCTTCGGTCAGCGCTAAATTAACCCGAGTCGGTGCCAGATAGGTTAAATGTCCACCGCCATCAATCGCGAGATTATCCGCACATTTACGCTTAAACTCCTCAAATTTCTTAGGATCATCACACTCAACCCAACGAGCGGTGTACACATTAATGGGCTCATATAGAGCCTCTACCTTGTACTCATCTTTGAGGCGGTAACTCACCACCTCAAACTGTAAATTACCCACGGCGCCCACGATCAGATCGCTATTGCGCTGCGGCATAAACACCTGGGTAGAACCCTCTTCGGAAAGCTGCTGCAAGCCTTTTTGTAATGCCTTACCTTTTAAGGGATCACTCAGACGAATGCGCCGAAACAGCTCTGGAGCAAAATGCGGGATGCCAGTGAATTTGAAGTTCTCACCTGAAGAGAAGGTATCGCCAATCTGGATGGTGCCGTGATTGTGCAGACCAATAATATCCCCAGACACCGCTTCTTCCACCAGCTCCCGATCACCGGCCAGAAAGCTCACCGCATCCACTATCTTGACGTCCTTACCCAGCCGCACATGACGCATTTTCATGCCCTTGGTATAAGTGCCTGAGCAAATTCGCATAAAAGCGATACGATCCCGATGCCTTGGGTCCATATTCGCCTGAATTTTAAATACAAAGCCTGAAAACTCGGTTTCCTTGGCGCTCACCTCACGATTGTCGGTAGCACGATCCAGTGGCTCTGGCGACCACTCAACAAAGCCATCAAGCATTTCCTTAACACCGAAGTTAGACAGGGCGGTGCCAAAAAACACCGGGGTCTGTTTACCCGCTAAATAGGCTTCGCGGTCGAAGAAATGGCTGGCACCACGAACTAACTCAATTTCTTCTAGGAAGTTATCGTATTCATCATCAAGTAATTTGCGCGCCTCGTCATTATCCAAACCCTTGATTTGGATGTCTTCGGCGATCACCGAACCTTTACCCTTGGTAAATACATGAATGGTATCGGTATAAAGATTATAAACACCCCTAAAGTCTGAACCCATACCAATCGGCCAGTTGATGGGGGCTGCGGCAATACCTAATACGCTTTCTACTTCATCCAATAACTCAATGGGGTCGCGGATATCCCGGTCCATCTTGTTCACAAAACCCAAGATAGGGGTGTCGCGAAGGCGGCAGACGTTCATCAGTTTAATCGTGCGATCTTCCACGCCTTTGGCGCCATCGATAATCATCAGCGCCGAATCCACCGCCGTCAGGGTGCGGTAAGTATCCTCAGAAAAATCCTCATGACCAGGCGTATCGAGCAAATTAACGATTCGATCGCGGTAAGGAAACTGCATAACAGAGGAAGTGACCGAAATTCCCCGCTCCTTTTCCAGCGTCATCCAGTCAGACGTAGCGGCGCGGTCATTCTTCTTGCCCTTGACCGTACCGGCCACCTGAATCAACTGCCCCAGCAGAATCAACTTCTCAGTGATAGTGGTTTTACCGGCATCGGGGTGAGAAATAATCGCAAAGGTGCGGCGCTTGGCGATTTCCTGCTGTAAAGACGATTTCGACATCTGAATGGGTCTTCTGGCTTAAATAATGGGCGCGATCTAAAGACTGTCGCGGCGGAGGCGCGATTCTACGTTATTTACGCTGTTTTTTCACGAATCATACTCAGTAATAACTAGCACTCACCCAGAAAACTCAGACAGACCAAAATCATCGCCACAACGCCCCTCATCCAGGTACTCCGCCCTATTCACACACCACAACTCTGGCGCCAAAGCCACTAATCCAGTAAGATGCACGCCCGCTGTCACTCTGGCAACGAGCATCACGCCGCGACATGCGACATTTTTGAGATGATAGATTCTATGAGTTTTACCTCCCTGGGCTTATCCGCCCAAATTTTGGCGGCTGTTGCCGAGCAAGGTTACGACACCCCTTCCCCCATTCAAGCACAGGCCATTCCAGCAGTATTAGAAGGCCGTGACGTTATGGCCGCAGCACAAACCGGCACCGGCAAAACAGCGGGATTCACGCTGCCTATTTTGGAATTACTATCCCGAGGCGAGCGCGCTCAAGCGAACCAAGCCCGTGTTTTAATTTTGACACCAACCCGCGAACTTGCCGCGCAAGTGGGCGAGAGCGTAGCCACCTACGGAAAACATTTGCCGCTGCGTTCAGCGGTGGTATTTGGCGGCGTTAAAATCAACCCGCAAATGATTAAATTACGCCGTGGCGTAGACGTGTTAGTTGCCACCCCCGGTCGGCTATTAGACTTGTACAATCAAAACGCCGTCAAATTCAAGCAGCTGGAAATTTTAGTCTTGGACGAAGCCGATCGCATGCTAGACATGGGCTTTATTCACGACATTCGTAAAATTCTGGCGGTATTGCCAAAGCAACGTCAAAACCTGATGTTTTCCGCCACCTTCTCTGGTGATATTCGCGAACTTGCGAAAGGCTTGGTAAACAACCCGGTGGAAATTTCTATTAACCCAGAAATCACCACCGCCAAAAGCGTTACTCAGTCAATTTATCCGGTTGATAAAAGTCAGAAACCAGCCTTATTAACGCATCTGATTAACAGCAATAACTGGCAACAGGTTCTTATATTCTCGAAAACGAAGCATGGAGCTAACCGCCTAGCTGCGCACTTAGAAAAAGCAGGCATCGGCGCCGCAGCGATTCACGGCAATAAAAGCCAGGGCGCGCGCACCAAGGCCTTAGCCGACTTTAAAAGCGGTGCAGTGCGTGCCTTAGTCGCAACCGATATCGCCGCCCGCGGTTTAGATATTGACCAACTTCCACAGGTGGTCAATTTTGATTTACCAAATGTTCCAGAAGACTATGTACACCGTATTGGTCGTACCGGTCGCGCTGGTGCAGTCGGCAGCGCGGTATCCTTGGTTTGCTCGGATGACTTTAAACTATTAACCGACATCGAGCGTCTGATTCAAGAAGTGCTGCCAAGGGAAACACTGGCTGGCTTTGAGCCAACTCACGCTCTGCCAGAGTCACGTTTAAATCAACGCCCAGCACGAAAGCCTAGACCCAAAAGTCACACTGAACACCGCGATGGTCAGCGCCCCGCCGCCCGCCGCAGCGGACGCCCAAGTGGCAATGGCAACAGCAACGGTAATCGCGCTCGCTCTTCGGCACCAAAAGCCTAATTTAACTAGGCTCCGCAAAGACAAAGGGCGCGTCTCAATCACTGACGCGCCCCCACCCATTCACACTAACTACATGTCGCTTCTTAAGCCCGACTGTTTACCACCTTTGCCGGCTCGCGCTCGAATAAGCCGCTATTTTCTGAATACAGACTGCTAACTCGCCGAGCTTTAAGCGTGTCGACATCTGCTCTTTGTTGAGCCTCGCTTTGCTGACCGTCGCGCAATGAATTCGACTCACTTTCCAAGCTTTGCTGCACACCTCCCACGCTAGTAGTGCTCACCGTGTTTTGAGAAGTCTGACTCGATTCAGCAAGCAACTCTTGACGCGCCTGAGCTGCAATTCGAGCCGCCTCAGCCGCTACTTGACGGTCTTGACTACTCGGCTCCGCCGGCGCCAAGGCTGCCTGGCGGACAATTTCCATCTTCTCAATGGTAGCTTGAGGGGTCGCGGCTCTAGCCAAATCGATGCTGACCTCTCCATTCACTGCATAATTATTGCCATCAGGGCCGCGCTTAAATTCGTAACTGGGCGAGCCACTGTAACGCCCACCCGCTACTGAGTGAGCAAGCTCGTGATTACGCACCTCGCGGTCGCGGGCGGCTAGATCGCGCACCTCAGCTTGAATGTCCTGCTCTTGCTGGCGGCTCTGCGCGGCGCTGGATGATTTTTCTGCGCTCTCCGCCCGACTTTCTTGCTCATTCGGCGAACCATCACCTACCGTAGCGGATAAACCAAGCTGTTTAGCGGCCTCGCTTTGACCTTCAGCGGAACGACCCCGGCCACCCGTATCCACGGCGTATATCATGCCTTCTGGCGATGATATTGCTTCTGCAAGTAATACCGGTTTTGCCGACAATATTGCCATTTTGGCGGGAGATACCCCCTGCTCAGCGAAAATTGATTCAGCGGTTTTAGAGGGTCTTAGTAGATTTAGGGGAGCTTCTTCAAACTCAGGCGCAGTGACAGGCCTAGGCAGAGCGGTGTTGATGGGCTTTGTATTAGCTACATTTGCGCCCGCCGAGGAAGAAGCCAATTCCACCGGCGTCACTGGCCGTAAACTGGGCCGAGATATAGGGTTAATCGACGAGCCGGCTACCGGATTCATCGCCACGCCTCAAACTGGTTAAACTTTGATCTAATTCTAGTCTTATTTATGAAAATTACCAGCGCAAAAAAGCCGAGACAAGCCCAATAAAGCCCCCTAAAAAATCATTTAAAGACCTTACCGCGCTCAGCCAATCGCATTTATTGCGCTCGGCCTTCACGCCGCCGCTCTGCTATCCTCTTTCGCACCGGTCTGCGCAAGTAATACATCGACAGCCCGCTCAGCATCAATGCCAGCGGGCTAAAACCCACCAATGCCCAAATCATCCGACTGCCTAAACCGGCAACATCGCCGAAATGAAGGCGTCGAAAGCTATGGGTGATCTGATCCCCAAGCTCAGCATCCTGAATGTCCCGCGCCGTAATCAGGACACCAGTTTGAGCGTGGTAGCTCAAGGAAACAGAAAATTCACTGAAGAAAGGGTTTTGCCGGTCACGGCCACCTAGCACATTAATGGCATAGCCGGGTTTGGCGGGAAGAGCAATAAAACTCACCTCAAAGCCAGGAAAGCGTTTACGACTTTCCGCCACCAAGGCGTCCACAGACAGACTTGAATTGTACAGCCGCTGATCTACGATATACGGCGCGGCAAGAGGCTGAGCGACGCTGTAGATCAGCTGATTGATATTCCAGTAAGCCCCCGTTACCCCCAGCACTAGAAGCACCGGCGAGACCAGTACACCGACCAATTTGTGCATATCGCCCAGATAGATAATCGGTCGCGCCTGAAAACGAAGGGTGAATAAGACTTTCCAAAACTTGCGATGCAGAATTAAGCCGGTGATTGCTTGCAAGCACATCAACACTGCAAGCAAGGCAGCAATAAATAAACCGAACTTACCCAACAACAACTGGTAATGAAATTCACGCAGCGCATCACTTAGGTAGTATCGAGGCGGCTGCGGAGGTGACAATATTTTAGCGGTATAGGGATCGACAAACAGCGAAGACCAATCGCTGCCGCCATGGGTCATCACATAAACCAAATCAGATCGATTTGGCTTCGCAAAAATTCGCCAGCCAGTGACTTCGTAGTCGGGGTAATGACTATTAAATGACTGTAGCAGTGTATCGAAGGGCAAGCGCGTCGCGGTCGCTTCACCAACAAGAACGCGCTCGGGCATCAATATCGAATCTAATTCATGCTTAAACACAAGCGCACTGCCACTAACGCAAATCAGCAACAGTGGCAGGCAGATAAGAAATGCCAATACTCGGTGGATATTAAACAGTATTCTATTCATACCTGCTTAACAGTACGGCATCCGTATACGCAGCTTAACCGCGAATACGGCGCACTCTAAAGTTGCGACCTTTGAGTTGCCCTTCACTTAATTTACGCAGGGCATCGGCCACCACATCATTGCGCACCGCCACATAGGCGGTATTGTCAAAGACATGAATTTTCCCAACATCAGTACCTTCAATACCATCTGCGCCGGTAAGGGCACCAACGATATCACCGGGGCGTACCTTTTGCTTTTTACCACCATCAATCTGTAGGCAGGCCATCGGCGGCTTAAAGGTAGGTTTATCTAGATGATTAATATTGGGCAGCGCCTCAGGCACTACCTTGCTGCCGCGCATCTCTTCAATACGAGCAATTTTGGCACTTTCGCGCTCGGTATAGAGACTACAAGCAATCCCTTTTCCGCCCGCTCGCCCGGTGCGACCTATGCGGTGAATATGCACTTCAGCATCGCGGGCAATATGATAATTAATCACCGCATCCAAGGCATCTATATCCAATCCGCGTGCGGCCACATCAGTGGCAACTAACACCGACACACTTTTATTGGCGAAACGCACCAAGGTTTGGTCACGCATTTTTTGATCTAGATCGCCGTGCAAGGCAGACACGCTGAACCCGGCTTCGCGCAAATCGTCGCACACCTGCTGGGTTTCATGACGGGTATTACAGAATATCACCGTTGAATCAGGGCGGTAACGAAGTAAAAGTAATTTAACGGCAACAATGCGCTGGGTATTATCTGCGACTTTAAAAAAATGCTGGGCAATACTCTCATTATCATGGGTAGACTCTACTTTCACGAGTAAGGGACGCTGCATGATCCGCATCGCCACATCCTGAATCTCGTCGGGATAAGTCGCGCTAAAAAGTAAAGTCTGACGCTCTTTGGGAATATAGCCAATAATAGTATCGAGTGAATCTTGGAAACCCATTTCCAACATACGATCCGCTTCGTCCAATATCAGAGTATTGACGTTTTCTAACTTAAGGGTGCCTTTGCGAACATGCTCTTCAATTCTTCCTGGCGTGCCAACAACGATATGAGCGCCGTGCTCCAATGAGCCAATTTGCGGACCAAAGGGCATGCCACCACAGAGGGTAAGCACTTTAATATTGTGGATGGTACGCGCTAGCTTGCGTAACTCCTTGGCAACTTGGTCGGCAAGTTCACGGGTCGGGCACAAGACCAATGACTGCACATAAAAACGTTTAACATCGAGCTTTTGCAGCTGCGTCAAACCGAATACAGCGGTTTTCCCGGAGCCGGTTTTCCCCTGCGCAATCACGTCTTTGCCATGCAAGGTGTGCGGCAAGGCCTTGGCTTGAATCGGGGTCATTTCGGTATAGCCCAATGAATTCAAGTTATCTAATAAAGCGGGATTTAACGGAAGGGTAGAAAATTCTAGCTGACTCACGGTGTTTTTCCTGTAATACCGCCAGAATAAACACGCGGCGGTGGCGCAATGTACGCAAATAAAAATAGTGCTTCTGAAAAGAAAAAAGGGCAAGACCCATAGGTCCTGCCCCTTTAGCATTCAATCCACAAGGGTTTGAAGCTGGCTGGAACCCGAAGGC
>TARA_R110001592_G_scaffold67315_1_pt1 | contig 10183 bp, 6 predicted proteins | sample TARA_R110001592 | Tara Oceans TARA_R110001592 (sample SAMEA4398387) | marine metagenome | biome: Polar Biome; feature: [SRF] surface water layer (ENVO:00010504); material: water (ENVO:00002006), including particulate matter (ENVO:01000060) such as... | depth 5 m | reverse complement strand
CTAGCACAAGAGGTACTAGGTGATGATAAATGGAAAGATTGGATCGGTTAAGACCTTTGGTATTCTCTAATCTTTTTTAATATTTCTTGTTGAGTTAACGAACCGCCTTCAGCTTTATACATAACCCCGCCGTCTTGTTTATACATTGGTCCACCGTCCTGATACATACCGACAGAATTTTGGTCACCTCTACGCATTGCGCCGCCCCCAGACATAAATCCTATTTGATTACGCACACCTTGAGGAAGTTTACCAAGACCTTTATTACCTTCAGGAACAGGTTTTAAAGGTCCACCCGAAGCAGCCATCATAGGTTCTTGCATTGACGTTTGTTCTGAAGCAGAAAGCAACATAGCCTTAGCTGTGTCTAGTATTTGTACCGCAGCATTTACATCCCCTTCTGTTCTTCCTACAACGGCTTCTGTTAATGCCATCGCATCCTCTTCTAAAGACATACCTTCTTGAGGCATTCCTCTTTCCATCCCACCGCCGCCAAGAGCGGCTTCATTACCCATTAAAGCAACCATTGGGTCTTCTCCCATAGAGGGCATTCCACCTGCAGGAGGTGGGGGTGGAGGTGAGCTCATAGGCACATCCGCAGGTCCACCTGTCATCATAATACTATCTAGTTGTTCCATTCCTGGAGCACCGCCCATTTGATAACCTCTAACTGGCATTCTATTTCTATTTCCGTTCATCCTATCTCCTTGGTTTAAAACCTGTTTGGTAAAGTTGTGTTAACATATCATTTTGTTGTCTTTCAGGTAACTGACCAATACCTTGGTTAAGACTATTGTTTTTAAGAGCTCCGCCATCTCTCATTCCCTCAGGAGGTGCTCCAGCTGGGTTACCCATAGTTGTGTCCACCCCTGTTAGACTTTCTAAGAAACGATTTGTGTCTGTGGCATAAGAAGCATCTATTGGAGCTTGACCAAAAGAACTAGGGGACATTAAACTATCAGGTAGTTGTTGTTGTTCTTGTCTCCTTACTGGATTATAAAAAGAATAATCCGTAGGTTGAACTCCTCTTTGCATACCCAACATACGAGCCATTGGGCTTACGTTAGGGTCTAATTCACCTTGTTCAGTATATCCAAAATTAGGAAGACCTTGATTCGTTTGTGTATTATTTTCATCACCATACATAAGTTCAGTTAAATCTCTGTCTTGTTGACCATAGGCTAAATAATCTGAAAATTGTTGCGAAAGATTAGAAGCACCTTCTTGGTTTAAAAATGTTCTGCCTCTGAATTCAGAAGGAACCCTACTGAACCCTTCGTTTGTGTACCCCACGTTACCTTGATCATCTACCCAATAAAAAGTCATAGAATCAATATACTCATCATCTACAGTAATTCTTCTACCTAGATCAGTTAAAGAATCTAAAGGGTTTATTGTTGGATCAAAACTTGAACCTGTTCCTGTTCCTGTTCCTGTTCCTGTTCCCGCTCCTGTTCCTGTTCCTGTTCCCGCTCCTGCTCCTGCTCCTGCTCCTGCTCCTGCACCTGTTTCTGTGCTTGTCGTTCCAAAATAATCCCTAGCTGTTGCGGCAGCGTTGTCTCTGTTATCTGGGTTTAAATAAGTATAACCTTTAACCGCATCAGGAACTCTACTCCATCCGTCATTAGTACTTCCTGTTGTGTCGGTTGCAGGATCGTACCAATAAAAAGTCATAGAATCAAGATACTCACCACCTAACCCCCTAGAACCTATATCACTAAAATCATAAGGGCTATATGCTTTTGTTTCTGTTGTTGTCTGACCTTCTGAACCTGCTGTTGTTGTACCTGAACCTGCTGTTGTTGTACCTGTTTGTGTGGCACCTGCCCCTGCTGTTGTTGTACCTGTTTGTGTGGCACCTGTTTCTGCGGTTGTTGTGCCTGCTGTTGTACCTGCTGTTGTACCTGCTCCTGCACCCGCTCCTGCTCCTACACCTGCACCCGCTTCGTCAGCTATACCAATCGCTCTTTCGTCCTCAAAGCCCATATAGTTGGGATTGTAAAAATCCTCACCAAGACCATCATCATAAGCATATTCTACATAATCTTCATAACCATATCCTGCAGGATTGTAGTTTAATTCTTGTTCTACTTCTTGTCCTGCGGGTAAACTAGCAATACCCGCTCCAGTTGCAACACCTGCAGTTTCTTCTGCTGCTGCTGCTTCAGACTCAGCAGTATCTGCTACATCTTGGTCATACGTAGTGTTTACATTTAGTTTAGCCGCGTTTGCGTTATACCGAGCTAGTGCTGCTTCTATTTGTTCTGGACTAATATCTATTACTATATCATCGAAAGTAGGTAAATTACTTAGATCAATTCCTAAGCTAGAACCGCCTCCAAAATTTCCTGGATTGTATGACATTAGTTAGCTCCCGTTATTCGTTTTATATTATCCACGGCGTAGTCGTAAGGACTTTCAGAAAATTCTTTAGTTGTTTCGTTGTATAGCTTTTCTTCATTTCCTATATCCATGTACGCTACTATACCATACGAAGAAAGTAATCTAATAAATTTCTCTGTTTCGTATTTCCCTTTTAAATATTGTACAGTTGCATCTAATGCTTGATCGTTTAATAAAATTTCTCCAAAAGCTGCAGCACTTCTTTTACCAACAACTTCTTCAGCAACTCTAGCTCTTCTTCCAATTACAGAAAGCACAGGCAACAAAGTTCTTCTAAGATACGAAGTTTGCGGTAATGATGCTTCAATCATTTGAGCTATTTGTGCAAGCATTCCAGGATTTGTAAGAGGAATTCCAGCTTCTCTTTCTAACATAGCATGTATATTTTTTAAATTTTTAACGTATTTTCTTCCTTGTGCGTCATCCCAAACTACTTTGCCATTTACTGTTTTACCTTTGCCCATAAAAGGAGCAAAAAAGTTTTCGAAAGTTAATTTTGGACCTGAAGTTCCTGTAGTAGAAAAATCATCATATAAAAGTCTAGTAAGTTCATCTAAATCTAAATTAAACCCTCCAGGTTTCGATGGATCAACTTTAACAACTTTTCGTACTAGCCATGATTGTGCAACTTCTCCCATGTTTTTCGAAAGCTCAGGACTATTTTTAATAACTTCAAGTATTCTTTGTTGGTTTAATATAGCTTCTCCCGAAGATCTTGCAGTAGAACCTGATTCTAATACATCACTTATAATATTACCTGTTGTTGACCTTGGATTATCTACATCAAACAGTCTTCTTAGTTCTAAAGCAATTCTATCAGCTTCTTCTATGGGTCTTATTACGTTATCTTGAAATTGTTTTAATGTTGGAAAACTTTTATAAGTATCTTTTCCAAAAAGAACTTCCATAGTTCCTTTATTTTCTGCCCAAAATTCTCTATAAGCTTGCGCTTGTTGTAAAGAATTTTTTTCACCGACCCCCAACACATTATTACGTATGTATTGAACCATAGATCGTCTAACATCGGCTAATTCTTTACTACCTGTTGTTTCTAACATTTCAATTACAGGAGCAATTTTAGTATTTTTTGCTCCTCGTACATTAGTTCTTAAAATAGCCCCTATTACTCTTTCTGCAGGCTGTTCTACTAAACTTAAATAAAAATCAGAATTTGCATTAGCTAATGCTTTTGACCTAGCCACCCATGCATCTGTAATCTCTTTGCCATAACCTGTCGATTCCATGTATTCATCAAGAGCTTTTCCCGAAAGACCAGATTTTTCTTTTGCCATTTCTCGAACAGTGGCATACATTTGTTTTTCAATACCCATTTCTAACTCTCTAGCTAGTTTTTTTGCTGTTACAGTTGTTGTAGGATTACTTGCAAAATTGTTTAAATCTACTCGAGCTTCGTCTAGTTCTTTTAAAGTAAAATTAGGTTTTTTAAATTTACCTGCAACCACAACATCTTCGTACACCCCAGTTTTTTTATTTAATACTGATTTGGTAACTGGTTCTCTACCTCGTAAACGAATAATAGTGTTTTTATTCATTACGATGTCTTCTAGTTCTTGACGAGCTTCTTTTCCTTCTTTGCCCGCTGGTTTAAACAATCTTTCAGCAGTATTTTTATTTATATTTATCCAAGCATCCATTGGTGTTTTAGTAAACCCTGCACCGCCTGTAACATTATTAAAATCAGTAGAATATTTTGGATCGTTTATCGCATCGTCATACGCTTTTGTGAGAGGTTTTAAATAGTCTTCTTTTATTTGTCCTAAACGAATATTAGACCTTGGAAACATTTCTGTTGTTCTTCCTGCTAATGGAACTTCATCTAAAAGACTTTGTACTGCTATAGTATCCGTTTGCCCATAATCATCACGCAAAGTAATTAACGTATTATCTAAAGCTTCTCTTGCATTAGCCATAAGTTGATCGGCTTCTTCTTGAACATATGCTCGGGTTGCTTGTCCTAATTCAGCAGCTGTGACGTCTGATAATATATTTTTACCTAATGCGTCCTGCATTGCTCCAAACATTGAATTAATAACGTCTTGATTGCCGTCTTTTATGGCTTGAAAGGCTATAGCAGCTTCTGGTCTATCTGCATTTTCTAAAAATATTTTTTCCATCGCTGCAATTTGGGAACTTTGAGTTCTTGCAGCAAGACTTGGATTATAAATATTCCTAAAATCTGTCCCTAATTGTTCTCCTAAATCATCTACAAAAGTGTAAATGTCTTTCATAGGAATTTCTTCACTAAACATTCCACTTGGTTGTAAATTTTCTCCTTTAGCCGTTGCTGAAAGTCTTTTTTGAGCTTCTTCTAAAGCTTTATAAAACGAAGGAGGTACTTGTTTCCCTGCAATAGTTTCTAATACATATGGAACTGCTCTCGCTATAGTAGAAACAACGGCTGTTCCTCCTGTAGACAACAAAGCTATCAAACCTGCTTCATTAAGTATTTCATCGCCCGTAAGATTGTTCGAACCTGTTAGCGCTCCAATACCCATTCGAGTCATATCACTAAGACCTGCGGATAACCCCGAAGCACTTGAAAGACCTAAAACCTGCATTACTTTGCCAAAAGGACCTTTGACAGGGTTCGCTGTCTCTAATGCGTCAAGTATTTTACTTGCTTTACCCGTTCCGTACACGTCTGCTAAAACTATTGGACCTTCTTGTATTAATAATTCTAAAACATCGTCAAATTCGATAACGGGCATGTCATATATTTTGTCTCTGTCCTCGCCTTTTGGTCTAAAAGCAACACCCATAGACGGATCCATTGGATCAACATAACGTACAGAACCTTCATCTGTTTCAATACCGTTGTTAGACAGTACATATTCCATCTGATTAGGGCTCATAAATCTAGAATTCAAAGCCATATCTACACTCATTCTTAATTTAGTTCCTTTTCCAAACGGGCTTCCTTCTTCATTAAGTAACGGATTTGAATACTGGTCTATATCTGGATCCCAACCTAATCTTGATAATTTTTTTCTCATATCTAAATTAGCAGGTTCCATTGGACCATACTGACCTACATCTTCAGGTCTGTTCCCTGGATATTGTCGGGTATATCCATAGCCACTTCCTAAACTTTCTTGATAGTTTCGTTTAGCCTGCATATACTCAGGATGTCTTTCTTCCATAATATAGGGAACAGGTGCTCGAGAGTATGGTAGAACTTTTCTAGCCATTATCTTTTTAGATAAATCTATAATTTGTTCTTGTGTTTCTTCGGGATATATTTGTAAATGTAAATCTAACAATTCAGGATTCATCGCTAAAGATAAAACATCTATTTCATCAGGACTAACTAAACCTCCGAAAGTATACTCAGAATTTTTTAAAGGAGCGCCGTCAGGATCGGTATCATATATTACAGAATCTTTTCTTAGAAAATCACCTTGTTTTTGCAACAAGGTATTGTATTCAAGCTGTTGTTGCCTAAGTTCTTCTGCAGTTGTTATCGGTAAAACTGAACTCATTAGTCGTAAAGCGTTGCTGTGTTTGTAACAGCCGAACTAGTTCCTTTGCTAAGTGGTATTGTACTGCCTGCTGTCGTTCCAGTTCTTAGCTCTGGGTTATATTTTAAAACATTTTGATTAAATGTTTCATATGGATTGGTTCCATCAAAGTTTTTTACATAACCTGTTCTATCCCCAAAATATCTAAATGAATAATTTTGCGGTTTAGTCCATATTTCTTTTAAATCAGTACCTTCTCCTGTAGTCGAAGGATTCCAAAGTCTACCTATTATTGCTTGATATCGTGGATTGTCTAAATTAGCCCCATATCCTTCCATCATCGTTGGGTTTATTTTAATTTGCGCTGCTCTATCTACTCTGTTGACAAGATCATTACCAACCCTTAACATAAGTTTAGTAGCTGTTTCTGAACTTTGAGTAGCGCCATAACCTATTTGTAATAAAGAAAACATTAAATCTTTATCAGATAAAGTACGACCTGTTTGACCATTCGCCGCCGCTAATAAATAACCAATTTGAATCATAGAACTATCTACATCTAATTTGTCATAAGAAATACCACCTAAAAATGCAGCCATAGACATAGAACTACCATCTGCCAGTTTTTCGTCGGCATATGCAGTTTCCCACAGTTCTAAAGCTGCCAAAATTGCATCTTTATCCCCTGATTGAACAGCTTCTGCTAAAACTTTAGAATACTCACCCGTACCTTCTCGTCCTGTACTTCCTCCTAGACCTTTTTGGACCTGTTCTGCCGTTGCAAAAGCTCCTCCTAATGTTCCGTCTAGGCTGCTAATTTGTTTAACGTTGGCTAAAATACTGTTTCCTATACTTCCTAAAGCAGACACAGTGGTCAACGGACTATTGCCTCTGTTTAAACCGTCTACTGCGTTATTTACCGCATCTAAAAGAGAATCTGTCGCTAAATCTCTTTCTATAATATCTGAAGCATCTTTTTGTAAAGCTATATAATCTTTATCACCTAAAGTATCTACTATTGATCTTGCCGCTGTGGGATCCCAAGGAATAAAATTTTCAGGAGCATCTATATAGCCGTCACGTCCTGCTTTAGTGTTTGTAGGATCAGCTATTTGATAAACTCCGCGATCAGGATCAAACCTAGCGGCGCGTAAATCTTCCATTCCAAATTTTGCTGCTTCTTTATCGACCATCATTAATCTACTAAATTCTTTTTCAGTTTTATCTTTTATGAATTGTCTTTTTTGAGCTGTTAGTTGTGATTGTGATAATTTACTAGCAGCTTGTTGTGCGGCTCTTGTTTGCGCGTACTGTAATCCGCCTTCGTCTCCAAAAGCAGATGCAGCCGCAATGTCTACACCTGAACGAAGTAGTTCACTTAAAAATCCTGGAGCTGATTGATCAGCTCCATACCTAGCTTCAGCTTCTGCTATTATGTTGTTATAGTCTTGAGCAGCCGCAGTTGCGGATTCATCTTTTGGTGTGTCTGGGTTGTCTACAATATATCTAGGAGCAATATCTTTGCCTTGAAAAAAAGGTAATTTATCAAGTAGTCCAACAACACCTGGAGCAAGATAGGCAGCAGGATTAATAGAACTTTTAGAACCCCCACCCCCACTACTTACTCGTGGGAATTGCATTTGTCGAGGTTGTAGTTTTAATTGTTCTACTGCCCCTGTCTGAAAATTTGGGAACCCAAACCCGCCTATTCCTTGTTTACCGTTTGCCATTTTTTATCCTAAACAGGCATATTACTGCCGTACGTATTATTATAAACACCGCCCGTATATCCCCCTAAGGTGCCCGTGCCCGTGCCTGTTGTTCCATAAGAGCCGATTCCTGCAGTACTTGGGAAAAAGTTACTTCCAAAACCACTTGCTAAATCTGCTGTTGGATTAGCTCCTGCGTAAGAAAAACCACCTGCCATCGGACCTGCAGCACCTACCGCACTTATTGTGTTACCTAATACTGTGTTTGGCATATTATATTCACCTACGAAGTTAGAGTAATCTAAATCTAAACCTGCTTGATTTCTTGCTCTACCCATACCACCCATGTTCATAATTCTATCTATATCTGCAGAACTTAAATTAGCAAACTGAGTACCTAATCCACTCATTGCGCCTGCTGTAGAACCATATGTTCCTGCTAAATTTTGTCCTATACCTGCGATACCTTGTCCTGCGCCTGAGCCAAGACCGAAGAGTCCTTGTCCTGTGCCTAACCCCATTCCATATGTTTGTTGTCCTAGACCACCTAAAGCACCTGCTATTTGTGTTTTTTCGTTTTGACCTCTACCGAATTCTTGATAAGCCCTATCCATAGCATTACTATAACCCTGTGCACGTAGAGAACCTGCAGTATCCCCCATAGAACGTAGCCCACCTCTTTCTATATCCGCTTCTGTAATTCTTCCTCGACTTCCTCCGAAAGCACCTCCCGTGACAGCTTGGGCTCTTGAAGCATCTCGTGAAAGGTTTGTTTGATCTCTGATATCACCTAAAGTTCTGTTAATTACTTCGTCGGTGTAAGGGTTCATGTACGCGGAATAACTATTAGGATCAAAACTAGCTCCAAGTCCTCTATACATATTAGACGCTTCATCTGTTAATGCTCTGCCTGCATCAGTTCCTTCTCGCATGTACCCAGCACCTTCTCGTGCTGAATCGGACAAATATTGACTACCCACACCTGCGGCAGCACCTGCTGTTCTATTTGCTTCTCCTAATCCTCTTGTAGAAGCATCTATAAAATTTCTATAATTACCAATAGCTTCATCCGAAAGTTGCATCCCATAAGTTTCTCTTGGATCAAATCCTGCAATTCTTTCACCTGAATAAGTAAACGGAGTAGAATCCGCTTTACCCATATTTTGATAATATCTATTTAAATTTCCTCCGATTGCGGGAAATATAGTGTTTCTTAAATAATCACCTACATATCCTGCGGGAGCCGATGTCCCAAATTCTCGTCCTGTTCTGTCAACCATAGCGTGCATTACCTCGTCTATTGAATTCTTCTAACCTAGCTATCCCTCTACGGTGATTGCCTCCACCTGCTTGATCTACTGAAGCTTTAGAAAGCATATATTCCCCGTTACTTGCCATTACTGGTATAAGATCCTCTTTTGGACCACCTGGACCCTTTATGTCCCCACCATTAGGCATATAGTTTTTCATAAAAGTTGATTCAGAAGGAACCATTGCTTTACCTTCTGCAGCAAAACCTACTTGTTTAAAACCCTGAAAAGCTCCCCCAGTGGGTATACTCATTAATCCACCTAGTCTACCACTAGATTTTGTATTAGGAATATTCATTTTTCCTAACATAGCTAATGTATCTCTAAAGTCTGAATTATCATAATTTCCAGCTAATTTTTCGAAAAAATTCATTTCGTACGGTTTGGCTTCTCCTTGCCCTGAAGAAGCATATTCTTCATAAGTCATAGTTTGATCTGAACCACCCTCACTTTCAAAAAATTCATCATCAAGAATTGGGTTTTCTCTCATTGAGTCAACGTATACATCATATTCTGTTTGCATAGCTAGATTAGCTTCTGCTGTTTTTGTTTCTGCTGAAGAGTTTATTAAATTTTGTAAAGGCTCAATTAAAGAAACAATTCCCCCTAACGGATTGTTTTGTCCTCCGACATAGGTTCCAGAATTTGCATATAAAGGACCTCCGTTCATTTTTTGACCGACTCCTTCTCTTAATAATTTTTTTATGGCTTCAGGATCTTCACCTAATTCTGCTGCTAACTTTTCATAAAAAACAGAAGCTGGAATTTCAGAACCAGAAACTTCTTGAAATTCAAAACCACCACCACCTTGAGGTGCTGCAGGAGTTCCCCCACCACTGCCTCCGCCTGTTTGTGACCCCTGTACTGCGTCATAGATACCTTTAGCACTAGTGGCTATCGTCGCTGCGTCTTTTGCGAATGGGGCTGCCGCTTTTGCTCCTGCTGCTATTTTACCACCAGCAGAAGCTATCGTTGTCCCTATAGTTTTTAAAGCTGCGAGTAGTTCTATTGCCATTTTAATTTCTGCATAATGTTTTTCAGTATGGTTTATTAGCGGATAAAGCCGTTCCCGAAGGCTGCAGTAAAGAACTGATAAAATGATTATACTTCAAGATCATTGACTGTGTATATATTTATTGGTTTTTCTTTCCCCTTAACTTTTATAGGTTTTAATGGTCTAAGTTCTACTTGAGTTTGTGATGCTGTATTTTCCGTAATTACTATATCTTCCCCGACTTCCTTACAACTACTCTCCATTCTAGCTGCAGTGTTTACAGAGTCT
>TARA_R110001592_G_scaffold58929_3_pt1 | contig 10183 bp, 6 predicted proteins | sample TARA_R110001592 | Tara Oceans TARA_R110001592 (sample SAMEA4398387) | marine metagenome | biome: Polar Biome; feature: [SRF] surface water layer (ENVO:00010504); material: water (ENVO:00002006), including particulate matter (ENVO:01000060) such as... | depth 5 m | reverse complement strand
GCATAATTAATTATTAACATTTAAAAAATAAGAAAATGGGTTATATATCATTATTAAAAAGCGGTTCGGAAGTAGATTTACTTCCTGCCGATAACATCATGCATGTTGGAACTGCTGGTGCTACTTCTATCGTATTAACTTACGGTATTGTAGGATCTGGAACAACTCCATCTATGGTGAAAGCTACAATTACTTATGCTACTACAGCATCAGTTACTGAACCTAATGTAAGAGGTTTAATTACTAAAGCTATTGAATCAGCTAACGGAGCTTCTGGTCCCGCTATAAGCGTTTCTTTACCAACTTTGGTATCGCTAGTTGAAATAGCTTACTAAAACAATAATAAGATCCCGCTTCGGCGGGGTCTTTTTTAATTATTATATTATATTATATTATGGAAACAAAAGAAAAGAAAAAGCCTGTGGCAAAAGCCCCAGCAACTCCTGAAGTAAAAAAAGATACTTGGGAATATAAAGTAAGAAGATATTATTTAACTGGTAATAAAAAACCATTAACACATACTATACCTTCAAGACACTCTACTAGATATCCTTTAGTTTGGTTCGATCCGGAAAAAGGTTATGAAAGAGAAATAAGATATGCTACTAATCAAAGAAGTATATTTGTTGACGAGCAAAAAGGAAACGTAACTCTTCAGCATATTGTTTTTGAAGATGGTATACTAGTTGTTGGAAAAGAAAAAAGAACTTTACAAGAGTTCTTATTAAATCATCCTCATAGAAATATTATATTTGGCGAGTTTGATCCAGTAATTAAAGCTGAAAACGAATTTGAAGAAATTGAAATTGAAATAGAAGCTTTAAACACAGCTTATGAAATGGAAATGGATCACGCTGAAGCTATATTAAGAGTTGAAATGGGCTCTGATGTTACTAAGTTAACTTCTAAAGAATTAAAAAGAGATTTACTATTGTTTGCTAGAAATAATCCAGATTTATTTTTAGATTTAGCAAACGACGAAAACGTTATATTAAGAAACTTTGCTATACAAGCAACAGAATTAAATATAATAAATTTAAGTCAAGATCAAAGAACATTTACTTGGGCAAGTAATGGACGTAAACTAATGAATGTTCCTTTTGATGAAAACGCTTACTCAGCAATGGCTGCGTGGTTTAAAACAGATGAAGGGCTTGAGGTTTATAGATCTATAGATAAAAAACTAAAATAACAAGTGACTATAAATAGGGTGGTATTCTGCCACCCTTTTTTTTTAAATAAAAAAATATGAACGTAAACACTGTATACCAAACTGTACTTAGTATATTAAATAAAGAGCAAAGAGGTTATTTAACTCCATTTGAGTTTAATACAATAGCCACTCAGGTTCAATTAGAAGTATTTGAAAAATACTTTGAAGATTTAAATATGCAATTAAGGATACCTCAAAACGATAGTGAATACGTTGATAGAGTAAAAACAATAGAAGAGAAGATAGATAAATTTAGAACTTCTAAAGACGTTACTGTAGCTGTAGTACAAGGTTTTGGAGTTACTGACTTTTCAGCATTATCACCTTCCGTTCATAGATTTGGTAGTATTGAGTTTAAAGATAGATCTTTAATTCCAGTAACTATAGAGAAAATAACTAGCCATGAATTATTGTTAGCTAGAAGATCTCAGTTTACAGCACCAACATCAAAATTTCCTCAATGCAGCATTGAAGGAACTAAAATAAAAATATTACCCGCACTTGCAACTAGCACTTTTGGAGGTCAAGAAAAAACATACACACTAGAATATGTAAAAAAACCTGATGCACCTGTGTGGGGTTTTACTGTAGGAAATTTAGATCAATATATATATAATGCTGGTTCAAGTACAAATTTTGAAATATCAGATTTAGATCAAGCAGAAGTTGTTTTAAGAATATTAGCATACGCAGGTCTTGTAGTTAGAGACCCTGAAATAACTCAATCAGCAGCTGGAGCAGCAGCAATGATAGATCAATCACAACAACAATAAGATATGACTCAAACATCAGCAACAATACCTATTCAAGAGAACGACGCAGTATATTACTCAGGTCAAATGAGGTTAGGTCCTTTGACTAATGGACAAAATAATGTTACTTTTAATCCTGGAGACGGTGGACCATTAAATACAACGTTAATAGCTAATTACAATACTTCCTTTCAATACGTAACTGACACTGGTAATTTCGATATACACATATTAGCTAACGCTACAGATTTACCTACTTTAGCTAACAAAGTTCCTGTAGATAAGTTTTCTGTAAGTGATTCAACTAATAACACTGTATTTTTTCAACCAAATGCTATAGCAGGTCAATATATATTCCTACAACTCACAGAAGCAGCCATAGAAGACAACTGGGGCAGTTATAGCTATTTATCACTAGATGATATAATAAACAATTTTTTAATGGCTTATATTGGAGATGATAAAATTCTTGCAAAAATAAAAAGAACAGATGTTTTATTTCACGCTAGAAGAGCTATGCAAGAATTATCTTATGATGTACTTCCCTCAGCTAAATCTATTGAATCTACAGTACCAATAACATTGACAGTTCCTATTCCTAGAGACTACGTTAATTATGTTAGATTATCATGGGCAGATGCTCAAGGTGTATTAAGAACAATATATCCTCTAAATGGTTTAAGTGGTAACCCTACAAGTCTAGCTATAGACGACGGTAACGGTGTTCCTACTCAAAGTTATTTTGGTAACAATTTAGAGTCAGAACAATCACTTATTGAAAGCAGGTGGGAGAAAGCTAATCAATCAAATCTTTCTGGTAATTCTCAAAGCAATGATAGTAATGGTATATATGATCAAGTTTGGTGGAAACAAGCGTACGGACAAAGGTATGGTTTACAACCAGAATTAGCACAGTCTAATGGATATTTTAGTATAAATCAAAGAACAGGATCTTTTAGTTTTTCAAGCAATTTATCACAAAAACTTATAATGATAGATTATATATCTGATGGATTAGCTATTGATTTAGACTCTTTAGTTCCTAAAATGGTAGAAGAAGCACTGTATGCTAGAATACTATACTCTATAGCTCACTTATCAAAGAATGTTGATGGTGGTACTAAAGCATTATACAAGAGAGATGCTTATGCAAAAACTCGCAACGCTAAAATAAGACTATCAAATTTAAAACTTGATGAAATAGTTCAAGTATTTAGAGGTCAAGCTAAATGGATTAAATCTTAATTAAATGCAAAGAAAGTTTCAACACACTTTTACAAAGTCTAAAATGAATCAAGATTTAGACTCTAGATTATTACAACCTGATGAGTATAGAGAAGGTATTAATATAGCAGTTTCAAGAGCTGAATCAGATGATGTAGGTGCATTAGAGAATATTCTAGGTAATGAAATAATTTCTAATTTACAAATTGAAAATATATTCTTAGAACAAGTTATTGGCTGGAAAATAAATGAAAATACAAATAAGATATATCTATTTATAACAAATTATCAAGATAATTCTGTAGATCAAATTAGTAATTTCACAGCTATTGGGACAGTAAATAAAATAGTTTTAGTTGATACTGTAGCTAATATAACTTCAACTATAGTTAGCGGTAGGTTTTTGAATTTTTCATGGAATAGTCCTGTTTTAGACATTATATTCTTAGAAGACTTAATGTTTTGGACTGATAATAGAAACCAACCTAGAGTTATAAATGTTAAAACAGCAGAATCAAACCCTAGTTATTATTTTAACGAAGATCATTTGTCATTAGTTAAATATTATCCTTATAAAACTATTCAACTTAATCAAGAAACTAAAATAAACGGTAAGTTTTATAGTGCCAATGCTACCGGAACAGGTTCAATAGGGGTATCTATTTATCCTTATTTTGCTATACCTAGTGATAATACTGTGCTAATAAAAAGCTTAGTAAACAATGTTGGTATGACAGGTTTTTTACAAGTTACTGATGAAAGTTGGAATTTTAAAGTTGCTTTTGTACAAGAAACTACTATAACATATGGTTCTGTAACCAACGTTACTTTAGTTTTTATAGATAGAGATTTAAGTACTGCTCAAACACCTGGAAGTACACTGTCCAATGGGACTACTGCTTATTTATCATTTGTAGATGAGAATTCTAAAGATGTTAGTTCGCCTTGGTTTAGGCAAGATGCAGTTAAATTAACTATTGACAATACTGGTACTATTGTTGAGGATATTGAATATGCCTTAGCTAATACTGGTAGGTATAAATATGCTCAAGCTTTATATCAATTTGGTGCAAGATCGCCATATAATAACATTGGAAACACAGTAAGAAATATTCCTAATCATTTTCCAAACACTCAAAACGCAGCTGCTAAGATAGGTTATTGTAGAGTTACTCACCCTAAATTAGATCCTTTAAAATATTATGTTGTAACAAGTGTATCTACTGGATCAAGTAACAATCCATCTTTTAAGGTTTCTAGATTAACTCAATTAATTAATGGCACGCTTATAGCTAATCCTCCTGAATTTATAGCAATATTACAAAAAGGTGACATATTAACTATTAATCAACCAAATAACTTTTACAATCAAAACTTCTCAGGAGATGAAGCTTTTTTAGAAGATAAGTTTGTAAGATTTTCTTATAGATTAAAATATGATGATGGTCAATATTCTTTACTATCTCCATTTACTCAATCAGTTTTTATACCTAAACAAAAAGGTAATTTTTTAAAAACGGTAGGTGTTCAAGCCTCCACTGGAGCTGAGCCTAACCATTACGTACCTCAAGAGAATGTTGCAGGAGAAAATACTATTGTGGAATTCATGGAAAATGAAGTAACACAAATAAAATTAAGAATACCTTGTGAGTATGCTGTTAACACATTAAGAGATAATTTAAAAATTTCTGAAATTGAGTTGTTATATAAAGAGTCTACACAAACATCTATAAAAATTATAGATTCTATAAACGTTGATGACGATTCTATAGTTTCTAATTCTACTAAATTCTTTGAATTTATGTATGATTCTAAAGAACCTATTAAAACACTAAAGTCTGGAGAGACTACTAGAGTATATGACAATGCTCCTATTAGAGCTAAAACTCTATCATCATCTGGAAATAGAATAATATTAGGTAATTTTATTGATAGACATAGTTCTCCTAATAATTTAAATTATTACGTAGGTTCTGGTAGGAAGTTTACACCTGCTGAACATGCTAAGCCAATAACATTTAATAGGGATTTTCCTTCAGATCTTTTGCCAAATAGGTTTTCTACAGTGTCATACCCTAAATCTAGTTTAAAACAAAATAGAAGTTATCAAGTTGGAATAATCTTACAAGACAGATATGGAAGATCTTCAGACGTTATATTATCATCTATAACTAATGATCAATTTACTTTAGATACGGGCGCATTTTTTAATAGTCCTATAAATTTTGGTGGTTCTACTATTTTTCATAATTTTTTAAATTCAGTAATAGAACCTTTAACAGCTGAAGCATCTATAAAAAATAGTCCAGTAACAAGATCTGGTATAGTAGATTGGCCTGGTGATTCTTTAAAACTTTTGTTTTCTCAACTTATACCTCAAGAAATACCTACATTACAAGGCTACCCAGGTCTTTACGAGGATCCGTTTGTTGTTGCTACAGCAACTTCAACTGGAGCTGATTATGCAGGTTTTCCAACAAGTGGACTTATACCTAACTTAAGACCAGGTATGATCTGTGAATGGACTAATGGTGGTGTAGAATACATTGCTTATGTTTTTGGGCTTGTCCAGGATGGTAAATTTGTTTTTTTTAGAAATGCAGATGGTGGAGCTGCTGACGAAATACCAGTTGTTGGAGACGTTTGTACTTTTAGTTATAGCTCAAATCCTCTAGGTTGGTATTCTTACAAAATAGTAGTTAAGCAATTACAACAGGATTATTACAATGTATATCTTCCTAGTTTATTAAATGGAACTCCAGTTATAAAACCCTTTGATTTAAATTGTACTTTCACTAGTGGAAGTAATTTAGTACAAGTAGATCCTATAGGTGATATAGAGTATTTAACATTTCCACTTTTAGAAGGAATGAAAGTAGTTGCTGGTCCTAATACTTATTATATAAACAATATATTAAACTATGCTCAGTTTGAAATATCTGGACTTGCAGCAGGTAGTTATTCGGCTAGTCCGGCCGGAATAAATATAGCTGCTGCTATGGCAAATTCATTTACACAACCAAGTCAAGCAGATCTTACCGCTGGTACACAGGGTCCTGAGGTAATACTTATTGGTACTCCTGGATCTTTTTGTAAAGTGAAAGGAACAGTAGTAAACGACACAACGCAAACTCCAGCAGTAAAGAAATTGATTTTTGAAGTAACAGCTGCAGGTACTAATTATGCAAGTGGAGAAGTATATACTATAGGAGCATTAGTCGCTACAGGTGGAGTATCAGGTTATCCAGCAATTACTTTTACATTAAGAACTTCTAATATAGCTACTAATAAAACTTTATTTAGTAAAGCATCTAGTCCTGGTGTTTTAAATACAACAACATTACTAACAGATAATGCTAATAAAGTTCCACCTGCATTAATAGAAACAAGTCCTGTACAGCAGAACTATTCTACAAGTGAAGTTAAATTAATACCTAGATCTGGTAAAGATGGTAAATGGGAAGTTACAGCTGGTGATCCTTATTTTTTAACTAATGATAAGGTTGCTTCATCTGTATTTCCTGGCAGACAAGAAATGCAAGTACAGTCTTTAGGTAATTTTGAAGGCATTTATCCAAGAGCTAGTTATAATGGATTATACAATGCTTTAAATGATCCTATAGTAGCTACTATTCAAAATAGATTTAGTATTGGTGAGGATTCACAAACAACTCTACCAGTGTCTCAAGCAGAAACTACTGCAGCTATTTTTGAAACAACACCTACAGAAACTAATTTAGAGATATACTATGAGACAAGTACTTCTGGTAATATAAAAGATTTAAATACTTTAATAAGAAAAACTATATCTGTTCCTTTAACGTTTGTAGACTCTACAACTACTACAACTATAATAGGATCAACAAATGCGCCTATTATAATTAATGAGAGTTTAGACTATAGTTCAAATCCTACTCTAGCTACTGTTATTTTAAAAGATCAAAATTTTAACACTTTAAAATACTATTCAACAAACGCTGCTGAAATAAATGTTACAGATATTAGTATATCAACTCCTCAATATGCAAATGGATATCCACTACCTAATGGGTGTATAGAGTTTTTAAAGCAATCAGCGACTGATACATCAAACAGGTTTATTATAAAATTAAATAGTTTATTTCCAGCTTATAATGCTGGTCCTAGCTCTGATTTAAATATAATATTTTTTAATGTTAATTTTAAGTTTAATAATATTGGTAACTTATTTAGCAACGTAAATATTCCAATTAGAATAGAAATAGAAAATAGCGTACCAGTAGCAACACAAACAGTGGGCACAGCCTCTGGGGATGGTATTTATTATTTAAACAATGGAGGAAATGGCGTTATTAATGATCCTGACGCTACTGACGCTAATGGGAATTCAAAGAATTGGAATAATTCAGACGGTACTAACACTACTAGAATAGGCGCGAGAAATGGTAGTAATGCTAACAATACCACTAACAAAGCTAACACAAACGGTTTATCATTGGATCTTCTTGCGAAACTACAAGGTAGTAGTCAATTTGTTAATGCAAATGATATAGAAGGTTTAGGGTTAAGTTTAACATCACCACAAGGTGACGACGCTGGTTCAAGAGTTCTTCAAACAACTAGTAATTCTCAATATATTAATCAAAATATAGAATTATCAATTACAGCTACTGATGGTGAAGGATCTGGAGCTACAACAGAGATTAGCTCATATACTGTTAATTTCTCAGCTTAATAAGAGTAAAACAAATAATAAATAAGTAATTATAAAATATGGCAAATAACTTACCAATAATTGAAGTTGATTATTTTAACTGTATAATAAACAAGAGAATACTTACGCCTCAAGCGCAGGAGCAAACTTCTAATGTTGTTGTACCTGGTAGTACTGGTTCTTCGCCAGAAAATGTTTGGCCCATAAATAATGTTTATGCACCACCATTAACTTTTGCTGATACTGATTTTCCTCCTTTACCTTTCGCACAAGCAGCCGGGTTGAGTAATTCTGTTGTTAAAGAAAATTTCTATATTGAAGAGATGATGATAAGAGGTGGTTTCAACAACCCTTACATGTCGTACGGTGTTAGAGCATACTTAGATGAAGATGAACCTTTACAACAACATAGATTTAACGCTTTAATATACTCTGGTATATTTAATTCTAGAACTGGTATAAATAGAACTAATGAATTTCCAACAGGAACTAATATAACTAGAGGCGCAAATCCAAACAATGGATCTATTCAAAAAATATACGCTGAAGAAAACAATTTAATAGTACTTCAGGAAAACAAATGTAGCAGAGCTTTAATAGATAAAGATGCTATATACAATGCAGAAGGAGGAGGTAGCATAACTACATCTAATCAAGTTATTGGAGAGGTTGTTCCTTACTCTGGTGAATACGGAATAAGTCAAAACCCAGAAAGTTTTGCAATATATTCCTTTAGAAAATATTTTACAGATAGAAATAGAAATGCTGTTCTTAGATTGTCTCATGATGGTTTAACTGAAATATCTGAATATGGCATGAGAGATTACTTTAGAGATAATCTAGCTCCTTTAAACGACAATTATACTAACACTGTTGAAATAATAACAACACCTACAAAAAGTAGCACACCAGTAGGTAATCAGAGTTGTATAGCTTACACACTTAACGCATTAGAAAATTTAAAACAAGGCTTAGTAGCTATAGGTGGTAGAGTTTTTGTTCAGTATGATGGGACAACCGTTTGGGTTGATCTTGGAGTTACTGTTACTGGTTATAGAAAAAATTCCACAAACAACTTTTTACAACTTAGTGAAAGTTTACCAAAAGAAGCTACTGAAGATGTTGTTAAAATAAAAGTAGAAACATATTACAGGAGTAGATGTTATGGTGGTTATGATGCTTATAACAAGCAGTATGTATTATCTATTCAAGAAAATCCAAAAGCAACAATTATAAACTCTTCTGGAAGCGGTTTACCTAAAATACCAAATCCTAAATTTTCAACTATTGGTTTTGATGAACAAGTTAAAGGTTGGCCTAGTTTTTATACTTATATGCCTTTGGCTATTGGTAGTTTAAAAAATGTTTTTTACTCTGTAAACACACAACCCTATTCAAATCCATCACAATCTGTTAGTATAACCCCAGGTCTTTATTCTCACTACTCACCTGCTAGCCCTCATAGTCAATTCTATGGTGTTAATAACAACTCATCAGTAAAGATAGTTGCTAATTCTCAACCATCTGTTCAAAAGAATTTTTTAACTATAGACTACGAAGGTATGAGCGGATGGAAAGCAACAATACTTTCTTCAGATATAACAGGATCTTCAATGAACAGAAATACTGGAGGAGCTTGGAGTGGAAGTTGGCAGACAAACAGAGATGTAGCAGCTGTTATTAGAAGTTACGTAGAAGGTGCTTATGACAGTTTAGGTAACGAAGGCACAGCAGCTAACCCAGCTAATTACCCACTACTTAGAGCTGGTTTTGATAGAAAAAATAATAAATACATGGCTAACTTGGTTAACGCATCTACTGCAGCACCAGGTGAAATTAGTTTTGGAAATCAGATATCGGGTATAAAAGGTTATTATTTAGATGTAGAATTTACCACGGACACAACTACAGATCCTGGTCAAATGAAAGAATTATATGCTATATCTTTAAACTATAACACAGTATCAATGTAAATTAAATTTAATGAAAACTCGTAAAATTACAGAAAAAGATTGGGACATACTACCTATATGGTGGGATAAATGGCCTAAATGGACTACCCCATCAAGAGACGCGCTGCCAGAGAATGGTTTAGGCGGTTTAATGGTAGAATTAAATGGCTTACCTTTAATGTGTGGGTTCATATATAAAACAAATTCAAAAGGTGTTTGGTTTGAATGGATAATATCAGATCCTGATTATAAAGATAGAGATCAAAGACAAAAAGCTTTAGAACTTTTAATAGGTGATGCTGAGAAATTATGTTTATCAGAAGGATTTAAATATATATTATTTATAGGT
>TARA_R110001592_G_scaffold39897_2_pt1 | contig 10187 bp, 16 predicted proteins | sample TARA_R110001592 | Tara Oceans TARA_R110001592 (sample SAMEA4398387) | marine metagenome | biome: Polar Biome; feature: [SRF] surface water layer (ENVO:00010504); material: water (ENVO:00002006), including particulate matter (ENVO:01000060) such as... | depth 5 m | reverse complement strand
CTATTAAGTCTTGTTCTATCAGTTAAATTATCCCATAAAAAGAAAGACCTGACAAAATATAACATGCTAACAGAAAACATTATAAGCTTAACTTCCCAGGTTGCTTCATTTGGACAAAATCCTTTGTCATAACGTCTTACTTCATTTGCTATCAATCCAATATATATAAACCATTGGGTGAAAAATACAATAATAGGTAAAAATGCTAATAATGAAAATGTATGAGAACAGTAGAAAGCATTTTTTTTTTTTAATATATCATTTTTATAGCCTTTTTTCAAGTGCCATTTAAAAAGAGCAAACATTCCAAATTTTGGGTCATTTAAAACAATAGAAACCTTTTCATCTTGAGATAAATCTTGTGTTAAACCTATGGGTGTAGCACAATCTGGTAATATTTTTTTTGAATGTTCTGTACCTATTAATAAATCATCCTTAAATTTTTCTTTTACTTGCGCACAACAAAAATTCAAGTTATCTCCTATAATTTTGCAGCATTTCATTTAATAAATTATTTGTAATATTTTTATATATGTTTGATATATACTATTTGATACTTTATCAAGGAGATAGTATATTATCTACAATATTTATTTTAATTTTTAAATAATTAGTTTCAAAAATTAAAAAGTGGAGAGAATTAATGGTACCTACCTTTTACCTTTTTGTTACTAACATTATTAAAAGGATCTGGGTCATAAATTCTATTATATGATGGTTTTTTAACAAGTATTTGATTTACTGGAACCTTGGTTATTGTTACAGGTTTAAAATAGTATTTATTTTTAATTCTACACATTCTGCAACCTTGTGTAGATATTAAAAACACAGTTTCCTTAACTCCTATAATTTTATTTTTTTTACAATAAGGACATTTTTCTGTAGGTAGTGTTTTTTCATATAATTTCATACAATAATTTCCCATATAATACTTGTAAATATTTTAATCATAGAGGTCTATTTCCCCATAACAATAATCACACCACTTTCCTGAACTACAGATACAGTTATATGTAGTAGATACATTAGTGGAAGATAAATAACAAGAACAACAAAGTTGTCTACCATAAACTATCTTTTTACAAATAATACAATTTTTCTTGTCTCTATTTTTTTTAGGTTTTTTGACAATTTTTTTTTTAGTGTTAGATTTCATATATAAAATTGAAGAGATTAATGTTTAGATTATTTTAGTTATTCATAAAATGCAACAACAATCTTTGGAAGAAATCCAAGAAATGAGCGATGCTCCAACTTTGATATTTATGTTTATAATAGGTATATTATTTATTACAGGAATGTTATTTGATGAATTTACTGGAAATTAAATTCAAGAGTTGGAATATTATGGTAATAATGTTTCCTTATTTCATCTTTAGTTTTATCCTTAATTTGTAAATATTCTATAATTAATTTATATTTCAAGGAATATTTTTTTTTGGAGAAGGCACAAGGAGCCTTAACACTGTATATTAATTTTACACATCTATGTGGCTTTAAACACGATTGATACACAAGTCTGGGACCGGATGCTGGTATATGTTTTCTTGGAAGAGAATTAATAACCTTATTAAATTGTATAACATTTTTGTCCTTTTTTAAATGTTTTCCGTGAATTTTTATGTTATGGAAAAGATAAAGTTTAATTTCTCTCCAAATGTCTTCAACTATCCAGTATTCTCTCATATTTAATATATATAAATACAATTTATTCTCTATATATTTATATAATGGCGATTTATAAGGGTAAATTAACGACAAAACATGTGGAGAAAAACGCGTCAACACAAAAGCAAGTTTGGTTACCCCTTGTAAGTTTTATTGGTTTAACAGGATTAATTGTATTTCGCGATGAAGAAAGGTCAAAGTTATTAAAAAAATTATTAACAAATAAGATATTTTTAGTAACTATGACAATTATAATATTTTTTTCTGTATACCAATTAAATCAACAGGGTGATGACAGTGAAACAGAAAGAAGGAAAAGAGCAACTAGAGAAGCCATATTAGGTGTAACAATAGCTATATTGGCTTATCTTGATTTAAAAGCAGCTCCATTTTTTATAATTTGGATAGTTAGTTATTATTTGGATAAATAAATCTTCACTTTTCACTTTTTTCAAAAGAAAGAAACTTTTTTTTATCGCAAATTCTCTCCATTTTATTTTTTGAGGACTTAAAAATATAGAATGAATTATAAGATATTTTAATTTTATAACTATCTCTTGGATATTTATAAAATCTGTAATTGATATATGGGGAATGGTTGTTTTAAAAAAAAGAAGAAAGAACCGCTAATAGACATTGATTATTCTTTAAAGCAAATAACAATAGAAGATATAGGATCTTGTAATATATGCGATAAAATAGGTGTAAATGGGTATAATATAAGGTTGGTCAATGAAAACCCTTCGTTCTTTGTATGTAAAGAATGTAAAAACTTAAAATAACAATAATAAATGAAATTAAAGAGAAATTATTAAGGTATATTGTGGAGGTACAAGAAGTACCCAGTATGTCATTCCTTTAATAGAAATGGTTTGACATTTATCTAAAATAAAAAAATTCTCGTGTAGCTCAGTTGGTAGAGCATCGGTCTTATGAGCCGAAGGTCTTGGGTTCAAGCCCCAACTCGAGAATAAGGGAGCACGGTAACAATAGTCAACTTACAGCAATAAATCAAAACAATTAGACTCAAAATCTTCCGCCATAGTGCTTCGCAGGTTCGAATCCTGCCTAGGGTATTGCGCCCTAGTATGCAAGAGGTCAAAGCAGGTTATCGTTTTTATGTTGACAGTAAATTCCAGGATTCCCGAGCGGTCAAAGGGGGTGCACTTAAGATGCACTGCATATGCTTCGTGGGTTCAAATCCCACTCCTGGAATAGGGGAGTTGGATTTTATGCGTAAAATAATAAATTTTATTATACTTTAGAATATTATTTGGCCCGCATAGCTCAGGGGTAGAGCGTGTGACTTGTAATCATAAGGTCGTGAGTTCAAATCTCACTGTGGGCTTTTTGCTGTGATGTCCGAGCGGTTAAGGAGATTGACTTGAAATCAATTGGGCTCTGCCCGCGTAGGTTCAAATCCTGCTCACAGCGGGAACGATGTCCACGTTCTCCACCAAGCACCTTTGGTGTAGTGGTAACATGCTTCCCTTCCAAGGAAGCGCCCCGGTTTCGATTACCGGAAGGTGCATTAATATTTTTTACCAATTCCTTTTGGCTTACTAGCGTTATTTAGTTTTGGTTTTTTAAAATCTTTAACATTTCTTATTTCTACCCACTGAACGGGTTTTTTAATTTTAATACCAAATTGTAACATAGCAAATATAATTACAGATAGCGCCATAAATTTAATTGATGAGGCGATCACTCTTTCTAAATTAATTTCAATATCTGTTCCTGGAACATTTAATATAACGCCTTTACCTTTACCTTTAGTTATAAGATTAATAGCAGGATTAACAAAAGGCATTAACACATCGTCAATAAAATCACCAGCAACATCTTTTAAATTACTACCAATCATTAAACCAATTGCTAAACCCAAAACATTGAAATTAGAAAAAAACTCATAATATTTATTCATCATTTCAGCGAACATTTTCATTATATATATATATAATAATATAGTTTTCTTACAGCAAATTCTTAAGATAGCTTAGTTGGTTAAGCATAGGATTCAAGCTCCTTCTTACGTTCAAGTCCAACTCTTATTATAAAAAAGAAAACAGTTTGTGGGCGCTTGGTCTAGGGGTATGATACTCGCTTTGGGTGCGAGTGGTCGGGGGTTCGATTCCCTCAGCGCCCCCATAGAAAATTGAAAAAAAAAAAATAATTATAGTAATATATTATCAATGACACAACAAGTTTATTATTACCTTACATTATATCCATTAACCAGATTTTATCCGATGAATGACTACAGATTAAAAACACTTTGTTTTAAAGGTATTCAACAAAAAGGACAATGGGGATTTGGTAATAAAAGAATTGGTATTAAAATACAAAATTCTATAACAGATAAAATACCATTTTCAGGATTCGGTTACAAAGATGAGAAAGGACTATTTCACATTGGTGTTAGAATGTGGTTAGACCAAGGAAATTATGTGAAGTTTATTCCATATAACCATACATATACCATCAATCAACATTTTATGGAATTAATTAGTAAATTTCAATACGAATATCCCAATTTATGTTAATATTTAGTTAAATATTATAAAATTTTTTTCACCCGCGTGGCCCAATGGATAAGGCATCACACTTCTAATGTGAGGATTGCGAGTTCGAGTCTCGTCGTGGGTAACATTTTAATATCATTAACAAAATTGATATTAAAAATTAAACAATTATTATCTATATATGTTTTTAGAGTTAGAAAAAAGGATTGTAAATAATCAGTATACCAATTTAAACGACGATACAAAAATATGGTCATTTGGAAAAATAGATGATAAAACTACTCAAATTAATTTAGAAAAAAATAATGATAAATATACATTTTCATTTCCTGTAAACGATATACATTATTCCACTAGTTTTAATAATAAATTACAATTAAAAAAATACATTGAATATATCATTGACGAAATACATTAAGGACACCATATCGCCTTTCCAATAAAATTCTCTAAAAAATTTATTGAATTTGTCAAAGACCTTATTATATGTAAGCTAAAATCAGATATTTTTATTTCCTCTATAAATTCATTTTGAAACATAAAATATCTGTTTCGCTTTGTAAATTTTTTTAATGTTATTAATATTTCTTTAATAAATATTTGACAATTATTTTTTGATATTTCCCAATTAAAATACTTATTATTACCTATCCGTTTTCTAGTTGTTTCCAATATTTTATTTAAAGTATATTTGTTTTTCTTTACTTTTATATTTCTTAGTTCACAACTGTTTGTTATTTTTAATGTTGGAGAGATTCTGATACAATTATTTTTATCTATTACTAAAAATTTACTTTCATCTTTTGATATTTTTAATTCTATATATAACATAGTATGAAAAGGAAAGAATGAATCAGTATTGTTTCTCTCCTTGTATCTATTTAACTCTTCCTTGAATTTATTAAATGTTACTATATTCAATAAATTTTCCATAAATCTGGATATTGGGTGTCTTACTAAATATATTTTTTTTACTGGTAGATCACCATACTGTTCAAGTATAGTAGAACACTCATTATTATATTCATTCAAGTAAAAGTAATAGTTATCAATACTTATTTTGAACCATTTAAATACATAGTAACTACAAATTATACCAACTATTAGTGTAAAAAAACCCGCTACTAAGAATATTGAAAATATATAATTTATATATCTAAATGGAATATCTATACCATATAATTTCATTATACAAAGGACATAAAAAATTTATTAATAAACCAACACGATTAATCTTGCTTGTCTAGTTTATGTAACTTAAATAATAGCTTTTTTACCTTTTCTTTCCTATCTTTTTCAAAGTTTTTAATATATATACAATCAATTGTCATTTTTACAAGAATATAAAACAAATACAGTAAACATCCTAATATTAATAGAGAATTCACGGCGTGATAACTATATTGTTCCGTCATTTTTATTGATATTGATTATTGTTATTAATTTAATTCAATTTTCCATTTAATTTGTTTTGTTCTGTGCGATATAGCTTGACCTTTTCAGGACCAATTTTCTCAGATAGCCAAATATCAAATCTATATGAGTCGTTCGCAGGCAAGATTGGACTATAAATTTCACGAAACCTTTCATTGTTTCTATCATCCCACATATCTGGGTTTTCTTTTACTACCTCTCCTGTTTTAATATTTTGTACTACTGTAAGCATATTACCGTCTTTTCCGGTAAGAACATCCACATCTGTTTGGGGACGACCATAACCAAACATTCCAACAGCAAATACTATATGGGTTTCACCTTGACTATAGTAACATTTAAATTTACCTTTGTTATCATAAAATCTAGAATCCATTATTATATCTTTGTTATACTACATTATAGTATTCAATATTTTACTTCAATTTTCTATAAAAAAAGGACTTCTATATACAGTTTGCCTTTTATTAAATTTTTTTATTTTTAGTATTTTTATTTGGTTTTTTGTTTTTTATTTGGTTTTTTGATTTTTGTTTTTTAGTTGATTATTTTAATTTTAAAAGACCATCAAAACTAATAGTATTATTACCATATTTACACAGTTTTATTATATTCTTTTTTTTTTTTCTGATAATGCATTTTTGTCTATTTGCAAACTGTCTGTCGGTTTCATTACTGAGGCGTTTATAATAGTAATCTCTCATTTTATGGAGTGAATATCCATCCGGAATTTGTGGTTGATTTTTCATAATTATTTTTTCACCAATTGGATTCCGGTTAGCGCCTCCATCGCTAAAACGAAAATTGCAATGAATTCCACAGATTTTTTCACCATCTGCGGTAAGATTATCTCGTACACATGTAATTGATTTAAAATACAAACTCGTTTTTGTCATTTTACTTAAACGATAGAATTTTTTCCAGCTATGCTGATGGAAAACGCCATTTGGAATATAGATTCTCCCTACTACCCAATTCGGTGAATAATATTTACCGATACCTAGAAACTGTAAAATATTGTCCCATATAAGGAGGGTATAGTAGTAACCACCATAACGAATAAAACTTATTTGTTGTTGAGATTTTGACATTTTAAGTGTTTAATAATTATATTTATTGGTTTTGTGAATACCTTAAACATATCAGAAACAAAAAAAATCAATTTTCAGAAAAAAAGGACTTTTTATATACAATTTGCCTTTTATTACATTTTTTTATTTTTAGTATTTTTTATTGACTTTTCAATTAACTGTAGCCTGCGAAATGAATTGGACACAATAAGTTCTCACATCAATTGGCATTCTATCTGGCAGTAAGCTGTAGTATGAAACAGTTGTGTCCTCACACATTTTTTTTATTTTTTTAAGATTTTTTTTAAAGGAATTAATATAATTTTCCTCTTTTACTTTCAATTCATAGACGCCTTCTAGTTCCTTAATCTGTTTTAACAGATGAGAAGATTTTTTGTAAGCGACTTGAAAGAATTCACTCCATTCCAAATCATGTTTGAGATCATCATATATTCTAATAATTTTTAAGAATAATGGTCTCACGGCTTTTATTTTTCCATATAGATTTGTTGAGTTTGCCAACATTATATTCATTTTCTTCTGTGATTTTTTAACTGAAGAAATGAACTCTTGTTTTTTAACTTTTTTTTCATAGGTTGTCATATTTATTATTTATTGGTTTTGTTTAATAGTTACTTCTTGTCAGAAACAAAAAAAAATCAATTTTCTATAACTTGTATCAAAATAAAAAGGACTTTTATATACAACTTGCCTTTGTTTTTTTTATTTTGGTTATTTATTACAAACCACACTCTGTGGCAATCTCTTTTTTCACTCTCTGGACTTCTATACAATATTGATCTAACGACATACTCCTCTCATCATCGTCATCATTAAATGCTGTAACAAATCTATAGACATTGACATCTTTCTTCTGTCCAATTCTATGACATCTAGCAATAGCTTGACTTTCTATCGCTGGATTCCAATGAGGTGTGGTGAAATATACCTCTGCGAAATGTTGAAGATTGAGACCCTCACACGAGGTTTGAATTTGCGCGATGAGAACATTTGGAGCTATAAAAGTGTTGATGTAACCACACACATCTTCTGGTAGTACGGGGGCAATCTCTTTCCACTCGTCATTTTTAAGACCAGCCTGTAGGGCAAATTTTCTCTGCTTTTTGGTAGTGGAACCGTTGATAATAGATGAATTGAATCCTTTCTCCTTAAGATCCATCGCGATATGCTCCATTTCCGCACGAAATAAACAGAAGATAAGTTTTGACTTATGCGTATTCTTGTTTTCTACAACCTTGTTAACAATCGCCTTGATTTTACTAGAAGTATCAGGTTCAACTAGATTTTGCTGAATTTCGTCCATATCGTATGTCATACCTCTTCGCAATAAAGAACTGTATGCCATACTCGGCTTGACACAGGACTGTCTCATCAACATGAATATTGGGAAAATGGACTGATACATAGACCCAAGATTTTGAATAATGGCATCTACATTATTGACTGTAACAGGAGCAAATCTCATAAGGTTATGAATGTTTCTTACAAACATTTCTTCTTCTGGACTTTGCCATTCCACTTTAATAACCTCTTCATTGAGTTCTGGCATTTTAATACCAACTTGTTTTTTTGTTCTTTTAAGAACAATCGCATCTATAATGCGACGGATTTCTTTCACACTCGGGGTAAAATGATTACCACTACCTTGTATAAGGCTTTGAATGTAAAAGTCTCTTTTTTTATTATTTATCGGTGTACCAGTTACCATCCATTTTATAGGAGCTTTCAATAATTTTGCCCCTTTAAACTGACTGGTATTACTGTTTCTCAGATGATGAGATTCGTCATAAATGATTCTGTCCCAGTTTTGTGTCCAGAGAGGACACCTGTATTGGGGGGTATTTGTCTTAGGATTTCGCGTTGCTATCATACCGTAGGTGGTGATAACCATCCTATAATTAGAGATGTCTTCTGTTTGGACAGCTCTACCTTTTGATCCATGGTACACCAAAACATCTTTTTCATCCAGAGCAGTAAAACTGGTTATGGCATTTCGCCACTGTTCCAGAAGGCTTTTTGGCATTACTACCAGAGTGTTGGGCTTTGGATTAATGACGGCTGCCCCAATCATTAATATAGTTTTACCTAAGCCCATTTCATCACAAACAAATCCTCCGGCAGAACCGAGTTCTGGCTGTCGTTCTCTGTTAATCACCCACTCTATACCTTTGAGTTGATGTTCTTTTATGGAAAGATTTTTTTGGCGACACCAAAATGAAAATAGTTTTTTAATAGGAAAATCATTGAAAGATAGCATAGTGAATAATTTGTCTTGACTTTGAGTCGTGTGTTGTTTCTGATATATAAAAGTAACTGTTATATTATGAGGTTTATACTACATACATGTCAGAAACAAAATTTTTCAATTTGGGGATTTTTTCTGAAAATTGAAGTTTTTCGTTTCTGACAAGAACAAAACCATTAAAAACAAAAACAATCAGTTACTACTAAAAACTACTTATTTAAAAAACAACAATGTCTTCTTTCACCATCCGTTGCGGTCCTTCCCACCAGAGCAGACGCTCTCGTCCTTCTCAGGTAACTCTTTCTGGCTATATGTCAAGAATGATGTCCAAGGGTTCTCACAGCTATCCGTCTCAAACCAGGGTTCAGGTTATCAGGAAGTCAGTTCCAGCGAACAACAAGTTCTCTGCTCTGTCCGTTGATACCAACTTCAATGTCAGCCGCCGCCCCGCAGTGACAAAGGGTGTCGCACCTCAGGGTTCCTGGAGAACGAAGTTAGCTGTTACTGACACTACAAGTGTTCAGCATCGCCAACAAAGCAAGCCCAAGAAAAAGGCAGTTTCTCCGGGACGCAAGCTCACTCGTTCTTGTGCTTACTGCCACGATGAAGAAAACATTCATCACATCCGCGACTGTAATGTCCTAGCAGAGAAGAATCTCAAGAAAACAGAGTTCTTAAGAAAGCATAAAGAGGAGAAAAAGCACGCAAAGCTTCGTGCTGCTGAAGCTCGTATCGCGGAACAGGTTCGCTTCGCCCAGATGGCAAAGGAAACCCCAGAGGTTATGGAAGAGGAGACAAGTGGGAGCGAGAGTGAGGTTGAGAGCGATGAGGAGTTTCCAGCTCTTACTGCTGCTATTACCTCCGGTCATGTTACTGTCAAGCGAGGCAGCAGTTGGGGCGCATCCCGTCGGGTTACCTTCAAGGACGATAGCGAAAATCTTATGAAGCCACCCTGCGAAACCAAGGTCTTCAACACAGACGATGCACCTACCTCTATCAGCGACGAGGAAGAGGAAGAGATTATTCTTAAATCAAGTGCTGGAGCCTGGAAGCCTCGTCGCTCCCGCACAGCTATCCCCTCAAAAGAGCACCAGCTTATCCTCGACGATATTAAAGATAAAGAAGCAGAACTTGCATCATACAGCATCGACAGCTGGGCAGATGCGTGTGAGATTGAGGAGCTCGAAGAAGATATCAAAGCTCTCAAGGCTAAACTAGCTTAAATAA
>TARA_R110001592_G_scaffold149686_1_pt1 | contig 10193 bp, 8 predicted proteins | sample TARA_R110001592 | Tara Oceans TARA_R110001592 (sample SAMEA4398387) | marine metagenome | biome: Polar Biome; feature: [SRF] surface water layer (ENVO:00010504); material: water (ENVO:00002006), including particulate matter (ENVO:01000060) such as... | depth 5 m | reverse complement strand
AAGAATTACGTCAATAAATCCACCAACTACTTGAAACAAAGCTCCTATTGTACCTGTGAATAACTGAGATTGACGTAACAAAGAACTTAATGATAAAGAAACACCAGCAATACCTAGTCCTTTACCAGCCACATTTTTTAATGTTTTAGGTAGTCCTAGTATAACATCCGTTATTTTTTTCGTTTTACCTGTTTGTGTTGCTGGAGTGCCTTCAGTTCCAGAGCCTCCGCCTGCAGCAAATGCCGATGCTCTACCTACACCAGAGGCTACTGCTCCCGCTCCTCTTGCTGCAATTCCTCCAGCCCCCATTAAAATACTCGCTATTAAAGGTAATGCCATTATTATTTCCTTATGTTTATTAAATGCTAGGCATACTAGTACTTCGAGCCATCTGTCTAGTTTGTTCATCTGCTTCTCGTTGGTCTAAAGCGGATTGTATACCTAATATTAAATTTATTTCATCCTCTGTAAAATCATGAATGGCTTCCCACGCTATTCCAAGTTTTAACAGATGCAATATTGTTAACCAATATGTAAATGTTAAAGCTTCTTGTGGAGAATTTTCTCCAGTTTGACGCATGAAAGCCATTACTCTTTTTTTATTATATCTGGGTTAGGAGAATTCTCCCCACCAAATGCTGTTGGAACAAGTGTTTCTAAAGCTGTTCCTAATCGTTCATCTATAGAAACTAAAAAAGCTTCTGTGGTTCTTCCCCAAGGAGCCTCAATAATCATTTCTTTTAAACACTCCCTTACATATAAGTCTCCATCAAAACTAGTTTGTCCACTTTGACCAAACTTTAAACATTTTGATATTAACTGATTTCTTTTACTCCACGATAACTGTTTAACTGATATTTCTAACTCATCCCCAGTTTCTGCTATTGTAATAGTCATTTGCTGTGATGAGGGCTGAACTTGATATTTTGATATATCAAATTCTCCTGCTTTACTTTTCTGTGACATCTAAGTCCTCCTTAAAATTTATGGATAAAACGGTTCAGTGTCCCTTATATTTATTCTCATGCTCCTAAATAACATATCAACATCCACTTGGAATGGGTTATCTGTAGTCAAACCATGTGGTGCTGTGTTTATAAATATACCTTGTGAATTTACTGCATTCGAACCTGCTGTAGGTGAACCTGCTGTTGTGCTTCCCGGTATATCAATTATTATATAATCATTAGTACCTCTATCAAACCGAAGTGATGCAGTAAAACCAGCTCTTGCTGTTGCTGCAGTACTTCCTCCATAATCACCTTCAAGAAGTAGTTGTCTGAATAATTCTAATGCCCCGTCTTGAGTTGCAGAACCGTGTGCCACGTTTGAATCTAAACTAGCGTCAGGTAATACAACAGAACAAGACATAGAGTATTCTCTAGGGCCTTCTTTTATTTCATAAGGGCCTCTAGCTCTATTTCCCTGTCGCCCTAAATAATATCTTGGTTCCTCACCATTTGATATTGAAATTGAAAAACTTCGTATTCTTGCAAACTCTTGACCAAAGAATTTTATTTGACCTTGTGAAAAGTAATATGGTTGTGTGTTTGGATATCCTGAACCATCATTTGCAGTAGCAGCAGTTTGTTTCACCATACCCACATCATCTGTATCAATAGCTTGCATTAATCCATATCTAGGCATATTTGCTGATATTGAAGCGCCACTATATATATTAGTTCCTACAGTAGTTTGATTTGCTTGGTTATGAACCATGTTTAAAAAGTTAACAGAGTCCCAAGACATGGTTACCATGCCACCTTCTTCAGCAGTTATAGTTGAAGAACCTATCATTCCACCAACATAACGCCTATCAAAGTTTTTATCAGTATCTTCAGAACTTTCTTTCATATGAATGTGCCAAGAAACAGTATCTAAATCAACCGTTTCTACAATTTCATGGTCATAATAACTTGCTGAGTTTTGTTCTCTTACATATGAACCAGTTATATGGTCAAAAGATAATGGATAATTTAATTTTATAACATTTGTTACAACAATCTCTGCTCTTCGTACTTCAGTTGTTTTTGTTGTATTACTTGTATTTGCTGCATCATATATTGCTATAATATCTCCAGCAACTACTCCATGTGAACCAGATAAAGTAACATAAACATCTCCCTTTTTAACTGCCCCATTTAATGTTGCAGAACCAGTCACAGCATTTGGAATAGTTGTAACTTTACCTATTGGAAATCTTAAAGGCCATCCATTAAGTAATACTATACCTGATACAGAACCACTTAATGTTTGTTGGCCGGGATATGCTACTGACCAATTTCTTTTAGATTGTGTTCCTAAGAATCTTCTACCCTCAAAACTCATTTCTGGGTCTGGGGTATCTACAGTTTCATATACTCCGGGTAAAAATGTAATGTATTTGTCTTTATCGTTTCGAGTTGCATCGCCACCAATAGCAGATACTTCTTTTACTTCTTCATCATTAGCATGAAAAAACGCTAACGGACGGTCTAAAGTAAAGGTATTTGTTGAATTTCCACCTGCTGAATCCATAAGTTCAATACGTCTAATCTCATGTTCAACTACAGTTTGTGCTGCAGTTCCAGCTATAGTTCCAATTCGTATAAAGTCACCAACCACAAATGTATTAGACACGCCATCAACAGTAATAGACCTACTTCCAGCTTTAAAGCCTGAAGTACTATTTAACACTCCGGTAGCACCAGAACCTACTAAGGTTCCTTCAATCATTTCAGGGTCACCACCTTGTGCTGCCTCTGTTGCAAATGTTAATTGCGCTTGGTCACTTCGATATACTGCCATTTTTTACCCCCACTAGATTTTTGTCTAGTATATTTATATTATACTTATTTTATTTAAGTTTCTAATAAAACAGCATTATTCTCTAAAAATATTTCTACTGTTCCTGTCCAAACATTAACTTGTTCCCCTGTTTCTTCACTAAAACTTATAAATTGTTGTCGTTGGAAATTAGTTAATGAGTGTATCCTTGCATGACATATCCGTCTAATTTCTTGCATAAGATTAAATAATCGTTGTCTACCACTTAATGTAAATAATTCAATTTCTATATTATACGTTCTATTCCCGTATTTCCAATTTCCAATCGGTGTTTCTTCCATAGCAGGACTTCCAGTTCTACCAATTAAGTGGTCACCCACATTTAAATCAAATCTTATTGGTTGATTGGCAGCATTTACTTTAATAAAAGATGGTTTTGTTACATTTGATGCATTCCATTGACTATCTAAATCTGTAAATACATCATCTATAGGTATTGGTTCATTTGCCATTAAAACACCTCAAATGCTTTGAGACTGTCGATATTTTCGGCGGTTTCTTCTGACCAAGCTGCAATTCGAGATTCCATGCTTACTCTATCCATACCACTAACAACAGCACCGCCAAAATCAGAGCTTCTTACTACATCTATTGCTGCTAATTTTTTGGCAATATCAGAAACAATTCCCCCTTGTCTATAATCAGTTTGAATATCTCTACCAGCAAGGTAAGTTATTCTTACTGGCATTGTAAATTCTCCACCACCCCATCTCCATACTGGAGCATTGTAAGATGTAAATCTTGCTGGCAATAGAAAATATCTACTAAATTGTACCATTCCAGTATCAGGAACTAAAAAGTAGTCACTTGTTCTACCTTGTGATTTTGTGTCCCAACCAGCACCACTCCATATTTTTACACTTAGTATTTTATATGCGTCAGGTTTATCTAATTTAAAACCATTTAAGTTAAATTGTTGATATTCATTTGCAATGTAATTTGGTCGCCAAGATTTTCTTGAATACATATCAATATATGATTGCGCTTCAAGTATATATTGTTCAACAGTAGCTTTAGACGGAACTGTGGAAGATGTGAAATCTGTTCCACTTAATACATTTTTTAACTGTAAAAGTTCATAAACATCTTTAGTAGTACAGTAAGCTGCATATGGACGCATTTGAATACGTTTAAATGTCGGAGCAATAGAAACGCTTGTAGGAGATGAAATTCTCACCCAGTATAATGTACTACTATTTATTGCTGTGGTAGCCCAATCACTTAATAAGTTTGGAGGAAATATCTCAGCCCCATCTTTAGAAAAGTCAAATTGCGCCCCTTCATTATCGTCAGGGTCAGTTTCATATCTACCTGAAGCTGGTATAAACTCAGTCCACGCACTACCATTATAGTATTCATATTTTAAGGTTCCTAAACTTCCTGCCGTATCAATATCAAAAATTGCCATGTCAAACTTACTGTCATGACCTAAATATAAAAAATGAGTTGTTTCGACAAAAGCTCCAAACGAAGTACCTGAAGGCGATTGTGCCTCTAAAGTCATATCTCCGTAATTAGAACCGTTATAAGTTAATACGCTTGTAAATTCTGCTCCAGCAGTTGTTGCCATTTTTTCCTCACATTATATTATTTGTCCGGTGGATATTCAGCACTTCGTTGTATATCTGCCTTTTTGTTTTTTTCTGCGACCATCTCTTTAGCTTTTTCATTAACTGCTTCAGGAACTTCATTTTGTTGTTCTTCAGGAGGTAATTTACCTCTAAGATACATTGCAACACCATTTAAATTTTGAAGTTGTTGTGCTAATTGTTCCTTAACAGCATTTACTTTATTAAATTCTTCAACTACTTTATTTATTTGGTCGTTTATTGCGTTTAAATCATCTTGTATATTAACGTCCATTAAAATCCTCCTATATCTATTCTAATGCCTAATTAGGCTCTATTATATTATACTTCACAAAACTCTTTTTTAATTTATAATGATGGCTTTGGTAGGTCTTCCCAATCGGAATTTAGTGACCAAGCTGAACCATTATAAAAATACTTATGCCCAATCCATGCGTCAGGAGATGATACTCCTTCATGTAATGTTGTATTTGTACTATTACAATCAGCAATTATAAACTTAACTGGGTCTCCAACTGTTATATTCTCTGTAGTCATAGTAACACTAACACTATCCTCTAAAAGATAAAGAGATAGATTGTTTGATTTTTTAACTAAAGTTTTCACTATAATTTACTCCTTATATATTTAACTTGGCTTAGTTGGATACGTAACGCTATTAGGAAAACCAGACTGTGCTGGTATGTCTCGTAAGTTCTGTCTGTACGTTTTCCAAGCATCAGACATTGTAACATCGCTGAGAGCCAGATAGTCGGTCTCTGCCAATAACCTATTTCGTTCTTCACGAACATTAACAGAAGCACGAGTGTTTGCATCAGATGCAAAAGTAGCTTCTTCAGCATCTCTAATAGCTTCTTCTTCTGCTGTAAGCTGAATAGTAGCCCCATTTACATTTTTATATCTTGGCATTATTACCCTCTTTTAATTTAAACACTCTTTATACCATACATAACAATTTCTCCTACCTCAATGTTACCACTGGCAAAAAGAAATTGAATTCCATCTACGTCTGCAGCAACTCTGTGAACCTGTGCTGCATTTCCGGGGTAACTACTTCCACCATTAGGATAAACATTTCCATTTCGGTCTACGTTTGTACCAGCGTTCCTCATGAATGTGTATGTAGCTTGATGTGGTGCGTACACCCAAAACTCCCCATAAGCAAGTTCATTAGCAGAACTCCCTGTACTAGCTACAACATACGCATAAGTAGTGTCAGAATTTCCATTAGACCGATAATTGCTATCACTATCATAGTTATTGCCACCATCTGTACTTACTCGTGCTACAAAATGTGTATCGTCAGTAACGCCTATTATGTTTTGGAAAAAGAATACATAGTTGTCATAAAGACTAGAATTAAATTGTGTAAATGATACTGAAGCTACTCCAGATAATGCACCAGATGAAGCAATAAAGTTCATTCCTCCACCAGAAGCTGCTTGTGCCTTTGTAATCAGAAGTTTTGTTGAAGCTATAGCACGACCTATTTCTTTATCTGTAGCTGTCGTAGCTATTGTTCCATTAACTTGTAAATAATATTTAGCACCAACTGTTAAACTGGTTAATGATTCATTTACCGAACCCATAATATTTATAGAACCTGTTGCAGTATCAGAAATAGCTGCTGCAGCTACCCCAATAAAATTAGTAGTATTATAGGTTGTTGTTGATACACCTGCAGTCGGTGTGGCTACAATTGCTGCTCCATCTACAGTAGAGTTACCAGCCTGAGCAATAATAAGTTTGTTATTAGTGCTATCAAAAACTGTTGATGGATGAATATTGTATGCTGATTCAAAAGTAGTTTCAGCGGTAAAAGAAATGCTTGTTCCACTAACAGTACCAATTACACCTGTTGGGTAACCACTATTAGCTGCATCAGAAAATACAACAATAACTTTATTTATGTTGGTGTCATAGACAGTACCATAAGCCATTCTTGCCGAACTTGCAGCAGCAAACACAACAGCAGTACCATAACTAATACTAGTGCCACTGACTGTACCAACTATGGCAGTTCCATGATTAGAGTTACCAGTATCTTGGTATGTAATAACAACTTTATTATTGTCACTATCAAAGGTTGCACCTATATAGTCACCCCTAGCGCTTTCAAATACTACTTGAGAACCAAAGGTAACATCAGTACCACTTACTGTACCAACTACAGAAGTTCCATACATCGAATTGTTTTCATCAGCAAAAACAAAAACTACTTTATTTAAATTGCTATCGAAAGTTCCATTTAAGTAGTAAGTGGTTCCACTTTCAAATGCACTAGAAGCGCTACCAAAGCTAATACCAGTACCACTGACAGTGCCAACGATTCCTTTTGCATCACCATCACCACCATAATTTCGAAATCCAATAACAACTTTGTTTGAATTACTATCAAAAACCACTGCTGCATCAGGAGTATACCCACTATCATATACAACAGCAGTACCCCAACTAATTGAAGTTCCACTAACAGTACCAACTATAGCAGTTCCTTGATTCGAGTTATCAGCATCGTAATAAGAAGCAACAACTCTATTGTTAGAGCTGTCAAAACATATACCATGAAATCTAATTTGTCCATCATCAACTTCTGCAATGCTACCATAAGAAATGGTATCACCACTAACAGTACCAACTACAGATTTACCTTTATTACTATCACTTTCATCTCTCCAAACAAAAACAACCTTATTAGCGTTATCTTCCCAGACAGCTAATAAAGTATTACATGTATTGGTTGTAAATTTGTTAGAAGCAGTAACAGTTCCAAATGTAGAAGCAGTAGTTGTTGTTGTGGAATCATCACATGGTGATATTGTACCATCACTATTAAGTGCAACTGCATCACCATTAGCTATTGCTCCATCAGCCACAAAATCTAAAGTACCACCACCACTAGCATCTTCCCAAGCTGGTGCTGCTCCTGCCCCACCAGAAGTTAAGACTTGACCATCAGTACCATAGTTAGCACCTCCGACACCAATCTCACCTTGTGAGGTAAATCTGAATTTTTCTGTAGCAGCTTCGGAATGTCCTGTATAAAATACTAGGTCTGTAGCATTTACTGAGGCACTAAAAGTACCTTGAGCAATCGCTTGTATGGAAGCAGCAACTGTAATAGCATCTGTTCCACCAGCTTCATGTGGTGCTTGAAAGTCAATTTTACCCAAAACATCATTTGCATTAATATCTGTTAAAGATGTAGCAAGAAGTAATTTACCTGTACTTGTGGTTGCATCAGCAGATGCCCCCATAATTCTAAGTTGGTCAGCACTTTCATCCCATTCCATGTATGCACCAGCCGATGCCCCAAAGAATTTAACATCCTGTCCAGTATCATCTACTCCTACAGTAATAGTACTAGTAAAAGTTTTTGCCCCACTAAACGTCTGTGTTCCACTTAGGTGTGCTGTGTCTGCATCAAGATACGCAGAAGCAATTGCAGTACCCTGCCATACGCCTGTAGAAATTGTACCAACACCAGTAATGTTTGTTTGTGATGCTGTCTGTAATGTACCAGCTAATTGTGTAGCAGTTAATCTGCCAGTGCTTGGATTATAAGTTAAATTACCATCTGATTCTAATCCAATGTTCCCACCATCAACGTCTCCACCCGCTGTAAAGATTATTGCATTATCTTCGTCCGTTGATTCATTATCTGTTATGGTTACAGTGGTTGCTACTGTAGCTACATCAGCGGTTCCAGTGACATTGCCAGTTAACGCCCCTGAAAATGCAGTAGCAGTTAATGTACCAGAGCTAGGATTATATGTAAGGTTTCCATCCGACTCTAAGCCAAGATTTCCCCCGTCTACATCCCCACCAGCTGTAAAAATTACAGCGTTATTTTCATTTGTGTTTTCATTATCAGTAATGGTAACCGTTGTAGCAACTGTTGCAACATCGGCAGTACCTGTTACATCGCCAGTTATGTCCCCAACAAATGCAGTTGAGGTAATACTTGTTGCCCCTGTAACAACGCCAGCATCAATGCTTATAGTACCGTCTAACAATATTGCAGAGCCAGAAGCAGGTTCAATGTTTATAGCCGCTCCAGAATCGAGAGTTAAAACTCCTGCTGAATCAATGTCCACCGTGCCATCTGCTGTTATCTGTATATTAGCAGCGGCTGCAGCGGTATCCACAGTTACTATAGAAAGAGTTCCATTAGTACCAACTGTAAATACAGCAGTATCGTCAGTAGAACCTGTCATGGTAACTACCTTGCCATTTATTGCTACATCATCTACTGTAAGGGCAGTTAATGTGCCAAGAGAAGTAATAGCGGATTGTGCTGCTCCTGTTACTGTAGCAGCAGTACCTGTTGTATCTTGATTTAACGTACCTATTGTAAAATCTAAAGTGTTATCTGCATCCTGATATGCGACAGTAATACCACTTTCAGTGTTGCTAGTTACCATAGCTCCTACCGTGTCTGATATATACTCAGCAAGAGTAGTACCATCTACTGTTATAGCGTCAGCTTCTAATGTTCCGTCTATGTCAGCGTCAGTACCTACATATAGTTTCTTGGCTATACTAGCACCACCTTCTGTCCTTAATGCTCCTGTGTCTCCACTAGCATCGGAGGAATCAGTGGAATCTGTAATGTCCACAATGCCACTAAATGTTGTATTTTTGGCTACCGTAATAGCTTCAGAACTATCGGTTGTAGTAAATGTTATATAAGCATTATCGGCTTCTTCAATAATTAATGCGCTAGCTTGATTGTCTGGTATTTTAATAGAGTTCTCACCTGCATTAGTAAACTGCAATGCCCCATCTGCACCACCAGATAAAACTAAATCTCCTGCTATATCAGCAGCTCCAGATAAGTCTAATGTAGCAGCATCAAGCTCGCCAGAAAGCGTTATGTTTGTAGCTCCTGTGATTGCTCCGTTAAGAACAACAGCTCCATTTATATCCACTGTAGTATCTGATTCTATTGTAAGCACACCATCCGAAGACTGATGTATAAATGTCCCAGTATCTCCAAAGGTTAGTTTGTTAGTTGAGTTTAAAGTTAAACCTGTTCCATCTGTATGGGTAAGTGTGGTGTCAAGGTCTGTACCAAATTTAAGTACAGCAGAATCAGATTTTAATTGAATGTCATTTACAAAGATTGCATTACCTTCATCGCTTCCATCAAAGGTTACAGCAGTAACAGACGAACCATTGTCATCAACTTTGATGATTACGTCAGTATCGTTAGCCTGTGCATCGATAGTAATGTTTCCACTTGTTGTGGCTATACTAACAGCTCCATCGCCTGTCCCTATATCATCTGCCGCTGTAGCACCTGTACCACCAATGTCTGATAAGACTTCAGTTCCTGTACGATAGTCTACGTTTCCTGAACTATCTAGTACTAAGAATTTATCTGTGTCTGTTCCAGCAGCGGCTACTGTCCCTATAACAAGGGCATCGTCAGTAGTGATTTTTCCTGCATGAATATCAGCGTAATCATCTACATCCACATTCCCAGTAGTTGTACCAGCTTCATCATTAGTAAATGCAAAAGCAAACTCATCAGCAGATTCATCCCAAAGGATAGCTCTGTTAGCTATGTTTGTGCTAGAACCATTACCCCTGGTAAAAATAATACCTAGGTCATTAGCAGGGGAAGCTGTTGTTCCTTGTGCTAATTTAATTAATGGGTCTGTTACTGTTAAGTTTGTTGTATCTATAGTAGTAGTCGTACCTGAAACCGTAAAGTTTCCAGATACGCTTAGATTGTCTGTTATTGCTACGTTACCATCAGTAACTTCTAAAGCA
>TARA_R110001592_G_scaffold27757_1_pt1 | contig 10200 bp, 13 predicted proteins | sample TARA_R110001592 | Tara Oceans TARA_R110001592 (sample SAMEA4398387) | marine metagenome | biome: Polar Biome; feature: [SRF] surface water layer (ENVO:00010504); material: water (ENVO:00002006), including particulate matter (ENVO:01000060) such as... | depth 5 m | reverse complement strand
TTTCCTTTACGGGGAGCGCCGTCAAAGAACTGTTTTTGTAGGACGATGATGAAGTTTGGAAGTCGTGGCATCACTTTCCACCTCGGAAAAATCGTGCGACTTCGGCCTTAAGTTGGTCGAGCGTCATGCCCCCTGTCGCTTTTTTCGCTCTGCTCATCCGTCGATTGCTTGGGGACTCATACGCCCGTCGAGCGGTCTTGCGTCGTTGTCCTTTCTTCGTTCCCATAATTTCAAGCCCCCATCATCGGTACTATGTCGATTCCTATTGCCGCACCTGCAAGGATGGCTAATCCTTTGCCGACCGAGGTCAGCGTGGTGAGTTGAGCGGTGAGAGCGGCCATGTCCGAAGACAGTTGGTTGACCTGTTGCTCAAGTGTCCGAAGACGGCGATTCTGTTCCGAATCGTGGTCGTCGCTCATCGAATCACCCACACGAAAAGGGTCGCCGGATTTGCTCCGTCTTGCGAGCGGAAGTAAAGTCGCCCGTCGTTTGAATGGAACACGATAGGCACTGCGTCGAGGGCTTGGAGCCAAAATTGTTGGGCAGAACCTAACGGCCCTTCGTCGCCGGTGAGCCAACCGTTTTGAGTATCGGGGCGCATTTGGAAGATGACTTCTCTTGCGCCTTGTAGATCAACAGGTTGGACATCATCAGCATTGGCGCTGAATATCGTGTAAAACTCGCTTTGTGAACCGATGGGTATTCCCCCATCAGTTGAAAGATTCGGCTTCTACATCAGCGGCGGTCGAAGAAACGGTCTTTTGCGTCTGCGATGGTGCAACGGAAGTTCGTTGGTTAAGAGGTGCAACCCAAATCGGGAAGAAAGACATAGTTGTGTTAGCCGTAGCCGTCACGGTCATGTCAATGTTAGCACCTGCTGTCAAACGCTTCAAGTCGAGGAACACATATCCGGCTCTTGAAAGAGTCCAAGCGGGGACATTGGTTTCTCCACCTTGTAGGGTGCGAATGCCGTTCAAGTATGTCGAGTCGAGGATGCGCCATTGTTGGATGCGCAAGGCTCGGAAAGCACCGTTATTGACTCGGATTTGTGAAACCTCGTCAGCGTCGGTATCGTTAATCATTGAAACGCCAAGCATTTGCCAATTCTTCTTGCCAAAAACCGTGATGGCTCGCTCTGATCCGTTGGTCAAAGTGAAGTCTTGACGGGAGCCGTAGAGAGTGCTGTCGGAGGCTGTGCCGTAGTAGTTCACGACATTGAACTCGGTCTGTGCAACATCGAACGCCTGTCCGGTGTATGCGGTTTCGGAGCCGAGGGTGATTGAGAAGTTTACTCGATGCGAGCGAGATGCGTCAAGACCGAAAGGAAGTGCAAGTTCTCCGAGGAAAGCGGAACCATCAGCGGCGGTGAGTTGGATTGAGTCCACGCCACGAACTTTCTGTGCAAGCACTGATAGGTTCGATGGTGTCACTCCGTCGGTGTCCACGAATGGGTCGTTAAAGTCAAGAATGGTATTTGCTCCAATCTTGATTCGCATGTTGTTGATGAGCCGACCGATGGTTGCATTGAAAGCGCCTGCACCTGCAAGCGTAGCATCAATTTGAAATCCGATGTGGGTCAAATGAGGTGAACCGTCTGCGGAGATCGGTGTGTCATAGGAGAAGTTGTAGGTTGAACCGCCTGCGACAGGAGTCACACCGGTTGAAACAAGGTCAACATATGCCATCTTCACTCACTCCCGCCGACGAAGTTTTGAACCTTCTTCATGGTTGGTGCGGTGATTGTGTGAATGGCGATGTAGCCGATTGACCAAAGGCCCATATATGCGAGAGTCTTTCCGATACCCATTTTCAAGCCCCCATAGTTGGAAGTTTTTCGTTCACAATTTCTTCAAGTGTTCGCTTTGAGGGTGAAACTCGCTGAACAATTCCATTGGACAAAGCAAGAACAAGTCCTACCATGAAAGCCAATTTCGCTCCGTCAATCATACTGTTTAGGTACGCCATGAAAATACCGAGGCTCTATCTGCCTTATCAACCCTGCTTTACATCAACACGCCGTAGCGTATGAAAATCAATATATGGTTGAATCGTACCATGAGCCAAAAAGCGTGGCTTGTAGGGTCATAGAAACGGGTTTCTAAGCAAGCCCGTGTAGCGAGCCTTTTGCTTCACTACGGGCCTTCTCATCTTGGGGATCTGAATCGGGTTGAAGTATTCAAGTTCAAGAGTTTCAAGGTCGAGGTGAGCGAACGAAAACTTTGTTTGCTTCAGTTTCTCATCCATTGTATCTCCACAAATGCCCCACCTATCCTTCAGCAATTTTCGGTCGGGGATAGCCTGCCGAAAGCAAGTTATCGAACTTGTCTGCGTATCTGCCCATTTATTCGACAAGGCTCTTTGATTCACAAGAATGAGCGTCAGCCCTTTTGAGCGACCTTGTGTTGCGAATCTCTTGATGCTTGGTGGGATAGCACCGACAGAAGAGCCGATAAAAGTTGAAGATTCTTCAAGAATCAAAGTTGCCGAGAAGTCGGGGTCGTAGTCGCTCATATCGAACATCCAATCTATAATGTCATCGAGCAGGTCGAACGATTCTTCGATAGATGGGTGGATGATCGAGATTTTTTGCTTGTCCATTTCTTGAATTGCTGTTGCGACATTTGGGACCGGCGGTGCGAGGGTCGTATATCCTTCATGCTTTACATCGAAAACAACGAAGCGATGCTTCGGGCCGAATCTGCTTGAACGACAAGCGTTCCTCAAAGACTCGCAGAGAAAGACAGACTTTCCGTTGCCCGATACGCCGTACACTTGACGAACTGCGGGCTTTGTTCTATCAGCGCCGAAAAGGTCGTCGGGGTTCAAGCCCCCATCTCCTTTTCCCTCTGCTGTTTCAATGCCTTCCTCATAGCCCGCCGACTACGCCACCGACTAAGAATTGTCGGTCGGTTAGGATCACGCTGTTTGTGTATTTTAGCGAATACAGGAGCATAGAATGACAAGACAGTACCCGCCATGATAATATCGGGCGTCACCGGAACTTGAATGCCGTGGTACTCAAGCCATGTCGAAGAAACATCTTCAAACAATTCCCAATCGGAAGAACTTCTCTTGATATTGAAGTTCTCATCTGCTGTGATACCTTTACCATACCAAGAGATCAGGGGGTCAACGCCACCGGCGAAAATCCACCGCATCATTTTGCCTTGTTGTTCGTAGAACTCACGGATCGCCTTCGGACTTGATGGGGGTTCGCCACCTGTCGCCATTCCTCGCAACACTGTCGAAGCGGTGGGGGAAATAGAAACCGTCACGGGGTCGTCGGATAGTTCGTCTTCGCTCATATCAAAAGTGAACCAATCGGGGGTCGAAGGTTCAAAATCGTCTGCTGGACCCTCCTTTACATCAACACGCAGAATCGGGTCTTCTTCGTCTTTAGGCCCGATGGTAGCGGTGGGCGATTCTGTAGGCTTTAAGGGGGGTTCCTCGGCCTTTTCAGCGTGGTTTGAATTGTAGTGCTTGGTCACTGATTGTCGGCTCTTCCCATTCTCTGATCCATGACCATATTCGCATATGGGGCATTGATATTTCCCGTCGGGGTTCTTCTCATATTTTGCCATCTCACTCATTCCTCATTCGGTACGCCTTTCTCAACATATTGATCGAACTTGACCTTCTGCTTTTTGTTGATAATGTCCGAGAGTAAAAAGTTCAATTCGTCTTCCATTGTGGGCCAACCGCCTTCGTCTTCCACAACTTCGTATCTGTCCATTTGGCCTTCGTTGAGTCTTTGCATTATCCATCGAACTTGCTGTCGAACTGTCGGTCTTTGTAGTTCTTTCTTTTCTTCAACTGCACCGCTTACACCGTCAACTGTTTGACCCTTTTTGGCGAAATACGCATCAACTCTTTCACGGTGGGCGTTTGTCCTTACGGAGCGGATTTCCTCAACAAATCCTCGGCTTGTTCTTAGAGTTTCGTTTGCTGTTTTTGTAGGAATAGGCTTTCCGTTCTTCATGTAAACACCGGCAGAAATACCTTTGTCATTTACGCATGGGAACTTAGCAGGCGCATCGCATTTTGGGCAACGAACGGCTTCTTTCGCTTTACCTCTGTACTCTGTCCATTCTCTTGAATCGCCCGTCGTTCTCCCACCTCTTGCGTTCTTGTGTGGCGCTGTGAGCATCATCTTTTTGCCTTCGGGGGTTTCGATGGTTTTTGTACCTTTGACCGTGTATTCGGGAGTAGGTTTGACCCAAACGCCGTATATGTTTTGTCGGCTATCTCGACAGAAACTTCGGCGCACCTCAATGTAAAGCGATCCTTCAAAATCTGTGCCTAATTTGTCGGCGTACTTCTGCGCCGCTTTCTTTCCTTTTGGGCTATCGGGAAAAGCCGCCGCCCGCACATACCCTTTCAAGCGACCTTCACGAATAGACTTCGGAAGACCTTCATCTGCTTGACATTCTTCGCCCGCTATACCGACCGTTGTCTGCCCTGCATTGTAGTTCGCCGGATTGCCCTCAACAGGCCCGCCACTTTCCGGCCTGTCCCGCTGAAAGTTCTTCTCTCTGTCAACTATGGGTCTTGTCCTAAGTTTATAGCCTTGCCTTCGCTGTTCTTCGTAAGTCCCGAAGGTATCACCAAGAATGGATAGCCATTCTTCAAAATCACGCTCGCCCGCCGTGTACGGTTCCAGCCGCATGAAAGGTGGGCGAAGTCCGAGGCTTTGTAAAAGACGCACCATCATTCAACAACTCCCGATATTTTAGAAGCGATGGTTTGGCTCATCATTTGTTCTACAAGATTCCCAACCCTCGGATTCTTCATGACCATGCCGACAGCATGAATATGAGATTCCTCCGCCATTCCCGTTTCGTTAAAGTGGGCGCTGAAAAAGTGGAAGTACCCACCGAGTCCTACAAAGAGTAAAGTTTGAAGCATGGGATCGGAGATAATTTTCTCTTTGTGAAGAACTTGAAGAAGGTGTGATAACTTGCCGTAGCCCTCGCCGCAGAAGTCCCCAAGAGCAAGTCTAAGTTCAGCAGAAACGGAAGACGACGACGAAGGGGAGGAATGAGCAGTGTCTTCGTCGTCGCCTCCCATGCAGATTTGTACAACGGACTTGACTTATCAACCCTGCTTTACATCAACACGGAAAATCGTTGACAATTTGTAAATGTGGCAGATTGTACCTTACAAAGATAAACGGGCGTTAGAGAGCCTGTAAACAGCCTTAAGAGGTCTGTCGTAGTGGGTTATCTATGAGCGGAAGAAAAGGGTTCACACGACAGCAGAGAAACACATATCGAGGTTTGAAGAGCCTCGGATTGACAGATAAACAAGTCGCCTCTAAGTGGGGTGTTTCTGCCGGTTGGCTGTCAACCGTCAAGAACAAGAGGGGTAGGTTTGGTACTGTTGCTAAAACTTCGATAACGAAGCGGCCTACGGGCACTACAACCTTCGACCGATTCATGGGTGGTGTTCGCTCCGACGATCCTTTTCAGATCACTTATGACGAATTGCTTGAACTGAAAGATTCGGGGAGAAGTCCGAGAACGAGAAAACTTGCAGGTGAAAAACTGAACGAGATTGACGGGATGGGGTTGAGCATTGAGGAAATAAGAGGCGGTGTTTTTGAGCGGCCCGTCTATTGGAGAACCTACAAAGGAGTACGGGTCAAACTTCTGCTCGGTCGAACCAAGCAAGAAGAGATTCAAGAAAACATACGAAAGCAATTGGCTAAGAAGAAGATTTTCCTCAAAAAGGGTGAATATGTAGATTATGGCGGGTATGGTGGTTAAGATGGGTCGGAGAGTTGTACCTGTCCGAGAACCTTGTCCTTCACTACCCGAAGCAAGGAAGCCGAGAAAGCCGCAGAGAATCTTTCAGTCGAGCGAACTGTTCGCTTTTGATACAGAAACGACGAGATGCGGAAAGAAAGAACTTCGTTCTTGTCAGTTCGCTTATCTCGACGGCGACGGGATTGTTGTCGAAATGTTTTGGCTCGACGGATGGTTTCAGCGGGTTGAAGAAAAACAGGTTCGTGAAATGCTCAAAGGTCGTTACAGTCGTATTCGATGCGCGAACCATTCTTACAAGACCTTGCGAGGGTTGAGGAAGGCGATTCAAGTTCGCTATGAAGAACTGCTTTACGGTGATCAACCGAGGGTGAGAAAGAACAAGTTCGGGCAGATGAGAAAACTCTCTCGCCGTGTGAAGAGATGTGCCGTAGCATTTAACGCTAATTTCGATTTAGGGGTCATCGCAGACAGAACAACACTGCACCCCGAAATGAGTATCGGAGGTATGGAAGGTGCAGGCTGTAAGTATAACTTTTCATCCGGTAAGCGACAAGACGGCGACGAAGAATGGGGGCTGTCAATTGACTGTTTATTCTTGGGTGCGTTTTCTGTGCCATTCTGCTCAAAGCGTGGCGAGATTTGGGACATACAGGCGTTAACGCGCACCCTGTGGGGTGCGGCGAATCTTGCGTCAGTTGGAAAGGTTGTCGGGGTTCCAAAACTTGTAGGTTGGGGAGAAGATTCCTATGCCTACGCCGCTATTGACGCTGTTATCACCCTAATGTCAGCCGAGAAGTTGACTAATGATTTGCTTGAGATGGGCTTTACAGGACAGCCCGACCGTTTCATATCCGGTGCGACAGTTGCTAAGGATCTGATGAAGCGACACTACACCCCGTTTTATTTGACTGAGGAACAGCATGAGTTTGTTTGGCCCGCTTATTTTGGTGGCATGACAGGCGCTCTTGATATTGACACCATCCGAGAGCCTCAAAAGAACCTTGTATATGGCGACCTTGACGGCGCTTACAATGCGAGCGGGCAGAAGTTGGAGGTTTTCAAATGGGGAGGTGTGAAATGGGTTGGTGGGAATTGGTGCAGAGATGCAGTGCAAGAAGTAAAGCGAACTCCTTCAAGATATTGGGCTTACGGTTCGTTGCATATTCATGTAAAGGGTGACTTCGATAACCTACCTGTAAGGGTCGGGACTTGTGGTGAGGGTGGGGCACCTACCGCTTCCGAAGGTCTTGTGTGGGCGAGGGTGAATAACTTTGACGGAGTGCTATCAATCGGCGACTTCCTCCACTCTCGACCCGTTGGAGAAGTCGAGTTTGTGCGAGGGGTGATTAGAGATGGCTCTAAGGACACCGAAACGGCTTGTCTTTTCGCTATGACGGCAAAGGAGCGTTCTAACTATCCGAAGCGGATTAACGGTGTTGATGTAAAGGAGAATTATGTACCGAATACTTGGTGGAAACTCGCAGGAAATACTCTTTATGGTTCTATGGCGAACCGAAACGGTAAGCATCGAGAAACCTCCGGCACTTGGTTTAATGCCATCCTTGCATCGAGCATCACCGGAGCGATTCGGCATTGTATGTGGGTTGTCAATGAGAACAGTGATGCGACTTACAATGACACAGACTCGGCTTTGACTTCTGTTGAAGGGTTCCATCGAGCGGTCAAGGCTTTGAAGCCTCTTGACATAGGATTCTCAAACAAGACGAGCGACGAACTTGAAGGTTGTGATGTAGCCGCCGAAGGTGTAGTTCAAGGGTCGAAACGCTACGCCCTGATCGCAGAAGACGGGACTTTCGGGGCTAAATGTCACGGCTTAGGTTCTTGGTTTGTTATGATTGACGGGCGGGTGCAATCAGTCGCACACAATGAAGAAGTTCTTCGGGCGGTGTGGGCTTTGAATTATCCCGAAATCTTCGGCGAACCGGACATGGATCTACTCGCTCTGCCTGCTTTCCATAAGTTCGGTATTCGTACTTTGAAGGTAGCGAACATGGTTCAAGAATACGCCCGTCGGCAGTGGGACATACCCCTCGCCGATATTCACGCTTATGGTAAAGCGGGAAACTTCGGCTTTCTTTCGCCGACTATTGTCCCTTTGAAAAACAAGAATCACAAAATCGTCGTCAAGGTTTCCTATGAAGCAGAAGACGCTTCAAACTTGAGCGACTTGACATTGGGTGAGGTTGCTTACAGTTGGGGTCGCTCCTACGACAAGAAGTTTGACTATGAGAACCTCAAGCGATGGGAGTTTGAGTACGGTGACACTGTAGAAGTAAGAGCGGTTGAACATTCCCAAAACATAGTCGAATCCGATGTGTTGAGCGACACCGACATATCGGTTCACACGAACCACGATTCGGACAGGAGTTGAAAAATATGAAATGCACAGCAGATAAGAAAGATGGGAATAGATGTACGAATGAAAATGAGTACGGGACTCTCTGTAAGGTTCACGCTCGGCAATTGGCTTGCACACCTTCCGGTTTTCAAAGGAGGCGGGTGTTGAGGTTGCATCACAGAAGCGACCCCGAAGAACTGTACAGTGTGGCCATAGATGCATACCTTAGTTTGAACGATGCGACAGCCATTCGCACCGCTTCGGCCATGTCTTACAGATACAAGGTTATCGAACTGCTCTTCGGAGGTGAAGAGTTTACCGCTGAACAAATCGTGACCGAGATTAACGAAGTCTGTCCGTATGAACTCAATCATTGGAAGATAGGTTCTCTCCTTCGGGCCATGCTCACAGAAGGTACTATTGTTAGAATGCGAACGACTCGGAATGGTAAGTCAACAAGCGTATATCTGATCCGTTCACAAGAGCATGAAACAGGCGCGACAGCGCAAGGAAATTGAGTAAGGGTACAAATTGACCTTTGAGAGATTCCTCGGCGATGCTCCGTGTTGATGTAAATAAGCCGTCTTCTTTATGTACCCTACGGCCCTACCATAGAATACAGGAGGAAAGTGGAATGACACAGACTAACGAAAACGAAGCATTAGGAACAGACGAACCATGTATTGAGGTGACAGACATTCATAGCAATAGCGCCCATGTGAAGGTATCAAAAGAACCTTCCGTGACCCTTGTTTGGGTGAAAGGTGAAGGGGCCGGTCGAATCTGCTTGACCTATTGGAACGGGCAGTTGAAAGACATCACCGTGTATAACGGGAAGATGTCAAAGAAGACCCGCACCGACAAAGCAGGGAACTCTCATGTGGATCTCAAGTTCCGAGGTGACTTTTGATGTTGACAAGCAAGAAAGTGATTCTCGGTTGCTTCCAACATGGCGCAGATGGGTACAAGAACGCCCTCTGCGGATTGGTCGAGCAACGCCTCACCATCCCTACCATCGGGGTTCGTTGGCACATGCTTGGGCAAGGAATGGAAGTCGAAATCAATCACGGAATGAAGATGACCCGTGGGCCGACTTGCTCGGCAAGAGTCAAGCGTGAACTTGGTTTGAAGAGAATCTCAAAGCAAAAGACTCTCGACCTTTGGTTGCACATGATGGACATTGTTGACCTTTCCATTCAATCCGGCCAAGTGGTGTACGAAGGTGTTCAGATCATGACATGGGTCAACGCCCCCGACTGTCCGAACGAGTTTGACGCTCTCCCAAACGGGGGGCGGGTTTGAATGAGTTGTGAGTCATGCGGTGGAAAGGGTTGCCTAAGATGCTACCCTGCCGCCCAAGAGGTGAGCGAATGAACTCCGATTGGGAAGTCGTTCTTGATGGGGTCGTTTACCAATGGTTCGCCGCTCTTGATGAGAACGGGAAGAAGATGGTCGAACTTGTGGAGGTGGCTTGAATGACTTATTGGCTCATCACAACCACCATCGGTCGCTTTCAGTTTAACGATCAGATGGAAGCGCCTACCCACTTCCTATCCGGTCTGCTAAGGCACTGTGACTTCATCAGCATGGCCCCTATTGAAGCAGAAGACCCAACACCTGCACCGACCGAAGTTCGAGCGATTGAGCGTGTTGATGTAAACCCGCACCGGAGCGGCAGAACGCACCTGCTCGGCGGTTTCAATACCGGCGACGGGCGATGGACTTGTCATGCTGACTGTTGGTGCAAGCAACCCACCGAGGAAGATTATGAAGAGATGGCCGACCACTTTGAAACAGGCGACGAGTTTCACCCCGACAACCACCCCGACGCCCGATCAGACAGAAAGGTGAGGGAAGTCAACACCGGTAGGTCTGCCGGTTCACCTGATCACTGCGGCCACTGCGGAGCGCAAGGGCATCGCCGCTCTCGCTTGATGAAGTGTATGGCTTGGGACTGTCAAGGCCATTGTGTTCAATGCTTGGGCGAATCTGCCTGTGCGTGTTCTCCTCAAGATTGAGCGTGTTGATGTAAACGCCCACCACCTCCCTACGGGGAGGGGATCCGCCCCCGCTCCC
>TARA_R110001592_G_scaffold251506_3_pt1 | contig 10200 bp, 10 predicted proteins | sample TARA_R110001592 | Tara Oceans TARA_R110001592 (sample SAMEA4398387) | marine metagenome | biome: Polar Biome; feature: [SRF] surface water layer (ENVO:00010504); material: water (ENVO:00002006), including particulate matter (ENVO:01000060) such as... | depth 5 m | reverse complement strand
TCGGTGGGCATAATCCCCTTGAACCTGCGCTATTTAAAAAACCGATTGTCGTTGGCCCTAATATGAGTAATTTTGTTGAGGTTATGCAGCAACTCGTTGCTGAAAAAGGCATTGTTCAGCTCACTGACCAAGACAGTGCGAAGATGACTGATGAGCTAAGTAAAATCATTGCTGATATTTTGTTATCAGAAAAAACGCAGCAAACATTGGGAGAAAATGCTTACCGCGTGGTAACACAAAACCAAGGAGCTAGTGCCCGAAGTGTAAAACAATTATTGACGTTACTTTAGTTTAATTAAGTTGTGCTTCAAATGTTAAAAATACACTGCCCATTTGCTGGTCCGCCAAAGGAGAGTTTGGTGTGTCTTCTTTGTGCTCAGCAACTAATAAATATCGACCTGCAGCGTTTGGCGTGAAGGTGATTTCACCTTTTTCATTTGAGAGCAAAGTTAATGTTTGCGGGTTATTGCGGTAACGTGCGCCGTCGGCGGTAATTTCTACGGCAACATCTTTTTGTGCCTTACCATTAAATAAAAATTTGAAAGTCACCTTTTCATTTTCAGCAATATCTGATGGATGAGTAACCGGTAGCAATTCTAATAATTTACCTTCGGTTTTAAAGTTATCACTCGGTGCATTTAAAGTGACATAACTCTCTATTCTTGCATAACGATAAGTGGTTTTGATCGCTGTAGCTTCGGCCGGTAATTTGCCGGCTAGTTCTGTCTTATTAGCTGATAGTCTTTTATGGTCGCCGTCGATAGTATAAGAGGTGATAAAGCTAGCCTCACTGTTATTGGTGATTTTATAGGTCCCAGGATCTTTTAAGAAGTAATCAATGACACTTTTTCTATGGCCTTTATAGCTTGACGACGCTCTTGATGGCTTGCCATTAGGGGTAATAATTCTCACTAAATCTGCCCCCATAGCTTTATCAACATTAAAGGTTTCATTTGATGCAGTTATATCAACCATGATCCATTCGCCTTGTTCAGCAGACAAATTAAAGTGGCTTGGTAAAACCCAGCGAGAATGAGCGAAAGCTTGTGTACTAATGGCACAGGTTAAGGTGAACGCGATTATTTTTTTTAAAGTCATTTTATATTCCAAGTCTAGTGTTTACGTTTTTGAATTAAGGGGATGAATACGTTTATTTCGGTAGCACAGTGAATTGTATTTCATCAGTTTCATGGCTTGCCGCTAAAGTAAATGTTGATTTTATGTTATTTAATACAAATGGTTGGCGCAAAATGGCTCGTCCACCGTTTTCTCTGACTACTTCAATAAATAAAGTATATTGTCCTTTTATTAGTGACTTTTTCTGATCATCTTCGGCCAAGAAAGTCAGAGGATATTTGCCTGCTGCGCGAGTCGCAGAAGTTATACCATCAACAAAGTCAGCATCTTTTTTACCGACCTTACGCCACCAGCGTCGAATGTCTTTTAACCATTTCGTTTTTTCTCGCCAAAGTAATAAGGTACGTACTGGTTTTCCTTGTGAGTTTTCAATCCAGCTCGCAACATAGGGCGGATGATACTCGCCGAGTTGCTGCTTTAAAGTCAGTTCAAGCTCTAATTGTGCTGGCGCTGAGTTGCTCGGATTGGCAACGGCATTAAAATTTATCAAGCTTAATAAAATAAGTGATAACCCGATTTTGTTTATCTTCATATAAGTTCCTTTTGTGATCACTCAAGTAGAGAGCGTTGTTCATGCTAATTGATTTAAATCCACCAGATAGCGGTAGAAATCATGGCGACAGTCACGGTTAAACTTACCGTTAAGGTACGATTAAATCGTCTTTGTGGCATGGCTAAAATAAAGCCACTTAGGGCAAATAGGATGCAAAGTAAACTGGTTATATCAATAATCCACCCCCAAAAAACACTGGTATTTCTTCCCTTATGTAAATCGTTCATTAGCGCCCACCAACCGTAGTCAGTTTCTTCAAAAAACAACTCTCCACTGACTAAATCGAGGGTAATAGCGGTATTTTTTCCTGCTCGTTTTATACTGAAAAACAACTCGTCTTGGCTACTTTCGAGGATCGTGTTGTTTAACGATACCGACAATTTTTGCTCAATAGCTGTCGAAACATTAACAATTTGTAGTGGTGTTAACGGCGGATTTTTAATCATAGACAAATCAATCATTAATGCTCTTTCTACAACGTCAGCTTTGCTGTCACGAAACCATTCAGGATGATTGAGGGTAATGCCGGTTACTGAAAAAAAGAGCAGTAAGCTCAACAATGCCATCGACACATAGACATGAATTAGACGAGAAAAACTTAAGGTACTTTTATTTATTTGCATAGCAGGTGTCAGGGTCTTTAATTTATTAATGGGTAACAAATAACTATTTGTTACCCATTATTTTTAGTCAATTTAGAATGATATCTGTGCGGCTAATCGGTAGCTAATTCCGTCGCCTGCGGTAACGCTAGATATACCACCACCAGCAAGGTAATCAGTATCGAGCAAGTTTTGTATGTTGAAGCGGAAATCAACACCTTGGCCACTTATTGTGGTCTTATAGGTTGCTCCAACATCGATACGGGTATAAGCATCTTTGGATATAGTGTTATCGCTATCGGCAAAACGTTCACCTTGATAAAATGCACCCGCATTAAGAGCAAGTTGGTCCGTTAATTCATAACGAGACCAAATTGATGCTGACCACTCGGGAGCATCAACAGGGGTTTTTCCTTGATAATTTTCATCTTTGTCGTATTTTGCGGTTAAGTTCATTAACGATGCCATAACAAAGAGCTTATCGTTTATTGCGCCTTGTGCAGCAACTTCGAAACCTTTGTGACGCTGCTCACCTGCCTGTTCAGTTTGCGTATCAAAATTAGGATCGCCGTTGATTGTTTCAGTGATTAACTTGCCTGTTTTGGTAATATCAAAAATAGCGGTCGTTACTAATAAACGTTCATCAAATAATTGCCACTTAGAGCCGATTTCAAGTTGTTTAGATGTCATGGCCTCGAGCTTCATGCCGTGATTAATATCTCGATCGTTTTCGAGTGTTTCGCTGCTCTGGGGTTCAAACCCTTCTGAATAACTCGCGTAGAAAGTGGTTTGGGCATCAGGATGAAATAAAAGCCCAGCTTTAGGCAAGAACGACTCATTGTTCGCGCCTTCTTTACTTTGCTTGTCGTAACGTCCTCCGACCGATATTTGCCATTGATCATTTAAGGTGATTAAGTCTTGTAAATAAATGCCATAGTAATCATAGGCACTGGTGTAAAGTGAATCGTCAGTTGTGTAGCTGATATCAGGTCGTGCTGGCTCTTCTTGGTCGCTAGAGTAGTTAATTGACTCGCCATTTACTTTACGTTGTCCGTAGTAATAGTCTAAAGAATTAGCGCCAATTAATAATTGATGATCGAGACCGGCGAGGGTAAATTCTCCAGTAAAATCGATAAAAGCAGTTTTAAACTGCCAATCATCAAAACGGTCGTAGGGATTAGAGGTATAGCTATCACCCTCTAAAAAAGTTGTGGGTTTTTTAGGAGACGATTCAAATCGTTGGCGTTTAAAGCTTTGTTCATTGTAGCCGAGTGCAACTTGCCACTGATTATTTAATGCATAGTTGATATCAACACCGATGTTTTCAACGGTAATGTCAGTAAATGCCCAAGACATATCACGAATGGTTTTATCATGACCAATAACATCGCCTTTTTCATCTAACCAAGAACCTGTATCTAACCCTGCTTCATCGTCTGTTCGGTCATAATGAAGGCGTACCATGGCATCGTCTGAAATATCATAGTCAATGACTAACGCACCTAGAAAACGATCGCGCTGACGTTGTTCATTGTTTTGGTACTCATGCTGATATTTAGCATCTTGTTTAACCAGTACACCTCTGTAACGTAATGACTCATCATCAGTTAACGAGCCACCAGCATCTAACGATAATCGGCTTGAACCTTCTTGGTCAACATCAACACCTAGCGTAAATAATGTTTTAGCTGTTGGCTTTTTTGTCACCATATTCACTAATCCACCAGGCCCTGATTGACCATATAAAATACTTGAAGGACCTTTAATCACCTCGATATTTTCTAAGATTTCGATAGGTTGTTGGTAGTGTGACCAATGCTGGTGGCCATCTCTAAGGTAGCCATTGGAAGAACTTAGTTCAAAGCCGCGTAGATTGAATACTTCACGATTACGTTGTTTAGAGCCGGCAGTTAAACTTGCGTCATTGGTTAATACTTCGCCTAATGTTGTCGCTAGTTGTTCTGCTATTACCGAGTTGGGAATAACGGTGACCGACTGAGAAGTTTCTAATAAAGAAACATTGGTCCGCATTGCGCCATGTGCTTGGTCAACTTTATAGTTATTAAAATAACTACCTTTAACTTCAATAACTTCAACAGAGCTATTATTGGTAGCGCTTTCATTGGCACTTGATGAAAAAGGCGTTAAGCCAACGAAAATTGCTAAGCAGACAGGTGAATACTTCATTGTTATTCCTAAGAGAAAAATAGAGAGATAAATTTACTTGGTGCGAATACTAATGATAGTGATTATCATTTGCAACAAATAAATTTACTTTATTGTCTTTTTCCCGATAACTGTTATTCGGTTGTTGTTGCTTGTTAAGTTAAATGTGGCGCAAGGATCCCTGGTCTCGCTAAAATAATGCAAGACCTTTTTTTGAATTTATAGCTGATGTGAGGCAGTTTAACCGTCACTATTATTTAAGGAGAAACTCAGGGTAGTGTTCATCAAGAAGTAGGTGCAGTTTTTCTTTAACTTGGCTGAAAGTAATACCATTCATTAAATCACTACCTTTGGCGCGAATCCCCCAAGGTAGCTGTTCAAGAGGTTGTCTATATTGTTCTTGGGCAGTATGTTGGTAGCAACTTACTACATAGTTTTGATATAAATATGGCCCGGTACGGCAAGGATTACTGTGCGCGTACAAGCCAATAACGGGTGTGCCAACAGTGACTGCCATGTGCGCTGGCCCAGTATCAGGAGCTATCACCAAATGAGCTATTTTAAGCACACCAAGTAGCTGTTTCAAATTAGTTTGGCCAACAAGGTTAACAAGGTTGCATTGGCTTAAACTGATAATCTCAGTGGCTAGTAATGTTTCTAATGTGGTCGGTCCGCCACAAATAACCACTTGAAAACCTAACCCTGTTAAATAATCGGCTATTTTTGCATAACCTTCGGCATGCCAATTTCTCTCAGCTTTACTTGCCGCGGGCGAAATAACAGCAATAGGTTTATCAGATGCTAACGATAGCCGCTCACTTGCCCAAAGTTCGTTTTCGTCACCAATGGGCATTTGCCAGCTAGGACTTTCGCTGGGAACACCGATAGCTTCTGCAAAACCAATAAAACCATCAAGTACATGTGGTTGATGTTGTGGCGCTATCTGATGATTAGTGAAAAGCCACTGGCCTTCTTTAGCTCGTTTACGGTCGAAACCTATTTTTATTTTTGCTTTAATACAGCAACTCGCTAAACTGGCACGCAAGGCTACTTGCATATGTAATAGCACATCAAATTTTTGATCGGCTAACTCAGCACGTAAATCCCGATAGCCTTTTAAGCCTGCTTTCTTATCAAATATGACAAATTTTACCTGTGGCAATCCTTGTAATAAGTTCGCCTCTACTTTGCCTATCACCCAAGTAATTTTTGTTTGAGGATAAAAGCGTTGAATTTGTTGCACCATAGCTACGGCGTGACAAACGTCTCCGATAGCAGATAAGCGTAATAAACATAAATTTTTTGGCGCTGTTAATTGACCCAGCATAAAGGAATCACCACAATAGAGCATATAAAGTATTTGAATTGAGTCTATTATCTTGAAACAGTCAGCAATTGTAAAACCTTACCAAGAAAAAATTTACCAACAAGCTAATATTTATTGTTGCTATAACGCCAATGCAATCGATGACTTTTCTCCTGAAATGCTTAATAGTGATTTTTGGCATGAAAATAATGCCATTACCGGCAGTGCCCAAGGGCGTGGTACTACTTGGTTTGTTCAGTACGACTCTCCAGAAGTAAACACCATGGAAAAACAACAGTGGGTGTTACGTCATTATTTTCGTGGTGGTTTAATTGGCAAAATAATTAATGATAAATATTTTTTTACGGGACAAAATAGTACTCGAGCCGCCCAAGAATACCATTTATTGAATACGCTACAGGGGTTAGCACTGCCAGCGCCAAAGCCGGTTGCTTTTCGAGTGATTAAGCAGGGGCTTTTTTATCAAGCTGATTTGTTATCTTCTCGAATTGAACATGCTCAAGATTTAGTCGCGGTTTTATCAAAAGCACCCTTAGTCGAGCACATTTGGCGAGAAGTGGGCAAGGTGATCCGTCGTTTTCATGATGCTGGCATTTATCATCATGATTTAAATAGTCACAATATTCTGCTCGATGAAGAGAACAATGTTTGGTTGATTGATTTTGATCGCGGCGAACAACGAGCGGTTGCTCAATCATGGCAGCAAGCTAATATGGCAAGATTATTACGTTCTTTTGAAAAAGAAAAAGCAAAATTGCCAAACTTTAATTGGCAAAAATCAGACTGGCAACTTCTATTAGCAGGATACCTGCAGTAAAATGAGTGATTAACGGCATTAAAAATGCAAAATTTAATTGAATAATATTTTGATTTTCAACTGATCAGGCGGTTGGTGATTAAGCGATTTCAGCGACTTCCATACAACGTTTACGGTACATGGTACGCGCTTCTAAAAACTCAGGCATTGCAGATTCAGTGATATAAGGTTGAATAATCACTAATATTTTTAAGACGCCTTCATAAAAAACAGCATCAGTAATTTCAATGTTTTTATTTTGGGTTTGATAAAAGCTTAACCAGAAGGTGTTCACTAAACGCAAGATACTGACAATATCAGGTAAGTCTTCATCAGCAAACTTCATCATATGAGTACTACGTAATGACAACAGCATCTCACTGACACGGGTAGCTATTGATGATTGTACATCAACATACTTTTCATGTAATAAAGGATTTTTTGCTAACAATACCGGCAGGTTACTGTAGAAAAATCTAAACTTCATCAGTGCTTGAAAAACAGCATCCATATATAAAATGATGGTATCGAGGGGCTTTACTTCGGGCGTTACAAAAGGGACTGTATCTAGTAATAGGTTACGTGCATATTCTTCGTAGATGGAAAGAATAATGTCTTCTTTATTGCGAAAATGATAATAGAGGTTACCCGGACTAATGCTTAAATGCGCTGCAATATGATTGGTTGTTACGTTGCGCTCGCCTTGTTCATTGAAAAGCTCAATGCTGGCTTGAATAATTTTATCACGGGTTTTCATGTCAGTTACTTCTGTTTTTATCATTGTATTATTTTCCATCATACTATCAAAATTGAACTGACGGAAAGGCTTTTCGAGTAAATACTTTAACAAATTCGTCTTTGTAAGTTTCCATTCACTAAAAATAGCCTTTACAATGTTTTTAAGTTTATAAAGAAGATACAACTAATGACGATAAAAGCGATTTACCCAGGAACCTTTGATCCGGTCACTAACGGCCACACAGATTTAATTGAACGTGCGAGTGCTTTGTTTTCTGAAGTTATTGTTGGTGTTGCTGCCAGCCCAAGTAAAAAGCCTCGTTTTGATTTAGCGCAGCGTGTTGCTATGATTGAAGAAGTGAGTCGACATCTGCCCAATATCACCGTGGTTGGTTTTAGTGGCTTGCTAGTCGATTTTGCTAAAAAAAATCAAGCCAAAGTACTGATCCGCGGCTTGCGCGCTGTGTCTGATTTTGATTATGAATTTCAATTAGCCAATATGAATAGACGTTTAGCCCCTGAGCTCGAAAGTGTATTTTTGACACCATCAGAAGGAAATTCTTTTATCTCGTCAACCTTAGTAAAAGAAGTATCCTTGCATAATGGTGATGTGAGTCAATTTGTTCATCCTATTGTAAAAGCCGCACTCGACGATACTTAATCAGTTTGGCAGTTCGGACAGAACACCGAGCTGCGATTCGATTGTCTAACTTCTTCAAGAATCGTTTGGCAGCTATTACATTGCTTACCTGCTCGACCGTAAACTAATAATTCTTGTGCAAAATATCCTGGGCGACCATCTGCTTGAGTAAAATCTTTTAAGGTTGTGCCGCCTTGGGCAATGGCTGCAGTTAATACTTGTTTGATAATATCGGTAAGCTGATCAAAACGTGCTGCAGAAATTGTTCCGGCTAAGGCCGTTGGTAGAATACCGGCTTTAAACAATGCTTCATTTGCGTAAATATTACCGACACCGACCACAACAGGGTTTGACATTAAAAAGGTTTTTATTGGTACTTTGCGATTCTGTGCCTTAGTAAATAAATAACCGTAAGTGAAGTCATCACTCAATGGCTCGGGTCCTAATTTACTTAATAAACCTCGCTCGTCAATATTGTCTTTAAACCATAATACCGCGCCAAAACGTCGAGGGTCATTCAAACGTAACGCTTTGCCGTGTGCGAAGACTAAATCAAAATGGTCATGCTTTGCGATAGGTGTATCGGCTTCAATAACTCTAATGGTTCCTGACATGCCTAAATGCAAAACTAAGGTGCCATGTGAAAACTTAATTAATAAATATTTTGAGCGGCGTTCAACAGCATGAACACTATGACCAATCATACTTTGTACTGTTTCAGGAATAGGCCAACGTAATTTTGCATTACGTACAACGACTTGCGAAACGGTTTGCTTTAAAATATGGGGACTAATGCCTTGTCGGCAAACTTCTACTTCAGGTAATTCGGGCATAGTAGCTCTATATCGGGTTTATGGTAAATTACAGTGTTAATGATTGCATGCGATGAACAAAAGCATCGGCAAAGCGTGTTGCTGATTGTTCATCCATATTAAAATATAATGAAGGCTCAATTAGCTCAGCTTCCATAAGGGCAAAGCCCTGCTCACAGCGTACAAAATCAACGCGAGCATATAGTGGCATGCCTATTTGCGTTTTTATCGCTTTAAGGGCCTGCTCTGCATGCTTTGTTAAGCTTGCTTCGGGTGTTATTGACCTTAAACGACCGCCATGTTCTTCTTGAACGCGAAAATCATCGTCTTTTGGTGTTTTTAAAATGGCGTGACTGTAGTGGCCATTAAAATAAAACAGTGAAAACTCACCTTCATCAATAACATTTTTCATAAAGGGCTGAACTAAAAACTCACTGGCTGAAAACGCTTGGGCAAGTTGCGGATAAAATGTTTGATGATTTTCTTTTGTTAGCCAAAAGGTATTATCAGCATTTGCACTTATACGAGGCTTAATGACTAATTGATCAACATTTAATTCAGTAAAATATTGATCTAGCTGTTGCGGCGTTAAATTTTTCCGCCACAATGTTTTAACAATATTTACATCAAGGCTAACTAATTCACGTAAATATTTTTTATCAATATTCCACTCAACCGTTAGTAAACTATTTTCAAGGTGAGCACTAGATTGCTCAATATCAGTTAACACCTTTAAAAATTCAGTCGCATCGTCTTGATAATCCCATGGCGAACGAATAATAACGGCGGCATAGTCGTTCCAATTAACACTTTTATCATGCCATGACACCATATGCATTTGCCAACCTAACGCGAGTAGTGGCTGTGCAAGTAAATGGTCGTAAGCCTCAAAATTTTCAAGGTTGTCCATGGTCAGTATCGCGCAGTCTTGTATTTTATGATGAGTCATCGACATGATCTTCTTTATAGTTTTAGTGAAAGGGGAAGTTAACTGGCTAATATTTCATTGGGAATGAGCTGTGAAAATATTGCCAACGGAAAAGCTAACCATCTTTTTTGCTGAGGATTAAAGACCAGCAATTCATTATCAGTAATAAACAAATTAAGTAATTGAGCTTGCGCTTCACCGGCTAATTCAACCGTAACAACTAACGCCATTTGGTGGTCAAGCTCGGGAGGAACAGTAACTATGTCACCTGTTATCTCATGCCATGTGAGCATCATTTGCTCTAATGCTTGTCCTGATATTTTTGCTGGTGTAGCTCGCCAAGTGCGTCCAATGCGTTCTATCGCCACTTGCTGGTTAACCGCTAGCGATAGAATAACAGCATGCTTGGCAAATAAGGTCTGTTGTTTATTATCTTGTTGCTCAGTTGATGAATATAATTTTTTATTGGTCACGTTAATCACCAGAATAAAAATCATCACT
>TARA_R110001592_G_scaffold103979_7_pt1 | contig 10202 bp, 5 predicted proteins | sample TARA_R110001592 | Tara Oceans TARA_R110001592 (sample SAMEA4398387) | marine metagenome | biome: Polar Biome; feature: [SRF] surface water layer (ENVO:00010504); material: water (ENVO:00002006), including particulate matter (ENVO:01000060) such as... | depth 5 m | reverse complement strand
CGGCGCAGATGGGTTCGACATTATGAAGCCAGACCCATTATATAATAATGGTATTGGAGCCTCCGCAACCGAAGACACTAGCTATACTTTCCATACTTGGAGAAGAGCCATTGATACAGTTTCAGATTCTGAAATGACCGATATGAATGTCTTAACAGCTCCTGGCCTAACACAAGAAACTTTAACCGGTCACATGGTCGATGTTTGCGAAGAGCGCGGCGACTGTTTAGCTTTAATTGATCTGCCGAGCGTTTATATTCCGCCGCATGAGGCATATTATACCTCTAAGGATCAAAGGCTTGGAACAACAGTTGACGGCGCCGCTCGACAACTGAGTGATAGAAGAATTGACTCCTCATACGGAGCTACTTTCTATCCATGGGTTCAGACTCGCGACGAAAATACTGGTCAACTCGTATGGCTTCCACCTAGTGCCGCTATTCTTGGCGTACTGGGCAGTTCTGAAGCTAAAACCGATGTTTGGTTCGCACCCGCGGGCTTTAACAGAGGAAGCTTAACTGACGGCGCAGCCGGAATTCCGATTGTGAACGTTACAGAGCGATTAACCTCTGACGACCGCGACACACTTTATGAATACAACATCAATCCAATTGCCGCTTTCCCAAGTTCGGGTGTGGTACTGTTTGGCCAGAAAACGCTCCAAGAGCGCCAATCTGCCCTCGATAGGATTAATGTACGTCGTTTGGTGATTTACATGAAAAAGCAAATCTCCATTCTTTCGACACAAATACTTTTCGAACAAAATGTTCAAGCAACGTGGAACCGATTCAAAGGTCTTGTTGAACCATTCCTTGCGAATGTTAAAACTAGATTCGGAATCACCGATTATAGGCTGATTCTTGATGAATCCACCACAACGCCAGATCTTATTGATCAAAACATTATGTACGCCAAGATTATGATTAAACCAGCTAGAGCTATCGAATTCATTGCTATTGATTTCGTGGTCCTCAACACTGGCGCATCATTTGATGATTAAAACATAGGGAAAACAATTTCCCCCACTATTTATTGTTATAAACAGGAGAACTTAAACAATGCCATTTTGGTCAACAAACTTTGGAGAGGACGCAACCCTCAAAGATCCAAAGAGAAATTTTAGATTTACTGTAGAATTCCAAGGAATTCAAGCAGAACAAGGGGGCGCCCTTGCCTGGTATGCAAAAAGTACCAACAAGCCTGCTTTCACCGTTGAAAACGTTGAACATGCGTACTTGAACCACAAGTTCTATTACCCGGGCGCTGTTACTTGGAACACAGTAACGGTCGAGATGGTTGACCCTGTTAGTCCAGACATTACCGCTACATTCTCCGATATCTTAAGGCTTTCTGGCTATTCTCCCCCTGCTAACGCAACTTCGCTTGGCTCTATTTCGAAAGCTAAAGCTGCAGGCGCCCTTGGAACGGTTATTATTACTCAAATCGATTCCGATGGCAAACCACTTGAAACTTGGACTTTATGGAATGCGTTTATTAAAGACTTCCAGCTTGGCCAACTTTCATATGGTGACGACGAACTTAGTACCGCAACAGTCGAGCTTATGTATGACTGGGCTCGCGTCGAAACCGAAAACCCATCAGTCGCAGTAGCCGGCGGTGGTAAAGCTTTCTTCAATACATGATGACAATTTAATAAAACGAGAGGTGTACATTGTCTAGAAATCAGGACCGCCTTGGAGGCGTTCAACAACACGATTCTTCCCCCCCAGTTCAGGCTATGAACGAAAATGCGGGAGGTTTCTCATTTGTAATTCCAACAGAGTTTGTCGAATTACCTACAGGCGGCCGATATTATCCGCCCGGTCACCCACTGCACGGTGAATCCGCAATTGAAATTAAGCAAATGACTGCGAAAGAGGAAGATATGCTCACATCGCGAACTTTGCTTAAAAAAGGTGTTGCCCTTGATAGGGTTATAGGCAGTTTGATTGTTAATAAAGCAATCGACCCAGATTCCTTATATGTGGGAGACAGAAATGCTATCATTGTAGCTACCCGTGTTTCAGGATATGGTAACGACTATACAACCAAAGTAACATGCCCACAATGCGCAGCTAGCCAAACATATTCTTTTGACTTAAATGATGCGTCCATATACGAGGGTGATGAAGACAACACAATGTCGGTTACCGATAACCAAAATGGTACCTTTGATGTTGCACTCCCAAAAACAAACGTTATCGTCACATTCAAGCTTTTGACGGGCGTTAACGAAAAACAACTGGTCACTGGCGCTGAGGTAGACAAAAAACAACGCATAGACCGCGGAATAACACGCCAATTAGCTGCTATGATTGAAGCAGTCAACGGGGATCCAAGCATCGAAGCTATCAGATACCTTGTTGAGAATATCCCATCTTCTGACTCTCGCCATTTGAGAACGGCGTATAAACTTACTGCACCTAATGTTGATATGACTCAGCATTTCGAGTGTGGCGAATGTGATTATGAGCAGGACATGGAGGTGCCGCTCTCCGCGGACTTTTTTTGGCCTGACCGATGAATACATGGAGAGCGTGTATGAGCAGTTCTTTTTCCTGAAATATTCAGGAGGCTGGTCATTTAGCGAAGCATATAATCTACCCATTGGTTTACGTTCGTGGTTTACACAGCGATTAATTAAGCAATTGGAGATGGAAAAAGAAGCTATAGAGCAAGCATCAAAGAGTGGCGGTGGATCAAAAACTTCTAGCACTCACACACTGACCCCGGATAACTCTCCAAGTATGCCACCACAGTTTGCACCCTTTTCGGGGCAGGAATAAGCTTTACATGCTTTTTCAGCATAAAACTATTTAGTTTAAGAGGACCTCACAGTGGCCACCGAAGAAGAAGTAAATAACGCGCAAAAATTAGTCGAGCTTGAGCAACAAGCAGAGAATTCCGCAGCTAAAAAAATAGAATTAGCTAAAGAACTTGAAAAACTAACTTCAAAACAAGTTGAACAGCTTTTGTCACAGCAAGGTTTAACTGATGGTTTAAGAACCAGATTAGAACAAGTAAGGGATACGGCTAAAAAGACCGCTGAATTTTTAAAAAACCAAGTTGGCGAGCTAAAGACTCAAAAAGAGGCCCTGGATGCTTTGATCTCCAGTGAGGGCAAACGTTATAAGAATGCCGTCTTAACTGAAGAAAGAAACAAGGTAGCTGCAAAGTACCGCAAAGCTGAGATACGCCATTTAAAAGAAATAGTACGCCAAGGGGGTCTTGCTGCCGATGATGCCGGCCGTAGAGCAAAAGAGCTTGAAGATTTAGACAAGAAATTAGCGACATTTGGTAGTGCTGCTAGTGATATGGCCCAAGGTTTGTTCAGTGGTGATTCTAGCGGCATGATGAGTGCTATTCAGGGAATATCGAACTCTCTAAAAGGTGATTTAACTGATAGTATAAAAGAAACCGTTAATGGTGCTGATAGTCTTGGCGCTGGCCTCAAAGCAGCTGGTAAACAAATGGGCGCTTTGGCTCTTTTTACTCTTGTTGAACAGACACTCACACTAGCTGTTGCTCTGGGTGATGCAGAGAATGCGTTTATGAAGGCTACAGGCGCCTCTGAGGACTTTGCGCGCTCAATTACGGATACATACGAGGAAGGCCGTAAGTTCACGGCTACAATCGAAGATATGGCCGGTTCTGCTACTTCACTCTTTAATAACTTTACTGATTTTACCTATCAAGACAAACAAACACGAGACAGTTTGATAGAAACAGGCGCCGTTCTGGATAAACTGGGTATTTCAAATGAAAACTTTGCACAAGCAATACAGATCTCTACCAAGGGCTTGGGCATGTCCGCAGAACAGGCCGGCCAAAGCATGCTGGATCTTGAAAAATATGCGGAAGAGCTTGGTGTCTCCCCAGAAAAACTTTCTAGCCAGTTTCTAGAAGCCGGCGATGCTATGCAGAAGCTTGGTGAGAACGGCGATGAAGCATTCAGAGATTTAGCCGCGGCCGCCAAGGTCACGGGCATGTCCGTTACCAAATTATTGAATATTGTTAATCAATTTGATACTTTTGAAGGCGCAGCCAGACAAGCTGGTAAACTAAACGCCGCCTTGGGCGGCAACTTTGTAAACGCCATGGACCTCATGATGGAGACCGATCCAACAGCCAGATTCGAGCAGATTAGAGATTCTATTTTAGACACCGGACTGTCTTTCGACAGTATGTCATATTACCAGAAGAATTTCTACAAAGATGCGCTTGGCTTAGACAGTGTTGGGGATCTGGCGCTAGCGCTTAGCGGAAACATGGATTCAGTCTCAGAAGAAACCAAGAAAACATCACAAGATTTTGAAGACGCCGCTGAGAGGGCTAAAACCCTTGCCTCCTTCCAAGAACAACTAAATGCTGCGTTTGCACAGATGATACCAATTCTCAGCCCCCTAATTGACGGCCTTAGAGGCTTGCTGGGCTTTATTTCAGAAAATATAGGAGCCATTAAATTATTAGGTGGCGTTCTTTTAGTTGCTTTTGGCGGTATTCCTGGAATGGTGATAGCGATTATAGGGCTTTTGGATGCCATGAAAATGGGAGAAGAAAGAGTTTCGGTATTGTCCGCGCTTTTGGAAGGCTTTATGTACCCAATTTCTGCAATTGGGGATGCATTCACCATGTTAAAAGAGAAAATAGTTGAAGCTGTCGGTGGTACAGATCAGTTTGCAGCGATGACTGAAAAACTTATACCCGTTGTGAAAACTATTGGAGCAGTTATCGGCTTTGCTTTGCTGATTCCGTTGGCAAAAGTAATCGGAGTATTCGCGGCTGTTACAATTGGAGTTACAGCCTTTACAACTGCTATAGCTAAGTTGATGGGAGCCTTCAAGAAGAAAAACTCCCCAAGCTTCTTTGATATGTTCACCGGCGGCATGTTAGGGAAAGCCATCGAGGCTCTGATGATCCCATTTAACGCATTTAAAGGAATGCTGGAGAGTATTGCCGGTATATTTGAATCTATTATGGGGGCAGTATCAGCATTCTTTACCGCCCTAACAGATCCGGGCGCTGCTGCTAACATCGAAAAAATTGCTGCTGCTATAGCCGAGGTACCTAGAACAAATGCGCTCGCTCTCGGTCGTGCTATGGCCCAAACTGGCGAAACATTAAAAATACAAGCATCAGTTGGTAATAATGATGTGATGAATCAATCAATGGAGACAGCCGCAGGTCTAAGCGAGGCTACCTTTAACAGAACCGCAGCCCCTACAGCCGCTAACACTAGCATCTCTCAGAACTCTTCAAAAACCACATATGTTAATAGCGGCCCAGACACCGCAGTCTTCGATGTTAGGATTGGAGATGAAAAACTTGGCAGAGTTGTACAGAAAATTTCTTCGAAGAACATAACTAATAGTATATCGGGGAGAAATTAATAAATGGCGAACGACAGCGACAGCAATGCATCAGCAGAAGATTACTTCAATCAGATCTTTGATGCTCACAAATATAAAAAGAACAGAGTAGGCCGAAAGGACGATGTTTTTTATGCCGATGGATCTGATGGCCTAGCCAACCTTAAAAAACTATATCTTTCGTTTCAGCACGTAGGATCGCAGAAGAGTATCTTCTTCAAAGCATTCATAACTGCATATAACGAGACTTATACTCCTACCTGGAATTCTGAAACGGTCTTTGGCCGCGGCGATCAGATTCACTCGTATGTGCAGACACAGAGAAACATCCAATTAAGCTTTGTGGTCCCTGCCGCTAGTGAAAGTGAAGCTTTTGAGAACTTAGGGAAAGTACAAAAACTAACTCAATTCTTGTATCCGAATTACCACCAAGCTTCAAACGCACAAACGATTGCGCAGGGCCCGCTAGTGAGGCTGAAAGTGATGAACCTTTTACAGAATATGCAGGGAACGTGGGCATCGACTGGCGAAACCGGCGGCGAAAACGGAGGACAACCAAGCTTTAGAAAGTTAAAAACAAAATCTTCTTATTACAAAGATTATAAATCGAAAGGAATGGCCCCAAGCCACGGTCAACTTGGCTTTATATCAAGTATGACTATTAACCATAATTTAGAAAATAGAGAAAGCGGCGTTTTTGAAAAACTAGATCCAGACACTAACCAGACGGTACAGAACACAATATTACCAAAGGTCTTGGAAGTGGTTGTATCGTTTACACCAATCCACGAACACACCCTTGGGTGGCAGGAAAGCAATTTTGCCGAAGAGCTGTTCCCCTACGGCGTAACCCTCTATGATGCCGGCCAGAACAAGTCAGACTCTGAAGGCGGCACTTGGGAATCCGCAGAAACTGCGCAGTTAAACCGTCAAAAACTTGAACAAGCGCGCCAAGCAGCAGAGGCGCGCTATTCTGGTATGTTTGGAGATAAAGGCTTGTTTGGTATCGGAGGGGGTCGTTTGGGTAGAGACCAGGGAAGGCTAGGCAAGAAAGAAGGCCAAAGAGGGTATATTAAAAACGATGCGAAGAGAGCCCATATAGCGGCCGCCGTCGCCGGCGAAGCGATGAATAAGGCCGGCTATACTGATGAGAGTGGCCACCAAGCTTATGACCAAACAATATCTAATGCTATCGACGAAGGCTATTCTTGGAGTGACGAGTGAACGAAGGAATTATAAATAATGTCAAGATATAATAACTATAAAAAATTTAGAAATGATAGCAAATACTATGCGCCTCTGAGAAGATCAAGAAACCTCAAGAGCATCGTACAATATGGTACACCTTTAATGCACCACCCAGGTATTAGTGAGAGAGCCTCACTCCAGCGCGACACCCACATATGGAAATACGGTGATAGATTTTACAATTTAGCCGACAAATATTACAACAATCCTGAATTGTGGTGGATTATCGCATGGTATAACGGATATCCAACCGAAGCTCATATCCGCAAAGGCGATGTTATCGAGATTCCGATTAACTTGGAAGAAGTAACAGCAGTGTTGGGGGTCTAAAGTGGCTCAAGGACAAGTTAATCATAAGTGTACTGTTGCGGGTTTACCAAAAGATGCTCCGACCAGAGCGACTGACGCCCACAGTGAAGCAACATGCGCTGATCTTCTTGCAGCTGCCCGTTGTATACAGGCGGGTAGTCAGGAAATGGATAGGCTAAAGGCTTCACTGCGTGGGTATGGTGACGCCATGGCCGCAATAGCTGAAAAAACAGCCGGCTATAGTTTTGACGCCGACGACAAAAGGTTTGTTAAAGAAACACATTTAGGAAATGGAAAAGCAGCGGTCAATGATGTATGGGCCCACTGGAAACCCGGAAAGGCGCCTACAATGCCAAGCAAAAGGTCGGGTACAGGAACCACCCCTGACGCTGCAACTTTTAAATATATTACGAATACGGCGGTAGAGTACGATCAGCGTACGGGTACTGGAACAGGCACCAAGCCTCTTCGAGACGGCTTGGAGGAAGCTTACGGCCCTGTTATCAAAGAACTTATGGCCAATTTTAAAGCCACGGGCTTTTATCGCGCCAACCAGCAACAGCTTGCACCGCTAGTCACCGGCGCCCTCGAAGCTAGTGACAAGATTGTTAAACACCTTAATGGACCGCAGCTGGGCCCAAATGGTTGTATGGCGGATGCCGCAAAAATCATGTCGGATGGCCAAGCCGCCGGCGGCAAAGATGCCGGCCGAGAAGCAGCCCGCGGAAAAGGTAGCGGGAAAGAACGCGCCGCAAATGCTGAGGCTATAATAGTGGCGACCTCAGCCGGCTCAGCTACCATTGAGGTTGTCTACGACCTACAATACAAAGAGCAATGCATTTTGTTAAGCCAGATTTCTCCATTGGCTGAGTATAGCTATGCATTGGATAATGTCGATCTTACTTACGATGATACAAAAGGAGAAGACGGTACCGGCGAGATACGCAGAAGATTGCCTTACAAAACAAACGCTGAAAAAAATGCACCGTTAGTGGTCGACGGGGAGTCATTCGGATTTATAAACAAATTAACACAGTACCCTGGTATGGGTGCCTTTTACGACATGACTCCTGCACAAATCTCAGGGTTACAGCCTATGATTCGGCTGTATCGTGTGGAAGGCGCTAACTCAAGATCTGCTGATAGCAGGGAAGTGGAAGTATATTTTGACTCAAATCTTAAAGACTCTAAAACAATTTTAGAAAATAAAGCAAAAAGAGGATTTGGTGTGGGTATACAGTCTTTTGATGTGGTTTTCGATGGTCAGGACATGTTTGCTCAGAAACGTTGTATAAAGGCCAATTTAACCTTGTTTGCAAACGATTTTGAAGAATTATTATTAGATCGCGGCGGTTTTCGGTATGTGGATTTAGCTTTAAAGACCGGCGCAAGCGTCAAAGCAGAGACAAAAAATTACAAAGTAAATGATGAATTAAACTTTAGACTAAAAGCTGTGTTTGGTTGGCAAATGCCGCCGCCCGCACCGGGCACCGGAGACCCAATCGGCCGATCAGTAAGAGGCGCCCTGAAGAATACATTTGTAAGTGTTAATTTAACACCGGTTACTCATACATTTGATTTTGATGAATTTGGTAGAGTTAAGTTTAATATTGAATATCTGGCATACGTTGAAGAATTTTACGCCAAGCCCCAGATGAACATTTTCACTGACGCTGAAAACTATGCTAAGATTTTAAAAAGAAAAATGGCTTTTGAATCAGCAAATCGGACCCTAGACTGCGGGGAATCTGCAGACTTAGCAGAAAAAGTAAAAGAAATTAAGAGTTCGGATCAACAAGCAATCAAAAAAGAAAAATCGGATATGCATGCGTACCTTCTCAAGCAAATGTTTTTGCAGAATCATATACATTTTCTAAATTTTGCTAGAGAGGATCTGGAGTCTGTTATTAAGCTAGGTCCATTTCATGATGTCACTTCCGGCAAAATACGCCGCGGAAGCCAGAGCATGAACGCAACTCTTTCGGACGATCTTAAAAACTCGTTCGAATCTGAAATAAAAAAATCCGGCGCCGACAAGGACGTTAAAAAAGAAATGATGTCCTCTCTTATGGTTGCTGGTCAAGATAGTGTGAATATAGCATTCTTCTATGTGGGCGATTTGTTAGACGTTATCCTCGGCTCCATGGACGGTTTTCTTTCAACAACAAAAAGCTTGATTAATGCTGGGAGTGATTACCAAGGTCTGGCTATCTCTGAAGAGATAAAGAGTGCGCAAGTCATTGCTCTCAAGAAGAGCATTGAAGAATATAAGAAATTTAGAGTTGTTATGGGTCCGTTAGAAATTGTGGATCACTCAACTGAGACCGCGAAGTACGTAAGTTTTTCAGACGTACCTATTTCGGTCAAGTACTTCTCAGAGTGGTTAACGAGCAAATTAAAAAAGAAGGAACAAGCTCTGTATCCGCTGACTCAGTTCTTAAAAGATTTATTTAACGATTTATTGAAAAACTATTTAAATGATGATTCGTGCTTTCCGTTCTCTATTAAACAAAAAGTAAGATTATTCGAATCAGTTATAACATCCTATCCGACAGTCCCGGGCATTGACGAGATAACTGCTGGTATAATTTCCTCGCCCGTGCATAGTAAGTATAATCGACTTAACTCTTTTAGTTCAAAACCACCCCGCCCGATATTAAATATCCGAGGCGCCTCAGAGTATGGCCGGCCCAATAAGGGTATTGGTAATGAGATGAATTATTTTGTTTTCTTTGCCGGCAGAACACAGCCAATGAACCTAATGAATGGTAACCGAAGCGCCGATAGACTGAGGGGAATACACCATTATCTGATTGGTGAAGACAAAGGCCTGCTTAAGAAGATTGCGCTCAACAAAACTGATTCTCCTGGCTTAAAAGAAGTAAGATTCGAGCAAGAAGGTTACGACGGTTTACACCAACTGAGAGAAATATACGATGTCGAAATTGATTCATACGCTAATGTGACGGCTTTCCCAGGCAACTATATATTTGTTGATCCACAAGGATTCGCTCCACAAATGGCTTCGTTTAAGAAAAGCAAATTTGACTTAACTGATTTGGGCGTGGGTGGTTATTACATGGTTACTAAAGCATCTCATCAATTTGGCCCGGGCATCGCCAACACCAAGTTAAATGCTGTGTGGGTCGCCGGCGCCGGCTCAGCCGCCGAAAACGCCATGGTCGAAGCCGCGCGCGGTGCCAATCAAATAAAGTCGGCGAAATGCTTAGCCAAACAGTCTTACACCGGCAAAACGGGTACAACCAACAACGCTGC
>TARA_R110001592_G_scaffold85771_2_pt1 | contig 10204 bp, 9 predicted proteins | sample TARA_R110001592 | Tara Oceans TARA_R110001592 (sample SAMEA4398387) | marine metagenome | biome: Polar Biome; feature: [SRF] surface water layer (ENVO:00010504); material: water (ENVO:00002006), including particulate matter (ENVO:01000060) such as... | depth 5 m | reverse complement strand
CTTAGTTTTTAGCTGTAATAATGTATTGATATTGTAGACTCTTATTGTCAGTCTCCGTATTTGAGAAACCTGCTTTTTTCAAAGATTGTTCTAATGTTTTGCTCGAAACCTTGGCTTCATCAGAAGGGCCTACAGGAATATCACCCGTTTTGAAATCTATGATAAGCAAAGTTCCTCCTTTCTTCATTCCCTTTTTGAGTCGGTTTAGATATTCATCCTTATTGGGAATATAGGCATAGGTGTTTACAATCAATACAACATCTACCTCATTGTCGAGTAAATTAGGTACATCTGCAGGAGTGAGTCGTGTGTCAATGTTATCTGCCCACTTGCCTACAATTGACTTCTGGTTTTGTATGTATTCGAGTGAATTGGGATCAATATCTAAAGCGATCACCCTTTTCGCTTTTCTGGCAATTTTGAATGTGAAATATCCAGACCCGGCTCCGACATCGGCTACGGTTTTATTGGTTAAGTCACCCAATAGATTGATTACAAACTCAGGGTTTTGCCATTCTGTTCTCCCTTCGTCTTCTTGTAATTCAAGTGATTCCTGACGCTCGTTTAAAACTTCTGGAACTAGTTCTTCTTTTTGTAATTGTGGAGAGTCTATGCCTTGTTCTTTAGGTTTACTAGAACAAGACCAGAGTAAAATGATGAGCAATATGTAGGATGATGACTTCAAAATTATAGGGCTATGATTCCTTCAATCTTTGCAGCTTCGACATATGTATCAATGATGGCATCGCTAGAAGGCATCATCAATTGGGCGGTAATACTTACATATTTCCCTTTACTGGAAGCCTTGGTTTTTACATCATGGCCTGGAAAAAGCTTTTTTACGTCATCTTGCTTTTCGTCTTCCACAATAAACTTAAACATGTATAAAGCTGGAAAGTTAAGGGTGCTCTCTAGTTTTTCCTTAAAATTCTCTGAAGTGAATTTTTGCATCACGCTAAGTTAAGGCAGGAAGGGGCAAAAAAAAATCGGCCCGAAGGCCGATTTAATATTTTTAGTAATATTTATATCGTTTGTCCAGAATTTCGGCCTTATCTCTTACTGCTTGGTTCATCTTCAATTGAGCATTGCTTAGTGCTCTTTGCTGAATTTGACCTACATAGCTAGTATAATCCGTTATGCCAGCTGGCGTATTTTTCGATTTCAATTCCATGATCACAACTCCTACATCAGTAGTAATTGCTTTAGATCTATCTCCTACATTTTTGAGTGCGAAGGCTGTTCCTACAGCAGTAGGGGCAACGCCTACATTAGGCAAAGAGTTAGAGTTTAATTTCACTTGAGTATCTGTGTATACTTGTGCAATGGCATCGAAAGAAGCAGCCATATCAGATAATGAACCTGAAGCAGCTGAAATCTTATCAGTGATGTACTTTGCCTTTTTATCGTTTTCAACTTTAAGCTTGATCTGGCTTCTTACTCCACTGTCAGTAAGTTTAGCAGTACCTGCCTCTACTTTGGCTCTGTAAACCGCTACAACATACTCTTCAGCAAGGTCGAAGTCTTTAACGTCTCCTACAGATGCTTCTCCATATAACCAAGTTACAATCTGACGAGCACTTTCTAATCTGCCAATACTTGAGCTATTAGAGTTAATATTGTTTCCACTGAATACAGAGTATCCTTCTGCAGATGCATTGTTTACAAAATCATCGTAAGAATCTGTATTCAATACAAATTGACCAGCTTTTTGATAAGCTGCGTCAATTGTTTCGTCCGATGGAGTTAATTCTTTAAGGATAATAGCGACTTTATATCTGTTGTTGCTAGGTGCTCCAGTTACATTCATAATATGGAAACCAAAATCACTTTCTACAAGGCGGTTAATAACACCTTCACGATTCACAGAGAAAGCAGCTTTTTCGAATGGCTCAGCCCACTGGCCTTGCGAATCTCCACCTTTTCTATACCAACCTAAATCTCCTCCTGAAGGTCCAGAAGAATCTTCAGAGTTAAGAATGGCCAATTGGGCAAAATCTGCACCGTTTCTGGCTTCACGTAAAATTCCTTCTGCTTTGGTTTTTACTGCGGCTTTGTCTGCGGCAGACATCCCTTCTGTTCTCAGTAGGATGTGGCTTACTTTTACAAACTCAGCTTCGCTTTTAACGACATCTGATAACTTGTAAAGCGTGTAAATTCCATTTTGCAAATTTGGGCCAATGATATCGCCTTTCTTGATGTTCGAAAGGTTGTTAACAACTTCATCAGGAAGTGCTGATGGATCGAATGTTCCAAAACCTATTCCTTGTTCCGTATTTATCACGGCTAAAGTAGAGTCATTGTCTCCAGCTTCAAGCTGAGTTCTAATGTGATTTAGTTCTTCAGTATAATAAGCGCTATCGGCAGCTGATGGAATAACTGGGAAAGAGATGTAGTCAATTGAACGACTCTCCTCTACAGTGTATTCATCTTTGTGCTCATTTAAATAAGCTTGCAAGTCGGCATCAGAAACTGCAGAAACCTGATCATCATTTACAGCCAAGAAAGGAATGTAAAGGTAATCTAAAGTGACTCCACCTTCTTGTTCCATGTATTCTTGTTGTGCTTCAGCCAAGGTTACATAGTTAGTCTTCAGAATTAGGTTCTGATATTTAGCCATACGTCTGTTCTCAGCCAAGCTGTTTTCGAACATTTGCCATTGCAGTCTAGACTGAGGGTCTAAATCACTGTTGACCAATACTTGGTTCAAAAACTGACGGTCTAGTAACCCAGTTTGTGGGTCAGCAAATTGTTGCATTACCTGAGGCGAAACGTTTTTACCCTGAACCATATCGATTCTTTCGTCACCAGACACCGCAATGCCAGCTTTATCGAAACGTTTGGTATAAGCAATTTGAGCGATTAACTGCTCCCAAGCCTGATTTCTTATGGTTTGCATTAAGAACTCATTCGGGTTAATACCGTATTGAGCCATGTAGTTTTGTTTGATGCTTTCTACTAGGTTAGCATATTCTTGCTGACTGATGGATTCTCCAGAAATTTCTCCAACTTCTTGTTGATCACTACCTAGAATGGACGATCTGCTGCTTAATACATCGGTTAAAACGAAAGCTAAAATCGATGCCCCTACCACGACTACCAAGAGTCGTCCCATCTTTTCACGAAGCGTGTTAATTATTGCCATTTGTACTTATTAATTGAAATAGCCGCAAACATAATTGATTTATGACCTATTAGCAAAAGAAAATACAGACAAAAAGCCCTGTTAATCAGTCTTCTCTGTCTGGAAGGATGCTAAGCATAACGGTATCAATCCTAGCATCTTCCATTGCCACTATTTTTATTTTGAACGGTGGAACGGAAATGGTCTCATTTACTTGAGGAATATTCTCTGTGATTGACAGAATAAAGCCGCCTAGCGTGTCGTAATCGCCCTCCGGAATATTGAAGTGGTACTTCTCGTTCAAGTAGTCTACTTCATGGCGAGCGCTGAAAAGATAATTATTGTCATCAAGTTTTTGCTCAACCCAATCTTCATCATCATGTTCATCTTGAATCTCACCAAAAATCTCTTCGATCACATCTTCTAGACTTACTAAGCCAGAAGTTCCACCAAATTCATCTACTACGAGGGCCAAACTTTTCCTTTCCTGAATAAACTGGATCATTAACTCATTCACCAACATGGTTTCAGGCACAATGATTATTGGCGTAAGAATACTTTCTATGTCCTGCGGTTTTTTGAACAAGGCCAAGGCATGGCAATACCCAATTACTTCATCAATATTGTCTCGGTACACCAATACCTTAGAGTGCCCGCTTTCAATGAACTCATTTTTTAGATCTTCTATGGAGTCCTCAAGCTCAACTGCAGCAATATCAGTTCGAGGAATCATGCATTCCCTTACTTTAACGGTTTTGAACTCAAGGGCATTATTAAAAATTTTGGTGTCCAATTCTACTTTGGACTCTTTAATGTCTTTATGGGTATTGCGCTGAATGTAGGAGCGCAGATCTGTGAGCCCGAAAACAGGACGATCTTCTGAAAACTTCTGTCTTAAAATATGAACAATGATAAAACGAGACATTTGCTCAATTACCCAAACCAAAGGGAACATGATGATAAAAATGAGCATGATTGGAACGGAAAGAATGCTCAATAATCGGTTTGGGTTAATTAGGAAGATACTTTTGGGTGTAAACTCAGCCGTAAATAATACCAAAAGGGTAGATAATACGGTTTGGATCATAAGCACTGCACCAGGGTTAATTAAATACTCTGGCAGCACATCCATGATTAATGGCTCCAGAATTAGGGCCATGAAATAACCATACATCACCAGCGCTATAGTGTTCCCTACCAAGGCGGTGTTGATAAGCCTTGAAGGTTTCTGAGTAAAAAATGCAAGAATTCTCCCGCTCAGTGCTCCTTTTTTACTCTGAAGCTCGATTTGAAGCTTGCTTGAGGTAACAAATGCGATTTCAGTTCCAGAAAAAAATGCTGAAAAAATGAGGGTAATGATGATAACCGTAACCTGGTAATAGTCCATTAATGTTTCTTTTTCCGCTTAGGAGCCGACTTGGCTTGTTCTTCCTTTTCTTTATGCTTTGCTTTCCTATATCTGTATAAAAATAACAGACCTATTGATATCATAAAAATAAAATAGGCATGCGCAATTCCATAGGTCATAGTTTGGTGTACGCCAATCACAAATGCTACTACGCAAACTGAAAAGATAATGGTATCACTAGTTGTTCTCATTTGTCTCTTTAATTTCGAATTCGCTATTGACTGGACTTATTACCGTGAATTCTGAAAAATCTTGAGGAGCTTCTAGGCCGGTTCCCTGAATCAAATCAGTTTCAGTAGTTACGATAAAAAACTTGTCAGTATAAATTCTTTCTGTGTTTGGGTTCCAGAATAATTCTTCGGTTTTTAAGGTCTGATTTTCTTTTAGGTTTCGAACCACTACGTCTCCATTGGCTCTGTAAAGCTTTGTTTTAGCATCGTAAAAACCTTCCATTGCTGTAAGTACCGAAGTCGTGTCTCCCATGCTATCAAAAAAGTCAATCCTGATCGTTTCTGGAAATTCTAAATCTCCATTGGAGAAAGTTAGTTGTTTATTCCCCCCAATTTCCAATTTTCGAATGGAACCTTCGGTCATAATTATTTTTACATTCTCCGATTCTAGAATAGGGCCGTCATATTCTTCCATTTGAGCCAGTTTTTTTGGCTCAGAAAAACAGCCTGTAAAGGCCAAAATGAATAAAAGGGGTATAAATTTTCTCAATTTCATGGTATGAAAAACGGTCTTCCCTAAGAGAGAAGACCGCCTTTATTTTTATTTAGGAAACAATTATTGTTGTTCCGGTCTCTTCTGCAATTTAACGGTTTGCTGTATCCAGCATCCTACTGTTATTGAATCGCCTACTTCTTTTCCCTCGGTAAAAATTTCTCCACCACTTGGGAATTGCGCCCTGGCTTGGTTTGCTTTCAATTGATTACCTCCTTTAATGTAATAATCGTGGGCAACAATGTATTTAGCTCTATCATTTACTTGGCTTTTCTGCTGATCACACTCTGTACTTTGCATCACCATATCGCCAATCAATGTGTACATATCTTCCTTTAAAGTAGGGTCAATTTCTACAGCTGCAATGGCCAATTTTCTAGCCTCAGCCTTATTCCCTTCAAGGCGTTCCATTAACACAATTTGCTTCATTGCTTTTCCCTTGTCGGTATTATCTTCGGCAATTTCTATAGCTTTCTCGTAATAGATTTTGGCATTTACATAGTCTTTTTCCTTAACATACGTTGAACCAAGCATGTTTGCAATACCATATTGAGGTTTTGTCTCTAGCACCATTTTAGCCGCATCGATAAACCAATCAGCATCAGTACAACCACCGTTGAAAGCATAAACAAATATTTTGTTTGCTAGCTCTTCATCTTTTGGGTTTGCCTTGAATTGTGGTACAAGCTTTTGAATGATAAAGTCGCAGTCGATTAGGTTAAGGTCTGCTAATTTTTTATCAACAAACTCTTTCCCAGCATCCATAGCCTTGGTACTCTTGTTTTGGCTTTTTGCCTTCTTGATCTGATAATCAATATGCTCTGTACATTTGTTGTAGATGTCAAGAATTTGCTCATCAGAAAGTCCAATATCACGAGTGTAGCCTAAAACTGCAGTTTGCATATAATAACGGCTCGCTGGGTAGAATGCTTCATTTCCTTCTAACTCATAAGTGAGCTTGAAGAGGTCAAGCAAATATTGTGTTTTGGTGCCATCCGCGATATAATATCTGTATGCTGAAATGGCCTGACGACCAATGTTTTCCTTTTTTGACTCTGGGTAGGTTTTAAAACGCATGTCGTATAAAGACATTACCTTATCTGCTGCTTTTGCTTTTTCAGCTTCGGTTTTACCGTTTTCCCAAGATTCATCCCATATCGCGATTCCTTTAATATAAGTTGATTCACTTAAATCAGGAAAATGCTCCAATATATAATCTAGGTGACCCTTAGCGGCATCATAGTTACCAGATTTTTCGGTATCACTGAACAATGTCCATTTAGTCTGGGCATCGCTTCTTTTCTCTGGGTCTTCTGGCCATTTGAATTGAGCCATAGCAGAGTACCCAGAGGTAATGATGATCAAGGTCAATAAAAATTTAATTCTCATAATACTGTAGTTTAATTATACTTCTGTCTCGCAAACCATGTCTGGTCTTGCAAGCTAAATCCAATGCTCAACTTGAGGTAGTTTTCTCTAATTAACCCATCGGTTACATTGCCTCTATTTCCAAAGGTAGCTCCTAAATTTAAATTTGAAACACCATAAATTCCGTTCAGCGGTAGTGACGTTCCAATATTTATACCAAAGTCGTTTACTTCTTGTGAATTAATTAAATAAGGAGTCCTTTCATAATGAATTCCGAATCTATAAGTTATTCTTGGGCCAGCCTTAATATCTTCGTAGTTTGGTAATAATTCTCCACCAACGGCAATTCTAAAGGCATCCCCAAAGTTTGAACTGGTTTGACCAGATTCATCAAGGTATTGACTCCATGCCTGAGTTTGTATATCTATGCCGAAGGCGAATCTTCGGGATTTTTCATAAGAAATACCAAAGCCTATACGTTGAGGTATGGAGATTTCAGAGTTGACATTATTTTTTAGTGTATCGCTTGAAAGAACGTTTCCGTTAATATCTTGGCTCTCAAGCCTAGTGAGGTTTCTGCTCCTTACATTTGCTTCTAGGTTATAGAATGCTCCAAAATTCAGAAATTGTTTTTCTTTAATCTTTAGCTTGTAAGCCAAGCCAATATTGGCTGTCACATCCGAGAAACTTCTTCGTTCATTGTAAATAGTACTGCTAAAGGTGATGGCTGGAATACCTGTAAGAAGGTATTCGGTATCTCTTTCGATAGACCCAAATAGATAAGAAGTTTTGAGGCCAACGAGAAAATTCCCCAATCTAACCGCGTGGGTCATAAAAGCTTCGTCTATACCGCCATTTCCGTCTAATTGAGACAACAGAGTTGAATTATCTGGGCCAGTGGAAGTTTGCAGAATACCATAGTTAACGGATGTATATGGGCTAAGACCTATCGCCATGTTCCACTTTCCATATTTTATGGGTAACGAAAACCCAAAATCTTTGAACCCACCAGTAAACGAGCTGTAACTCTGGTCACCATTGTTATAGGTTCTTGAGTCAAATGATGCTCCAATTTGGAATACGGCATCATAATTAGAAGCTATCAAGGCAGGGTTAATATTGTTGAGGTTGAGGTTGTTGCTATAACTTATGCCGAACCCTCCCATTCCAGCATTATGGGAATAACCGCCCCAGTTTACATCACCTATTCCAAAAGCAGAATAAGAACTTTGAGTATACTGCGCCTTAAGAGTGGTACAGAATAAAAATGCCCCTAAAAGGGCCGAATATTTAATGATATTTTTGAGCATTACTTAACCTAAACACATTCAGTCCAACGAGCACTAATTTGAGGGTTACAAATATGTCAGCTTTTCTTTTAGATTCAAACCTTTATAAAAAAGGTGTGCCAATAATCCGCTTAAAATCAGACATTTTTAACCAAAATTGTGAGAATAAGCTTCAATCCCTCGCTGATATAGCCTTACAAATACTTAATCGTAGCGTAAAGTTTGATTCGGTTTAGTCATAATAGGCCGAAAGCCTAACACCATTACCGTTCCACAATATGGGCTATTAGTCAATTATTTATGACTATAAATTTAGTTGATAATAATGAGTATGACAATCGCACTCGATTATTTTTTTGCGAGCCTTTGATTCAAAGTGACGTGAAAGCTGTTTTAAAAAGCATACTTCTTAACTTTTCATAACTTAAAGAATCTTTATTCCGTAAGGCTAATCCATTGGCATTTGAAGTTAGTAATTATGGGATTGGTTAACTCACTAATTTTGATTTTTGCCTTTCGAGTAAATATTCTTTGGTCAGTCACTCAATAGTCTAAAATTGACTTTATAAATTGAACAACGATTTTAAAAACTCTGGATCATTTCGATATGGATTGGTTTTGAAGATTTTGAAATTAAATGAGAACTTAACATTTCGTTCGATCCACTGAATTTGATTTTTGATTAACATTGGTTTTACCGCTAATGCCTATCTTAGCCCAAAATCTGCAAAGCGAATTTGTATTCTCGAATCAGAAGTATACTTTAGCGACACACAGCGACTTTAATGAAAAACAGACTCCTACTAACATTGTGCATGTTGTTTATGGTTTTTATAGCCAAAGCTGAATATATCAATGGGATTACCCCTGCGACTTCAGTATCGGTTATAACCTCTGAAGAGCTGCCAGTGGTATCAAATGATGATTCTGCTGCCTCTTCTGATGAAGAAGAACATGTATCTCCAGCAGGCTGGTCAGTAATTCCATTTGCCTTGTTATTGGTAATGATTGCCACCGGCCCTTTATTTTACGAACACTTTTGGCACAAGAACTACCCAATTATTGCGGTGTCTTTGGCTGGAATTGTGGTGCTATACTATTTGTTTGGAGTAGGAGATGTCAATCACCCTGTTCATGCTCTAGCGGAGTATGTTCAATTCATCGCTTTATTATCCTCACTTTATATTGCTTCAGGGGGAATAATGATTGAAGTAGATAAAAAGGCTACGCCAATGACTAATGTGGCTTTACTACTTATTGGCGCTGTTATATCTAACCTTATCGGAACAACGGGTGCTTCAATGCTTTTAATCAGACCGTTTGTTAGATTGAATAAAGGTAGAATTCAGCCTTACCACATTATCTTCTTTATTTTTATTGTAAGTAATGTTGGAGGAGCCTTAACTCCAATAGGTGATCCGCCACTATTTTTGGGCTTCTTAAAAGGGGTGCCTTTTGCTTGGACCCTTGAGCATAATATTTTCCCATGGATGACTGGCTTAGGGATCTTGGCTGTAATTTTCTACATTTTTGATAAACGCAATACGGATGAAGATTTAGAAGAAATTTCAACCTTCACTAACAAAACCACCATCCTTGGTTCAAGAAACTTTATTTGGTTAGCCATTATTATTGCTTCCGTTTTTATTGACCCTAACGTAATTGATGGAGTTCCAGCAATTCACTATCACGGGCAGAAATTCTCGTTCATACGAGAGTTAATTATGTTCTCTGTCGGCTTCTTCTCATATAGGTTTGCTGATAAGCGAGCTATTAAGGGGAATGAATTCAATTTTGAACCCATACGAGAAGTCGCATTTATCTTCATTGGAATTTTTGGAACCATGATGCCAGCATTAGCGCTGGTAAGTGAGTTTGCACAGTCTGAAACAGGTACTGCTCTTATTACGCACAATACCTTGTATTGGGGAACAGGAATTCTCTCAGGCTTCTTAGATAACGCACCTACTTATCTGAACTTCTTGGCTGCTGCCATGGCTTCTCAAGGAGGAGACATTGCGGTGATCAGTGATGTTCATAACTATGCCGTGGGTGGCTTCTTCGATGACTCCGTATCTAAACTTGTAGCCATATCCCTTGGTGCTGTGTTCTTCGGAGCCATGACTTACATTGGAAATGGACCAAACTTTATGGTAAAGTCTATCGCTGAGCAAATGGGAATTCACATGCCTTCGTTCTTTGGGTATATATTGAGGTACTCCATTCCTATTCTATTACCAGTACTCTTTGTTATTTGGCTAATTTTCTTCGCGTTTTAAATTTTGACTTAAAGAC
>TARA_R110001592_G_scaffold126736_1_pt1 | contig 10210 bp, 10 predicted proteins | sample TARA_R110001592 | Tara Oceans TARA_R110001592 (sample SAMEA4398387) | marine metagenome | biome: Polar Biome; feature: [SRF] surface water layer (ENVO:00010504); material: water (ENVO:00002006), including particulate matter (ENVO:01000060) such as... | depth 5 m | reverse complement strand
GAGCGTAGCTAGCGTAGTTTCGTAGTTTGTAGAATAGTAAAAGTATTGCATCAAAGAGTAATGGGAATTGATCCTGGTATATTGTTTCCGTTTGGTGATCACGTAGATTCAAACGGTAATTTAAAAGCTGGTGGAAAAGGAATAGGTCGTTATCTATTTCCCTTTGGAGATAACGTAGATAGTAACGGTAATGTTAAACCAAGAGGTGGTGGGAAATTAGCTGGTGGCTACTACGGTCCAGGTGGTAATGCTGACGGTTCAGGTCAAGGACAAGCTCAACAGTCTCCAGGTATAGGGCCATATCAAGGACACGGAACTGCAGATGTGCCCCGCCCTTCACAACCTACGGGTGAACCAGCAATGGGTGGAGACAACACAAGAACAAATCCAAATGGGGTGACGCAGACTGGAAAACAGATGACTGTATCCGCTGCATTCGTACCTGAGTACGCAAATAGTAGTTTTAACGACCTGCTTGCTGGAGTTAATAATTCTGGATACCAGCCATATAGCTCAAATCAGCTGCCGACGACCGCAGGGAACCCAGACGCTGCAACAACACCTAAGACACAAGCAATTCTTGCAGGAATTCAAGCGGGTAAAGAAACTGATATGTCTATTGAGGGTTATCAAGCCCCTGCATCTACACAGCCTTCTGCAAGAGGTGACGTATTAAGTGGAATTCGTGGCGGTGCTCGTACAGATCGTGGAATTCAAGGTACATCAACTGCAGCAGATGGCGTGTTTGCTGGAATTCAAGGTGGACGAAAGACAGATCAAGGGATTGAAGGATACAAAAATCCAGGATCTACCAGCAGATTGGACGCTGCTTTGAATGACAAAGCTGGAATGCAGTCATATATGAGTAAGTTCTCCAGTGGTGACCAAGAACGTGCAGCAAATCGTGCATTCCTAGACACTGAAGGGAGTATGGCGGGACTTCGCGCTAAAGAAGCGGTGAATGGAGTCGTATATGCAGGTGGTCAGCACTATGTTCCCGGTGAAAACGCAGATTCGCCAGCACTCGGCATCGAGCGCAGCCAAGCTCGGGACATATCCAACGGAAGATCTACAGCACAGGGATTATTGGACGCACATATTGCAAAAAATAAGAAACCTGCTGCAGAATCTACACCAGTAGAGCAACAAGCCCCTGCTGTTCTAGAACAAGCCTCACAAGATCAAGCATTCAAGCAAGATAAGCCGATTCTCAGCGAATCAGCGCCAGCAGTTGGAGGTGCCATAGAGTTTGATACCAATAATTCCGATACACTTTCACTAAGCAAAGCATCAGAAGTATATAAGTCTAAATCAACTTACAAAGATCCTGTCTTTCCGAATCCATATAACAGATAACAAGTAATCTCAAACTTTCTACAATAGTGGAAGGTTTGATAAAGCAATTGTGGCAAATTCAGATATTACATTAGGCGCTCAACTAAGAGCTATTGGTAATGCCGTTGGATTGAGTGAAGATCAAGTCATTCAAATGGTTGTAGGTGCTCAACGAAAGGGAGGACGAAAATTAGGGCGAGAACTTGGTACAGATGAAGCACAAGGTGCTGTATTAAACAGATTAAAGAAAGTTCAAGGAGTAAATCAAGATATTCCCGAACAATTGAAAGATGACATCGTTAAAGGTACTGTTCCTAACAGTGTTCTGCAATATGGAGAGTTTGGTAACCAAGATGAGCTTCAGAACTTTGGTGGATTAGATGAGCAAGGGCGTATTAAGAATGCAGGAGAAGCACAGAGAGAAATTGAGAAAGCACGTGGGAAAAGAGACTCAAATGTAATCTCTCGTAGCTTTTTTGAAAAAGGTAAGGAAGGAGTGCAACGAGAGGAGGTATATGTAGAAGATGGTATGCCAGTCCCTGCTCGTTTTGTCGAAGCTGCTAAAAATCGCGACTTTGGAATTTATCAAGAAGGTGTAATGGCACCTGCACCACAAGTTCAACGCATTGGACGTGATGCACTGCAACAACGTGTTGATGAGTATGGAGCTGAAGCTTTTGGTGGAGTACCCGATCCTCAAAGAGGAATAAGTGTTGATATACCAGGAGTTGTTAAAAACAGAAGTGTTGATCCACTTCTTGCAGGTGTTCAAGGTCCTAATGCACGAGGTGCAAGATTAGGTGAAGCCTATTCCGCAGTCACTCCCAGTGCAGTAGATGTAATTGGACGTATTGATGACGACATTAGAGGTAATCCTGCTGCTGAGCAATCATTAGTACGTGAGATGGTTGGACAGGAACGAGACGGTCTAGCTTCTAGTGAAATTCGCCGCCGTGCTGACCTTCAACTTAATGAAGAGTTCTCCGGTAACGATACTCCAGGTGCTGCAATGAGAGCAATGCCTATGGATGCTTACAAAGTACGAGAGCAACAGATTCTTAACGAATTAGGCGGAATTCGTCCTAATCCAGTAATGGTTGCAGTACATAACATAGAAAATCAAATTGAGGCGGAGAGGAACCTAAGAGAGGGCTACCCAACTGGCGGTTTAAGTTCTATTGGGCAGATTGCTAAGTTAGGTAATGCAAAATATGCTGACGACTTTACAGTTTCACAGAATCCAGTTGATAGAGGTACTGTAATTCCAGATTCACTAGAAATCAATCTGCCTGATCAGTACAATGCACCTGTTACGGACAATAGATTCGCCGGACCGCTTCAGCGGCAAGAACAGTGGTTATATGATGCAGTGCAGGGTGAAGCTGATCCCCGTAGACCCGATGCTTATTCACCTGTAGGTGTAAACGAGCAAATGGGTCTTGCACGTCAAGCAATTCAAAATGCAAAGATCAAAGGACAGAGTGTAGACCTAGGTAGTGCACCTATTCGTAACGTTGCTGAGTTACAAGCGGCAGCAGATCAAGTACTTAGACTTGCAGAGCAGCAAGGAGCACCCTTCTTCAATAACGTTGATGGGAAGAACGTCTTCAACTCAAATCCTGGTATTGGAGAAGTATTAGAGCGTGGTGGAATGAATGCTCGTCAAGTTGGTGATGTAGCCAGAGCTAACTTCCAAGTAGCGAATGCAATAAGAGGTGAAGCGGTAAAACTTGATCGTCCAGTGGGATATGGTGGAGATCACCCTGACCTTGGTGGTGGTGAAGCAAGAATTGCAATGTTGGGACGTGAAAAGATTGAAGGACGTGAAGTTAAAGCACAGTTGCAGAAATTAGACGGAAAACGTGGTAATCCTGGCGAACCTTTAAATGCACAGGAATTAGCAGAAGCTAGGATGCCATTTCAAGGAGGAATAGCTGGAGAAGGCATAAAAAGAGCAGCATTTGTACGAGGAGCAGATCGTGGACTATCTAGCGATGCAATTTACGAAAAGTACGGTGCTGTTAACGGTCAGATCGCAAATGCTGTAATTCAGCGAGCAGAACAGGCACAAGGTTCTAATCCTGACGGTTTTGGAGTACGAGTAGAGCGTCAACGGAATATGGACCCAGGTCCACAGTTTGATCCAGGTCCTGACCCTTGGAGTCAGCCAATTGGTACCGGAAATGGTATCAATCAAGAAATCACTAATCGCCGCAGCATGAGTGCACAAAAAGCACTGCCATATGGCATTCAAACGTCTGGCGCATCACAAGGTCCAACACGACCGCTTACAACAGAACTTAGAAATGAATTAGCTGCATTAAGTTCTGGATATAGCGAACAAGGTCCTCGCCCTGCTTCTAATTACAGTGATCCTGGGTTTACGGCAGAAGGTACAAGTGTAGGTCCAAGGAGAGTGAGACAAGAAGCAGATTACCGTCAAGCAGTTCGTAACCTAGGAAGAGTACGTGGCTATGGACGTAACGCTGCCATTGCTGGTGGTGCTGCTGCAGGATTAGCAGGACTTGATTCTCTGTTCAGCGGAGAACGAAACAGACGTGAAGAGGAGCAGTACCAATGAATTACACACCAGAAGACCTGAACCAAGGCTATCGGATTAGAGAAGAATCAAGAGAGACACCAACAACCTTTGCAACTAACGAAGGTGCTAGTCAACATGTAGCACCGGATAAAGAAAATTTTGGCAAACAACGAATGGCTGGTCAAAAACTGTCGAGACAGCAACAACTAATGTCCGATCCACAAGAACAGATGCGTACACAAAACTGGATGCAGAAGTTTGACATCTCTAATGAAGGACTACAGTTTAATCAAGCTAGAATGATGTTAGCGAATCCCCAGCCACAGCAGCCACAAGAGGAACAAAAGTAATGGCTATTTTTACAGGAACTGCAGCAGCCGGAGGGTTAGCTATTAAAGCACTAATGGCCAAGCTTGGAATTGGTGCAGCAGCTAAAGCAGTAATGGCAAAAGGAGCAATTGGTGCTGGATTAAATGCTGCAGGAAAAGTTGCAGCAGTGCAAGGTCCAAGGATGGCAGCAAGCGGTGCATTCAAGCAAGGCTTAGGAAATGCAGTGTTTGGCAATATGGGTAAGGGTGAAATTGTTAGTCGGTTAGCACCTGATGCTTTCTTTGGTGGAATGGCAGCACTACAAACACCTGGAGATATAGGAGATAAATTGATTGCAGGTGGTACATCTGCCCTTGGTGGTGGACTAGGTGGTATTGCTTTAAGTCGTGGTGCATCTCGTTTAGGAATAGAAGGTACAGGTAATTACATAGCTGACATGGCTGGCTCTGTTGGTGGAGACATGTTTGGGATGGGACTAGGTGATGGACTAATGCGAGGTAAAGATAAAATTGCAGGTGGTGCAGGTATGACACCATACGAACGAATGAGTGCTGAACAACAGGAACAGTTTGCTGAAGAAATTAGACAACAGACACTAGCAGGTGCTGGATTAGTACCTGGCATTCGAGATCAGTATATGTATGGCAATGGTATGGGCTAATGACTTTTGATGAGCTGATTCAACAAGCTAAAGTTGCACGATCTGCATTCAATGAAGAAATAGGACGTGGCCCTGACGATCAGGCCAAGATGTTCTATAAGGTCCGTGATCTCCAAGGAGAAGATGATGATGCTCCACGTATGGATAAAACAATGGGAGAACATCCTCTTGTATATCGCATTCGTGAAAACCTAGGCATTGCAGACAAACCTGCAATGGAAGCCCGAGCTCAGCTTGGAATGGAGATGAAGCAAACACCTGCAGGTCGTATAGGTCAACTGGCAGGAGCAGCAGGTGCAGATTTAATTCAAGACAAAAGTAGAAGTATATGGTGGTTACTTAATGCAGCACAGGCTACAGCTAATGTAGGTAATGATTACGCTCTAAAGTATGCAAACCCCGCATTATTTGGTGCAAGGGACTTAAACACACCATTTAATATCACAGACCTTAAAGCTAAAGGATTGACACGTACAACAGACTCAGGAAGACTAGTTCCTGCAGAAGGTGTTTATGGAGCCAATGGTAAAGCAAAGAAGCGTAATTACAGAAGTGGAATGGTTCATGCTCTTGGTGCACCTGTAGGTTTTGCAGTCAACTCAGGAATGGGCCTAATGACACCGTTCGGTGGATATGAAGGATATGAGGCTGCAGTACCAAGTGCCGAAGATCCATCTAAGACAGATAACGCTGTACTAGAAGTAGCATCAAAATATATCCTCGGAAGAACAGGAAATCTGCTTGACTGGGATGAATTCAAAAAAGTCAGACCAGATGTAAGCAAAGGTGAGTACAACGCATACAAAGCATTTAAATACGATAAAGCTATTGACATGAATCCATTTGATGATGGGGACATCAGCTTGCCTGGTGGTGTACTACGTGGAACCACAGATGGTATCCACGGTGCAGAACTACAGTTCTTAGGTAGATCTCTGCCTGTCAATACCGCTCTTCTTCCAACTGCAGTATCAATACTGGGAACAATGGCAGGAGTGCGTAGAGGTAAGAAGTACAGACCTGGTGGAGAGTTAGCAGGAGAAGTAGATCCTGATGCAGTGAGACGTGGACTTATGGGAGGTGCAGCCGGTGCGGTAGGAGGCATGGCTATTGGTAATACAATTGAAGCTGAGCGACGTAAGCGTAATGAAGCTAGTAACCAAGCATATTACGATACACTAGAAGGAACATAGGATTAGAGATATGAGATTTGCAGGTATGGCATTAGATGGTGGTAATTATGTAAATGCTGCAATGAATTCTGGTGGTGCTATGGATAGCATTCTTGCCAAGAATACACCTGACTATGGAATGATATCTAATACAGCAAGTGCTGGACAAAGTCAGCAAAGAGTTGCTGGAATGAATGCACAAGCTGAACTTCAGAATGCAGGAATTAATGGTTTAGCATCAGCTCAGCAAGGCGCATTTGGGGCACAGTCAACACTTGCACAAGGTGAAGCAGCAGCTTCAGCCACACGATCACAGGGCTTAAGTAATATGATTGGTGGTATTGGTGGTGGCATTATGAGTGGCTTTAAAAAACCAGGCGGTAGTTCCTTGCTTGGAAACAGTATTGATAAATACGGAGCTAACTCATACGCTGGTGCATTCACTCCAGGTGGTTCATTAAATACATTTGGACAATTCTGATAAACTATATAAAGACTTAGAGATATAACAATGCGATTTGCAGGTAATAGGACAGGAGCTGAATTCGAACCCATGTCACTTCAGTCTGGTGCTAGTGGTGGAAACTACTCTGCCGCTGCAGGCGTAGTTGACTTAGGTAATAGCTTTGCTGCACAAAGAGAGAAAGCACCTAGGTTTGACCAGCTATCAGCTCAGGCAATGAAGAATGCGTCTGATGAGAAGACAGCTGCTATGAATGCTGAAGCCAGTGTGCTTGGAACAGGTATGCAGGCATATGGCCAGACAAAAGGATATGCAATGCAAGCAAAAGCTCAAATGGAAGCAGCAGACAAGCAAGCATCAGCACAGAAGTCAGGTGGGATAATGAGTGCTATTGGTGGTATTGCATCTGCAGGACTTGCACTCTTAAGTGATGAGACAACCAAGTTTGACGTGAAGCGTATTGATACTGCACTTGAGACGTTACGTAACCTGCGTCCTGTGACCTTCCACTACAAGGAAGAGTTCAGCTCTAGCCCAGAGCGTATGCACCACGGCTTCATCGCACAGGAGTTCCAGAAAGTCTTACCTGATGCAACCTACTTTGATGACAGCATCGGTAAGCTCGCCATTGATACTGGTGATGTAATCGGACTACTCGTTCGTGCTAACCAAGAGCTTGAAGCACGCATTGGAATGCTTGAGGCAAAACAAGCTTTAGCAACCGTGTAAAATAGAAAAAGATAAGTAATAGGTATCAACTGTGTTACAAGGAATTTGGGATAACTGGGCCGGTGGTGCAAACCAGGATGCCGCTAATGAAGCTATTAGAACTGGTAATCCTGTCAATATGGGGTTGCTTGAGAATTTCTATGGAAACAAGGACGATGCAGAAAATATTGTAAAGAAAGCCAAGCAAGATCAACTTAAATCTACTTATGGGTCTGCTTTAGCAGAAGTAGGCTTAATGGTGGATTGGGGAGAGGATGAGGAGTCAGTCAAGTCAAAGCTATTTCGAACAAGGCAAGAAAGAGCTACAGGCCAGGAAAACAAAAAACGCGCTCAAGCAAAGCAAGATGCTGCTGGAGTTCATTCTAATAACTTAGAGATTGGTCAACAAGGCATAGAAGCTGAGGGCAATCGGTTCTCAACACAGCTTAAGTCTGAAGAGAATCGTTATGCACACACCTCAAAAGAGAATGCACTTCAGCGTGCTCACGATTCAGAACGTGGTGACAAGAGAGATTCTTTGAACTTGCAGATGCAAGTGATGCAGAATGATCTTTCAGAAAAGCGTATGGACTATGACCGTGAGACACGACGTATGGATAAGCGTACAGCTGCTATTGCACAACTGATGTCAGGACTAGGTTCACTAGGTGGTGCGTTTAGTCTTTAGAAGCTATAGCCACCAAGGAAATTTGTATGTTTCTTAGAACCAGCTGTAGTGTCAGCAGGACGTTCCCAATGTGTCATCCAAGCATCTGCCGCTTGTTGTGGTGATTCATAGGCTGTATTCTGATATGTCTGACTGAACGCTTCACCAGGCTCACTAAGGGCATAGTCAAGTTGTCCTTTCCAGTCACCAGAATCTACAAGACCTGCAACGGTAGAAGTTTGACGAGAGCCTTTCCATTGGAACAATCCACCAGGACCACCGTCATCACCGCTTCGAACACTAGGATTCCATCCAGATTCACGATCTACATTAGCAATAATTCCTAGAGCTTTATTTTTAGAAAGACCTTTATCTTTTGTTAAATAGTTAAAAGCTTGACTTCGTATTCCTGTACCGTTAGAGGGAGTAACAGTTGAACTCCCTCCAGTCACTTCCCCAGAACCACTTCCTGTTGAAGAGCTTGGTTTAATGGGCTTAAAAGGACCAAGCTCATCACGCTCACTCTGCTGCCTAGCCTTAAGACCTGCCATATCCGATTTGTGTGATTCCAATAGCCCTTGAAGATCCGACTTAGGCCTTTCCCTACCTTTGGTATTGTCGGTAGCTGCAAGGAATCCAGCACCTGCCATCTTGCCAATTGCTGCAAGACCACCTGCCTTACGTTGACTATTTTTAATCTCTTCGCCTTTATTGAAGACTTCAACTTTAATAGCATTCTGTGTATTCTTTGCGTACTGTGCTTGAGCTACATTCGTTAGCTTTGCCTCTGCTTGCATACCTGCAACTTTCTCATTAGATGCAGTTTGCATCGCAACTCTAGACAACCCTGTGTAATCAGGACCAGCCTTCCGTTGAACAGCGTGCATCTTGGCAGCACTATCAGCTACAGATTTACCTGCTGCTGCATAGTTACCAGCATTACTACCACCTAGAGAAGCGAAACGCATATATCTAACGCATAACCTGTATCTATTGTAGTAACTAATAATAGATAGAATGTAAACACCTGTCTAACGTATAGAGAAAATGGCTGGAAGTATTGACAAAGGTATGTTTGACTTTCAAAAAGTCATGAACGAATTTTATAATAATAAACCTGGTGCGGATGATACTGAAGGTCGTGCAATTAAGAATAACTTTCAAGCCAATATGGTGCAATCAGGATTTGATGCATCGTTAGCAAAAGATATGGCACAGCAGCAATCATCGATTGCTCAGTCCAATATGATTGCAGCTGCTGATCTTGAGGCAAGGAATACCTCAAGCAATATGTCGCAAGAGTTTAACTATGGGATGCAATCTATGGGGGCTCAAATGGAGTTCCAAGACAAGTTTGCTAATAATCAATATGACCGTGACTTAGGAACACTAGGTGCAAGTGGAGAACAAGAACGGTTAACACAAAGGGAAAGCGGCTCACAGGACAGATTAACTGCAACAGTTCAAGGTGAGCAAGCAAAAGGACTTGCTCAGGTGCAAGGTGGGTACGCTAATCAGCAAGCAAACATTGCTGCAAATGCTGATAAGTATGGTGCCAAGCAAACGGCTGATGCTTCTAAGTATGGTTCAAAACAGACAGCAGATGCTTCTAAGTATGGTGCAGCAAAGCAAGCAGCGTCTGCAGACAAACAGACTGCCGCACAAGAGAGGGCTTCAAATTATGGTGCCAATAAAACATTCGATGCTAGCAAGTTAAACACAGAAGCTTCTGTTACTAATACCAATACACAAGCTGCATCTCAAGACAAGCAGACTGCTGCTTCTATTACGAATACTCAAACTACAGCTGATGCTACTAAATATGGAGCAGATAAGAGTTCTCAAGCTACTATGTACGGTGCTGATGCTACAAAAGAAGCAAGTAAGTATCAATCCGATGCTTCCGTAACTAATACTCAAACAACAGCTGATGCTAGTAAGTATGGTGCAGATGCTACAAAAGAAGCAAGCAAGTATCAATCAGATGCATCAGTAACTAATACACAAACTCAGGCAGACGCGTCTAAGTATCAATCAGATGCAACTAAAGATGCATCGATGTATGGCTCAGACAAAACACTTGAAGGTACTAAGTATAACGCTGATTCAACAATCAAAAATACAACTGAGACTGGTAAGCAACAACGATTGGCAATGAGCTTAGAAGATAACTTAGGTGCAGCAAAAGCAAATCGTCAGTCGGCTCGAAGCCGTACTATGGCGAGGTCTTTCTAATGACTACAAAGACTGCTTCTACAGGGAAGGTTTATCTTACCTATGTAGATCAATGGCTAGATACTCTGCCTGCTGCTGACAGTGAAGACTTCAAAGA
>TARA_R110001592_G_scaffold38949_11_pt1 | contig 10212 bp, 15 predicted proteins | sample TARA_R110001592 | Tara Oceans TARA_R110001592 (sample SAMEA4398387) | marine metagenome | biome: Polar Biome; feature: [SRF] surface water layer (ENVO:00010504); material: water (ENVO:00002006), including particulate matter (ENVO:01000060) such as... | depth 5 m | reverse complement strand
GTTAAGTCGGGTGTATTGAGTGAATATGTTTTCTTAGATTTGAAAGATAATCCAGTAAACTCAATATTTGGACTGCTAGAATTGTGGAATGGTGATGGTAGTTATATTAACAAAATAGTTCTTGATGTAACAATACTAGACGACTCTACACAAAACGGAGTATTGAATATCAAAACACTACTGCCTTTCTTGAAGAAGATGACAGGAGAAATTGAAGTCTCGATTTTAGACCGAGTAATTATTTCTTCTCTCAATACTGAAATTACTTTACCTAGAGTTAATCAACATCCACACCATGAAGTAATCCAAAGACTTTACTTAATGGACTTACAATTAGATAATGAAATGCCTCAATTTAATGGCAATTCATTTGAAGGTTCTTTTGAAATGTCTACCTCGGATTTTAGAGAAGCAATTAATCAATGTGAATTGATAGGGACAGGAGTTTACAAATTAGATTGGAATGTAGAAAACATGGGAGAAGTAGAAATTTCTTCAAGTGTAATTGGAGTTAAAGGATATACTACTACTGCTAGTGTAGAAAACGGAAAGGGTGATTCAGCAACAGTGTGTTTTACAGGCCCACTGCATAAATTCTTCAAGGGAGAAACAATAACCTTCTATGTTAAAGACGAGTTCCCAATACTATTAGTCGGAGAAGACCGCCTACTAGTTAAGGTTCCTCATATGGAATAGTGAATACAATGATAATAACAAATGATAATAATAATATTTACCTCTCTTGGAGAGACAGCGACGGAAACAAAGTGATTAAGAATGATACTTACAAGCCTTATTTTTATATTAAAGAGACTGCTAGAGAACCTACTACTTACAAAGTAAGCAAAACAATTACTAGGGACTATGAATATGAACATGGTGATTGGGTTAATCTAGAAGGTGAATCGTTAAAGAAGGTCTATGTGGATATGCCTAAAGACATCTACAGAGCAAAGGATAATTTCTCCCAAACTTATGAAGCAGATGTCCCTATGCACTACAGATATGCTATTGATGAGATGAAATCAATACCCGAATACAATATGCGTAAGTGGTATTGGGATATGGAATGGCAACAGGGTGGAGAACATGACAACAAAATTACTGCTATTGTTTGCTATGATAACTTTGATAATCAATTCTACACATGGACTTGGCAACCAACACCTAATGAAAACATTGTAGAACCTAAAGTAGAAGGCTACGATTCTATTTTCTTTATCGAGGATAGTGAAGAAGAAATGATTCGACAATTCTTAATGTGTATGGAACACTGCGACCCCGACATGCTTATTGCATGGTTTGGTTTGAAGTTCGATTTGCCTAAGTTATTAGAACGATGCTGTGCATTAGATATTAACCCTTTAGGTATTTCACCACTAGGAGTTATTGAAGGAGTGTTTTACAGGAATGGTGAATGGGTCTTTACTAAAGGTGATGGCTACGGCCCAACAGCACAACCAATCAAAGGCCGAATTACTCTTAACTTAGACTTGGCATTTGAACGACAATGGAATGATGCTCAAAGAGGAACTCTACCAAGTCTTTCTTTAGACTATGTATCTAAGACATTGTTTGGAGAAGGTAAGCATACTGAAACTAAGTTTACTGACCCTAACGAGTTTTACCGTAGAGGTTGGTTAGAAGACCCTTCGGCATATTTACAGTATGCTATTGTAGATGTAGAATTGCTTAGAAAGATTGATGAAGAGAACTTTACTTCGGAGGCAATTCTTTCTTTACAGAGATTACTAGTTGCACCTTTCGATGCTTGTTTCTTTGCATCTAATATGGGTTCTATGTATTTTATGCGTAATGCTTGGTGGAAAGCACCAACGGGTAGTAAACCCCAGTATAAAATATGTGATGCTTGTAATTATAAAAACCCTAACGATAAGAAACTTAAGGTTTGTAAGAAGTGTAAAGAGACTCTTTCTTATTCCGGTGCTATGGTTTACAATCCATTAGACGAAGGAACAAACGGATTGCATTACAATGTAGCGGCTTTTGATTTTGCAGGACTTTACCCTAGTATGATTATTGCTAGAAACATTTCTTTTGAAACTAAGAGTGATGTCGAAACAGTATTCGGTGCTGATTTAAATACTCCTCAAAACTTGAGAAGTGTTGGCGAAGACTACGAAAGAAAAATGTTGTATTACACTACAGAAGAATTAGGACTATTGCCTAAGTCTTTGTTGGCCTTAAAGGATTTAAGAAACGAATACAAGGCTAACATGAAAGAGGCTAGGAATAGTAACAACAAAGAGCAAACCGCTAAGTGGAATAATAATCAAATGGCGGTCAAAAGACTTATGGCATCCTTCTACGGAATCCTCGCTTACAAGGGGTTCGGTTGGGCTGATGTAGATTTAGCGGCTAGCATTACTGCTAGTGCGAGAGAGGCGATTAGACTAGCGGCATTCAAGGCTAAGGAGATGAAAGTATGAAATGTATTAAACCATTAAAACATAAACCTCAATTTGAAGGTAAGGCTAACTGCAAAGCGTGTGCGTGTGAAGCCAAAGAAGACGCTTATGAATATCTAGGTGGTGAAGAAGAATGAATAAATATTTTGAAAAGTGGTTGATTGTCGAGATAGAAAAAACAACAGGAGTGTTTACTGCTAGGGAATTAGTAGATAAGATAATCGAAGAAAGAGGTTCTTCTCCACACATAGGAGATGCTTATTCCGCCACATGGGTTTGTAAGAAGCATTCAAAAAGGATAGGTCGTGGGCGATTCGTTAAGGAGATAACACAATGACCGGAACAATAGCCATATGCGAGACATGCAATATCCATTTATACAAAAAAGATATTGAAGAAAACAAATGTATTGCGTGTGGCGTGGAGGTAATAGCATGACCTGTAATATATGCAACAGAGAAACAAGGGTTCTACATCCTAATCTAAGAATATGTCAAAGGTGCAGTTCTTGGAAAAACAGTAGGTTAAGGAGGAAATAATAAATGTTTAATTTAGATGAATTGATAGAAGTGCAAAGAAAAACCAATGATACCTTACAGGAATTATTGGATAATGTGAAACGAAGTAATAAGATTTTGATGATGGTTAATATAGTAAATATAGCAACCATCATTACTATAGTAATGGTGATATTATGAATGATAAAGATAAAATAAATAAATTAGAGGCCCGAATAATAAACATTGAAGCAGAAATGGATGCACTCAATACAGAGAACCAAAGACTTCTTTCTCTGTATAAAGCAGTTCAAGAACTTCAAGAACTACACGATGCACCCGCAAATAAGTTTACTTATTATCTAGGTTGAGATTGTATGCAGGTAGTTTACGGACATACAGATTCTATCTACATCAAAGTAGAATCTATAGAACAGGCACATGAAAGCCTAAAAGAAATAAACGACTATGTTAGAGAATCATTCCCTAATGTATTAGGACTCGATGAACACCCAGTAGTATTAGAGTTTGAGAAATACTTTTCTTCACTAGGGGTTGGTTCAACCAAGAATAGAAATGCAGGTTTAATCTCATGGGAAGATGGGGTTTACTTAGAAGAACCAAAGTTTACCATGACGGGTTTTACTGCCAAGAGAATATCGGAAACACCACTCGCTAAAAGAATACAGACTACTGTATTAAAAATGTGGGTGACTGGTTCTAGTGAAGACAGTATAGTAGACTACTGCCGAGAAGAGTTTTTGAAAGTATTGAATGGTAAGAACCCAATTACCGATGTCGTTAAAAGAAGCCGACTAAAGGAAAATAGGTTCGCCATCAAATGTTCTTGTAATAGAAAATATAATTTGATGGAGATATATGATTTAGAATACTGTACTAAATGTGCTAAATTAAAAAAGACCTTTACTACTTTAGATGGTAAGCGACCATCAATAGGTTCGGGCATTGCAGGAATGTTATACGGGCATGAAGAGTTAAACTTCACCTATGATAATTCATATATTTATATGAAAATTATTCCTATTGGGTTTTATACAAACCCATTAACTAACGAAAGAAAGTCGGCTGAATGGGTTGCAGGAACAACCTTTGAAGACTTAAAACAATTTACTCCCGATTGGAGTCATTATGCGGAACAAGTAATAAACAAAGCCCAACCTATATTCGATGCTATGGGTTGGCATACAGAAACGATTAAAAATAAGCAAAAGAAATTAGATGAATGGTGGTAAAAATGAGTGAAACAGAAAGCGATTATAAAACAGAAATAGACAGTATGCAGGAATATACATACCAATGGTTGCCCGAAAATTACAGCGACCCTTCGGAACCTATATTGAAAATAACAAAGTCTTCTTTGGGAACATACCAGTGGTGTCCTAAGAAATACGACTTTAGTTACCAACAGCGTTTGCCCCAAGACCAAACCGAGGCTATGCGTAAAGGAACAATAATGCACAATGCAAGAGAAGACTTCTTCAATGAGTTCGATATTAAGAAGGCTGAAACAATGTCCAATAGTGAAATACTAGACTACTGTTCTAGCCTATTCCCTATAGACGACTACTGCGAAGACTACCAAACTATTGCAGTCTTTGAATCCCAACGATTTATTGACGCAGTAGCGGAAAACAAAACACATGAATACTTGCCCGTATGCAATGAAGGTAAGTTCGATTGCGAGATTACTATTCCTGTAGGCCCATACAAAGGCGGTGCATGGAATAACAACGAAGAGTTTAGTTTGAACCGAGAGTATGTAGTTCACCTTCAAGGAATTATCGACAGAATATTTCAAGAAGGCAATGGCTACATCCCTATGGAATTTAAGACTGGCCCTTGGAAGGATTACAAGGCTACTAGTATGCGTAAAGAAATGGCATTCTACAAAATACTTATTGAGAACTCTAGTGATTTAGTTTTGAGAGAAGCAGGTCTAGAGCCAAACATCCCCGTAACTCATTGGTCTTGGTATTATCCAATATCAAACCATGTTCACTGCGAGCCTTCTAAGATTAGGAATCAAAACTCGGTGATGGTTTATATTGCTAGGTTGATTAAATCATATGAAAATAAGTTGTTTGAGACTAACTTCTACTACAAGACATGCGCTCACTGTTCTTTCTTTGGACTTTGTGATGCGGCGCAAGAAGATACATGGGTGTGATTAGATGAACATAAGTTGTCCTAAATGCAATTGTAAATTAGAAACCACTCCGGTATATATGAAATATATTGATGGTGTTTGGGTTGATAGCGGAAAATGCACTGGCTCAAAATTACATCATTATGAAGTAAAGGTGGTTGAATAATGGATAATATGCAAAAAATAGCATTCGACGCAATAACGATATTATCGCACTTAGGTAAATATGACAGTGAAGTAATGGCTTATTCTATTACTTTACTTAATAGATATGAGGGTGTAGTAAATGGATAGAAAGGTAATAGAAGCACTAGTTAAATCTAGAACATGGTCGTTTGTTGAAATAAGCAATATGAAAAACACCATAAATACTCTATGTGATGAAATATATAATGAATCTAAACTGATTGATAGATTTGAATTGATTCGTGATGTTACTATCACTGAACGATTCGTCGGTTTTTCTTTTGAAGATTGTATTAGAGAAGCCACTAGGATGAAACTTAGTGGTGATATAGCCGAAGCAATAACCGAAATGCTAGGCGAAGCAACAATAAGTTTTGGTAATGAAAATAATGGAGGAAATGAAAATGAAATATCCGAGAGAAGTGTGGGCGGGAAGTCACATAAAAAACGCACCACAGATGAAAAGAAAAATAGTGAAGACAAAAAGTGAATATGTTGAGTTTATCAAAACTCAAAATAATAGAACCAATGTCTATACTACTGTCTATGATTTTGAACACTTTGCAGAGACAGCAAAGGTTGAGTCTTCTGTCGTTCTCGATAGAATATTCTTTGACTTTGATGCACATGAAGACACTATACAACCAGCACTAGAAGACTTAGTGATTGTCCTAGACTATGTAAAGAAATACCAACATACTATTTTCTTCTCCGGTAGAGGGTTTCACCTGTTTGTGTATGGTGAAAACGCTGAAAGTATTAGAGGCATACAGGCATTCTTTAGAGAAGTAAAGAATTACTTGGACTCTAAGACAATGAGTAAACATTCTCTAGACGAGAGAGTAGGTCAAACTACTAGACTAAGAAGAGTGCCTAATACGGTAAACCTTGCTAGCGATAATGGCAAAGGTATTCCTTATTATTGTATTCCGATTTTTGAAGAGGATATTGAAAAGGGTCTAGAACACATACTAGAAACCGCCATGTCGCCTAGGCTCATACCTAGAAGAGTGGGAGGCACTGATTTAGTTTCATGGCCCACAGCCCCTCCTATTGAGGCTGTTGGAGAAGAAGTCACTCCTGTTACCGTAGAGGGTCGCCTACCGATTCTACCGTGTTTATACAATGCCATAATGGTAGAGAACCCTTCACACATGGCTAGAGTTTATTTGGTTTCTTGGTATCGGGATATACTAACTCAAAGAACTAACTTAGAATCTAAAGAAAGCAAAGAACAAGTTTTGAATACTATTGTTGATGAGATTGAAAAGTTGGCCGAATCATCCGATGAAGTATGGCTAGATTGGGATAAGGAAACTACAAGAAAACATGCTAGATTTACCGTATTCGGGAATTACAATTCCCCTAACTGTAAAACAAAATTGATACCCGAAGGGTATTGTGTTGGGAAATGTTGGCGATACCCCGACTACTTAGATAAGGAGGAATGACATGCTAATAATAGACAGTCGAGAAAAGAAAGGCTCTAAGTTAGTAGACCTTGTAGAATCAAAGGCTACTGCTTTATCAATTCCTTTTGAAAAGAAGTGGATAGAAGTAGGCGACTATGTTTATGATGATGTTTGTTTTGAAGCAAAGTCTTCAATAGATTTTTTAGGTTCTGTTCTTTCTAAAAGAATGTGGACTCAAATAGATAACATGGATAGAAACTACAAGACAAATATAGTTATCATCTATGGAACAATAAAAGAAGCAGTAGACGCAATAATAGAGAACTCTTATTCTAAACTACCTGTCGCTTCTAGGAAAATAATGTTTAACAATAAGTTCTTGGGTGCAATAGGTAGGATAACTTTAGACACTGATGTTAAGGCGTTTTGGGTTCCTACTGAAAAAGAAGCCGCACTAATTATTACTTCTGTTTGTAAAATGAAACCTATTGATAGAGATGTAATACGACCACAAGTAATTAAAAGAATATCTACTGATGATTTAAGAATAGATGTATTAACTAGCATCAAAGGAATATCAGTAAAGAAAGCCAAAGCACTTTTGAAGAAGTTTGGCTCTATCGCAGAGATAGCACACACTCCCGCTAATGAAATAAACAGCATAGATGGTATTGGGCCGACCATTGCTAGCAGGGTTTTAGAGGTTTTGAATACAGAAAAGAAGGTGAAAATATGAATAATGATGATTGGGAAACCCCCGCAGAATACGACGACTATACGCTACTAGAAATGCCGGTAGAAGAGAAAACAGAAAAAGCAACGGGAGAAAAACTGCCGGAATTATTAGAAGGGTGGGTTAAAGAAGCAACTAATGTATCGCACTATAATGACATACCCGCCGCCATGACAGGGTTAGTATTGTTAGGTCAAATGGTAAAGCAGTTTGTAAAAATACCTATTAAATCTTCATTAGTAGATAGTCGAATACACTTTGTTTGGATTCAAACATCGGGAACAGGAAAGAGTGAATTGATGAACTTTGTAATTCCTGTTTCGGAAAAACTTTGGGATAAAATAAATGCTTTTGAAGGATATATACCACATGAACAAATAGCCACTGATGAAAAATTACAACAGTTCGACAATTTCGATGTTGTAGAATACACAGATGCCGCCTTAATAGGTTATCAAAAAGAAATAATTCTAAGAGAGGCCGACGAAGACCAAGGCCTTGAATTAGGAGATATAGATTGGGAGTATATCAAGGGGTCTTTAGACGGACATGGACTAGCCCGTTGGGATGAGTTTACTAACGCAGGTGTATTCAAGCAATCACAACATAAAGAGGGCGTGGTAACATATCTAAACACATTGATGAACCCCATAGGTGGTTCTTCTCAAATCATAACTAAGAAACTAAAAGAAGGCCCAAAGGTTTTTTGCCACTCCGAGCGTTCAGTATTAGCAACTACTTTCCCACCCGAAAACTTAGACAAGGCCATTACTGAAACAGGACTATTTCAAAGAGCAGTCCTGTATATTTGGGAAGTTCCCGAACATATTAAAGATGAGATAGATGACATGGTTACAGATAATTTCGGAGTCTTTGAAGATATTAATTTGCCTATCGAGGACTACACAGAAAGTTTCTTTGAAATATATAAATTAACAAAGACTAGGTTTAACGAAGTAAAGGATGACCCAACAAAAACAATACGATATTCTAAAGGGTTTACAGAAGCCCTACACTTTAGAAAAAGAGATTTGAGGCGAATGGTTTCCGAAGAAGAAGGAGTCATTAGAGATACGGCTAGAACATTTATGACTAGACTACTTATTATGATGGGTAAAATTTCTGTTTTATGTTGTATTGCTGAATCTAAGGACATCAAAGACCCTAAGAAAAGGTTCATGGTAAGTGCTAGAAATGTCAATCAAGCATCCTTCATCATACGCAACTGCTATAAATCATTGATTTCGTGGTTCATCCATAGTCTTAAGGTGCGTAAGTCCGACTTAGTGAAAAAAGGGAAAGGTTCAGTATTTTTGAAAATATACAACGAATTGAAAAACGACGACGGATGGGTGCATAAAACTAAACTTATGGATGGTTTCAAAAAAGAAACAAAACTAGGTCAAGTTCAAGCATATCATCATTTCAATCTAATACAAAACCACTTCATAACTGAAAAACAAAACAAATCCGCATTCTTAAAACTAAAAGGTGATGAAAAATGATAACATGGGAAAATACATTTATAGTGTTTGATGTGACGAAAGGGCCGAAAGTAATTATTGAAACTCTCAATACTTACGGAGAAGAAGGTTGGGAATGTGCGAGTATGCTCACTGTAGCAAATACAAACATTGTCGCTTTTCTAAAGCGAAAGCAAGGAGAAGAACCGGCGGCTAATAACGAAACAGAAGAACTTAGTAAATTGTGGGCCGCAGGAAAAGGTAAGTGATTACATGTCTGTAATGGCTTTGGATATTGAGACAAAGAACATGTCTCACGAAATAGGCGGATTTGGAAACACACATATGTTTCAAGTCTCTACTGTTGCTACTTGGGATGGTAATACAGGAACCGTATATGTTGATGAACCTGTAGACACTTTCGCTAAAAGCGGTCATGTCGTTAAGTCCCTAGGTGAGTTAAAGTATGACTTAGATGAACACTTTGAAAAGGGTGGCGTTATACTAGGACATAACATAGTTTCTTTCGATTTACCCATACTTAAAAATTCAATGGATATTTACTGCATTAGAAAGTATCTAGATGAGAAACGGTATATTGACACTAGTAGATTACTTACCGCTTCACACGGCGAGAGATTTAAACTTCAAAACTTGGGAGAAAATACATTGAAACAAGATAAGTTAATGGATAGTGCTGACGCACCTAAGTTGTGGAAAATGGGTAGATTTGATGAAGTAGTGGAATACTGTATGAAGGACACTCAAATTGTATATGACCTGTGGAAATACGGTCAAGACAATGGTTTAGTAAAGGCTTTCTCTATCGAGAAAGAAGAGTTTGTAGAATTGGAGGTTGATTGGTAATGGACACTATAGAATGGATTGGATTTTTTGTTTTTCTTATTATTATCGTTCTTTTATTCTTTGCGGCTTTTGGTGGTTCACAATTGACCGACCAAAGCGTAGATGAATACATGCAACGATTGATTAAAGAAGCGAATGAAGACAAACACGGAAAGAAATGAGTTTAAAACAGAAGTGTAATGAGTGCGGTCTAAAAACCGTAGCACTTAGAATACAGGGTTTTTACATCGGCTCACCAAAGAAAGTTAAACTTTGGGAATGTAGAAACTGCGGAAACATTTGGCGATAATTAGGTCACTCGGTTCACCCCTTAAAAACGGGTGAATCGGGTGGCCTTTTTTTATGGCGATTTTTTCAACTTTTTTTGAGTAGACTGGGCGAAGTAAATAATAAAATAGTATTGGGGAATTTAAAATTCTTTAATAGTTCTTAAGTATTTTAAATTCTTTCAACAGGTC